>Ga0207698_10001125_pt1 | contig 15579 bp, 17 predicted proteins | sample KBSCornC22_FD_184298 | JGI IMG/M metagenome (GOLD analysis project Ga0207698, IMG submission 184298) | Corn rhizosphere microbial communities from Kellogg Biological Station, Michigan, USA - KBS Corn C2-2 (SPAdes) (version 2) | ecosystem: Host-associated > Plants > Roots > Rhizosphere > Soil ...
GGCGCTGGCAGTCGTGGCGGTGAGCATCGCTACCTTGTTCATCGGAGGGCGGCATTATCAGGATCGCTGGCTTGCCTTTCCAGGCGTGTTGTTCGCCGCGCAGGTGCCGTTGCTGGTGTCGATCCTGTCCGTGGCATTCTGGTGGGCACTGCTCAGGAAGAAGGAATTGTTGCCCTTCCTGCTGACGCTCGGCCTTTATCTGCTGTGCTTCGCCGGGCTGGGGATCAGCATGTTTCCGTATATCGTACCCGGCGTGGTCAAGGTGGTCGACGCAGCGTCGCCCGCGAACAGCCAGACCTTCATGCTGATCGGCACCGCGATCATGGTGCCGCTGATCCTCACCTATACTGCGTGGTCCTATTGGGTGTTCCGCGGCAAGGTCGGCGACTCGGCGGGCTATCATTGATGCCTGACGAAGCCGATCCATTATGGAAGCGTCTCGGCTGGATGGCGGCGATCTGGGCGGCTAGCGTTGCCGCATTGGCAATGGCGGCAATGGCGATCAGGATGCTGCTTCGAGCTTGATCGCCGCCCACGGTTGGGCCAGTGAAATAGTGTGTCGTGAGGGGATGTTAATGGCGGACGAAAAACTGATTCTCGAGGATTTCGCACCCCATGTCGGGACTGATTTCACGATCCCGAGAGCCGAGTCCTCGGACCTCGTAGCCTTCAAGCTGATCGACGCGAAGCCGCTGCCTCACAAGCCAAATTTCGGTGATTTTCGCGATCCGTTCCAACTCGTGTTCCGGGTCGCGGAGCAGGACGTTCAACCGCAGGGTCTTTATCGCCTGACTCATACGGTGATGGGCGAGCAGGACATCTTTCTGGTTCCAGCGGGCCGCAGCGAGGCTGGTGTCGATTATTGCGCGACGTTCAACTGACGCCGTTGGGCGTCCAATCCATCTCCAGGTAGATTTCCTCTTCGCGGATCACTTTGAAACCCATGCGGTCATATAGCGATTTCGCAGGATTGATCCGTTCGACGAATATGTCGGCGCCCTTGCCGCGCCCCCCGGCGTAATCCTGAATGGCGCCGATGATCGCCGTGCCCACGCCGTCGCCACGCCAATCGGGCATTAGTGCGATATCGAGAATATGGACTCGGGTCTGCCGTTCATCGACGTAAAGCCGCCCGATCGGCGTTCCGTCTCGTTCCAGCACGTCATAGGCGGCATCGGGAAAATAGGACCGATAATGTTTCCGCTGCGCGCTGAACTGATGAACCAGGAAAGCGCGCTTCTCGTCCTGCGTCCAGGGTATAAGCGTCAGTTCCTCCGCACGTGTCGACGCAAAGACCTGCATCAGGAAAGGCAAATCTGCGTCGGTTTCCGGGCGGAGCGACAAACCTTGCGCCAAAAGGATCTCCGGCAACGCGAAGGCCGGAAGTCTTGCGACTTCAATCATGGAGCGTCGATCAATTCCGTGCCGGGAAGACGCCTTGCAGCGCGATGATGAAGGTCACCGCCAGATAAGGTTGCGTATTGTTATGCGCTTGCGATCCTCCGGCGGTCGAGATCGACTGAGGGGCCAGCAAAACGGGCGTACCGACCGCCGCCGCATAGACGCCGTTCGGCGACGAATTGGTGAACAGCGTATTGCTCGCCGGGGTTGCACCCGGGGTGGAATTCGGGATCGTCGCGCCGGAAATCGAGTGGGTGTGCGCCGGCATTTCCGTGGTGAGCAAGGTCACACCGTTTTCACCGGCCGTTTCGCCGATAACGTATGAACTCAGGCCCGCGCCATTGCCCCAGTGCATCGGTGCGCGGCCGCGCAGGTCGGGCAGGGCAAAATTTGTCTGGCCGTTGCCCCCGTAAAACGTGCCGATCAACGAGAACAAGGCGGTGTTCTGAGATATTGCCATGAGCTGGCCGTTGCACATCGCCCAGCTGTGCGGCGCGAAATTGCCGGCGAACATCCGAATCTCTGCGACGTAGGGAGTGCTCATTGTCTGTCCTTCCGGTCAATTCTGGCTCGGGAAGATGCCTTCCAGCGCGATGATGAAGCTGATGCACAGAAAGGGCATCATATTGTCATGCGGCTGGCTCCCGCCCGCATTGCCGATGATGCCGGCGAGCATCGGCTTCAAATTGCCGGCCACCGGTGTTTTGGTCGAATCGGTATAGAGTGTCGCCGAATTCCCGCCGGTTGATTGTTTGGGCCGGCACGGCATCGTGTTCGCGGCCGGGGCGTCATTGGTCGGATCGGTATTGTTGGCAACCGGCTGATGTCCGTGCGACGGCAATTGGTTCAGGGTCAGGGTTACGGTTTCCGTCCCGGCCTTTTCCCCCAGGACGCGCGTCGACAGACCCGGGCCCGAGCCTTGGTGAAGCGGAATGCGTCCCTGAAGATCGGGCAGCGCGAACGTCGTGACGCCGTCGCCACCATAGGTGGTGCCGATCAGCGCAAATAATGCGTCGTTCTGCGAGATCGGCAGGATCTGCCCATTGCAGAACGCATAGCCACGGGGGTTGAAGCTCCCGCCGAACATCTTGACTTCACCGAGATAAGGAGTCGCCATGATAACCTCTCAATTGCGATAGTGCGCGATGTTGATCAGTTGCGCGACGGAAAGATGCCCTGCAGCGCTATGCAGATGGTGAGCACCAGATACGGCTGCATATTATTGTGGGGCTGGCTACTACCCGCGGTCGACATGCTGAGCGGGTTGAGATTCACATAGGATGAATTGGGCGCGTTATACGCAGCAAAATAATCGACCGGCTGAGTGTCTACGTCGTCGGCAAAAACACCGAGATTGACTCCTGCTTTCGTCGCAGACGACGTCGTCGCGGTGAAACTATGGTTATGGAGCGGCATCTCCCCACTGATCAGCGTATGATTTTCCTCGCCGGCGACTTGGCCGAGGCTTACAAACGGCAATCCCGGACCTTGACCCTGGTGAACAGGGGTGCGGCTGCGCAGATCGGGAAGGGCGAAGTTCGTGGTGCCATTGCCGCCATAGGTGGTCCCAAGAAGCGAGAACAGGGCCGCATTCTGCTGGATGGACAGAATCTGGCCGCTGCACATCGCCCAGCCTTTGGGCGCGAAATTGAACGAAAAGGTCCTGATTTCGGCCAGGAAGGGGGTCGACATTTTCCACCTCTCGCTTGCTTTGTCGGAAGCGAGGGGATGTGCGATTCGCAGCACTGACCCCCCGGCAGCACTATCCAGACTTTAAAAGCCTTTGTTGGCGATTCCTAGCGGATTGGGGAAAAAAATATCACCGGAATGGATATACGCTTTGAAAAAGGTTCATAATGGGCACTATTTATTTACCGGAATGTCGTTCGACTTGACCTCTGGTGGAGAGTCGGCGCAAAAAGGATTAAGAGTGGGCGCTGCCTAGAATCGTAGCATTGTGGGGGATTTCGCGATGTCGTCTACCGACGAAACTTCTTTCGAACTGGAGCCGTCGAATAAGCGCAAGCGGTGGGAAACGCCGGTGGTGATCCTCGCCTCGGCGGAACGCGCGACTTTGACGAGCTTTAACACCGTCATTCCAGACGCACAGGCTACCTCGACGAGCCAGGGATCGTAACGGCGCGGACTTCCCGTCAGCTATTGCTGTGGTCGAGCCACGCCAGGAACCGCGCCGTCGTCAGCGCCTTCATCGCGAAGCCCAGCCGGATACGATCACTTAGCCGCTCTTCCGTCACGCCTTCGCGCACCAATGCGGCGAGCGCATCCACGTCGATGTAACGCGCGACTGCATCACTATGCCGAACGTCATCGAGTGCTGCGAGCATTGCGGGCGCGGCCTGGAGATCCATCGACAGCAAATCGGGTTGCTCCCGATCATTGCCCGGCATCCGTCGGATCAAAGCGGCGGGAAGCCGGTCGGCGAAAGCGGTGCGAGCAAGCCATCTTTCGCGGCCGTCGCGAAACAGCAAATGATCGGGTAGGGCACAGCCCAGTTCGACGATCCGCTTATCATGGAACGGGCGGGTCAGATCGAGGTCCGGCGTCATGGCGATGTAATTGCCGTTACCGACAGCCGACATCCAATTGCAGAACTCCAACCACAATCCGCGCCAGCGAGGTCCGGGGCGAAAGCCGTCCCGCAACCGGCGGCGGCTGACGACGCCGTTGGCGAACGCTCGCAAGGCAAAGTCGCGCTGTACGCCGCGTCGCTGCCAAGTCGGACGGAAGCCGTTGACTGCGACCCGCCACGGTCGGCGGACCCATTGTGGCACCAGCGCGCTGAGCACATCGCGGCCGAATACGCGCCGGGCTGACCAGCCGGTGAAGCGCATGCGCGCCCGATATTCGCGTACGAAACGGCGGATGTCGCCGCTGCGAAGAATGGCGCCGAGCATGGCGGCATCGAACGCATTTACGGTGTAGTCGCCACCATGGCCGTCGAGGATCAGACGAGATCCCGCAGCCCGTGCCATCTCGCCCATCCGGCACCGCACGACGCTTGGCGGCTGGTGACGAAAGGTTCGGCCGAACGTCGCTTCGAGATCGTCATAGCTGGTTTCCTCGCCTCGCACGTAATAGTGGAGATCGAGGCCCGGCAGCCCGCGAAACGCCTCGACGGCAGGGCGGGCATCGCGCCTCGGGTCATCCTCCTTCAGGACCGACGAGATGCACCTGAGCACCCACCCGCGAGCCGCGACGATCGGCCCGGCAATCGTGGCGATGATGCCGCTGTCGAAGCCGCCGCTGAACAGCAACGATGGCGGATCGTTCAGTCGCCTCAGCCGGCATGCCACTGCCTCCTCGATCGTCGCACGGTAGGTCGCGAGATAATAGGCATCGTCGCGGTCGAGATGCATGGGATCAGCGTGCGGCTGCCAGTAGCGGTTGATCGTGGCAATACCGTCAGCGCTCAATGACAGTGTCGTGCCGCCGGGAAGTACGTGGATATTGGCGTAGATTAGTTCGCCCTCGATTCGCTCGGTCGACATCAACAGTCGGCGGGCCAATTCGTCCTCGTTCAGTCGACGCGGAACGTCGTCCGCCGCGAAAAGTCCGCCGAGTTCGGTTGCGAACGCCAGGAAGCCATCCCCCAGGTGATAATGGATCACGCGCTGGCCCATGTGATCGCGGCCGAGCAGCAAGGTGCCTCTCGCCCGATCCCAGATCGCAAAGGCGAAATCGCCGAGCAGATGGCGCGCGCAATCGTCGCCCCAGTGACGCCAGGCGGCGAGCAATAATTCGCTGTCGGGCAGCATGGCCAGATCGGCGTCGACGATACCGAGCGCGGCGGCGAGTTCCTCGCGATTGTCCAGCCGCAGGTCGGCGATCAGGACGGCGTCACGGGAGATGATCGGTTGCGCCTCGTGCACGTCCTCACGATTGACCCGCATCAGGCAATGGCCAAGCGCGAGGCGGCCGAGCTCGACGGTCTCGATGCCGTCGGCACCGCGATGCTTCATGGCGTGGGCCATGCGGTCGACACAGCGCGGCGAAACGTCGGCGCCATCGAACCGCACCATGCCGCAAATGGCACTCATCGCTGCAGAACCGCTTTCCGCGCTCGTTCAGCCGGCGTCATCGATGCGGACCGCCTGATGTTGACCGAGTGTGGCGATGAAAGAGTCGACCTCAATCCGGCAGGTGGCGGAGTCGACGTCATATTCGTCGATCAGTGTGCGGCACAGCGACTCGATCGAGCGTGGCGTTTCGAGCAATTCCCAGATGCGCGCGCCGACTGGCGAGAGGCCGATATAATTGCCGTTGGTCGCGCTCATCATGACCATCTCGTCGCCCACCTTGGCGGCGAGCCAGTCTCCGTCCCGATAAATCACTACTGCCGTTCCCCTGCGTCAGCCGTTGATCGGCTATAGTTAAGCCGATCCATCATTGCTGCATGATCATGTTCGATTCGAAGCGCTTGCGCGCTCGTCAATTCACCCCTCCACCCGCCCGACGTGCCCCGGCGGAAAAAGCCGCTCATCTTGCGGGGGGCCTCGCGAAAGCCTTTTTCGGTCTCCTGACGCCGCAACTCGCCGATCGAAGCAAAGGCGACCGCGCGATCGATCGCCATCGGGCTAGGCTCCAGTCCCGCGAACCGCAATGCCGCCGTCAGGATCGCCGCGGTGTCGTTCAGCATGTCCTCGTACCGGACCAGATGGACGGGGATGTCGCGCTGGTCGAGCCAACTCCGGGCAAAGCCGCTCCAGCCGAGCAAGCGCTGCCGAAATTGGCGATCGATTCGATCCGATGCCGAAGCGAGACAGAAATCGGAGTCGTTCATCCGCGCTATCGCTGTGTCTATCGAACAGCTCATGTGGTGGGCGAATGACGTCGCGACATCACGCGGATCCCGGACGAACAGGATTGCCCCGCTCGCCCCGTTCGATCCCGCCATGACCGGCTCGCCACGATCGGTAAATGTATAGGCGTCGTGTGCCTTGACGAACCGCACCGGGAAACACGGGTCGTCGGGATTGGCCAAGGTTTCGCCCAAGGCGGCATAAGCGTAGGTAGCGGGACGCAGCCGGTCGATCTCGTCGTTCGTCAGCAGCGACGAATCGATCAGTGTCTGCTGGTCGAACGGATTGCGCGCGCTGGCGATCGGATCGGTGCTGTCGATCAGGTTGATGTCGATCGGACTATCGCTGTTCGACCACAAATTCGCGACCAGGATGCGGAACCAGGTGTTGCCCGACTTCGGATAGGAAGCCAGCCAGATCGTGGGAATCACGGTGCCGCGTCCCCCAGCCCGATATCCGCCCAGTGTGTCTGCAGCATCGCGATCGTCGCCGGCATCTCATCAAACGCGAATAGCCGCTTCAGCCGGAAAATGCCCGAGGTCGCGGCGAGGGCGGCGGCGGTGCGGAAATAGATCTCCCGCTGATTCAGTCGATGGACAAGTAAGGGTCGATAAGCGTTGGCAACCAGCAATCTGGTCGAATCGACGATATTCGGCTGCTCGATATCGGGCAACTGCTGCCCGCGTATCTCGCACAGGGCATAGACCGCGCCGATCGGCACTGCGGCATCGCTGGCCGCGACGGGCTCGACATAGAATTTGCGCAGCCGATTGCGCATCGGATCGCCGCGCCGGCCGTCGAGCCCGAGTTCGTTGATGCTTTTCTCCCATAGCCGAAGCTTGCGGCCATCGGCCTGGATCCGGGGAATGCCGTCATCGCCGATCTCGATCGCGCATTGGTCGTCGGCAATGAGCGAATAGCCCCGTTCGCCGAGCGCCGCGGCCAGCGTCGACTTGCCCGCACCGGATTGCCCGCAAAACAGCACCGCCTTGCCGCCCACCAGCACTGCGCTGGCATGAAGAACGATATGATTGCGCTGGTGGAGGAGCACGCCGAACACGCTGCCCGACAGGAACACCGCCACGTCCCGCAATTCGGCATTTTCCTCCGCCTCGAAGGCGATCGAATGCCCGCCCTCCAGCAGGAAACGCGCGACATTCGGGACATGCATCAGGAAACGTCCGTCGGCGCGCTGCCAGGTGGGGCCGATCGCGCTCGCGCCATCGAGTGACTTGGGTACCGCTGCGCGGCGAATAGTCACGTCGGGCGCGCCGTCCGGGTCGCCAGGAATCAGGCCGGGAAGGTCCACTTCACTGGCGACTTCGAGCCCCGATACGCGATACGAATACATCGCATCCCCCCGCGATTGCGGACCGGGCATACGAAGGACCGAGAAGCCGTTCAAGGCGTTAAAGGCGTTAGAGACGTTCTCGGTTTTTGCTGAAGCGATGCTAGTGGCGCGCCGCGAATGCCGTCAGTTCCCGATGCACGCCGTCGAGATGTGCCGCGACCGCAACGCGAATCGCGTCACTGGCACTGCGACGTTTGTCGTCGCCATCAGGTTCGAAGGCGAAACTCGGCGTCTTGGCGTCCCACGTTGCCGCCGCGTGCATAGCGGTGAGCGCCTCGGGATCGGCTCCGATCCCGAAATGAGGCAGTATGCGCCGTTCGACGGCATCCGGCAGGCCAGCATAGTCGACGAACAGACCCCCGCTGATTTCAGCATGATCGACCGCCGCCTGGGCCACGCGATTGAGCACGCGGGCGACATAATCCTCGGTCGACAGGCTGTGTGGATCGGGAATCGCAAAGACCGGGTCGAGCTCGGTGCCCGGCACCGTCTGCGATCCGCGGATGCGCATTTGCGACACCATCACCTCGGTGGGATCGCGGAAGAGGAATATCCAAGGCGTATCGGGGAACGCCGCGCGGAACAGCGGCAGCGCCAGGCTGTGCCAGCTGTCGGTCTTGATGACGTAATGGCGGCGATTGCCGAAGCGATCACGGCCGAGCGCGGCGGCCATGCCGCGCAACAGCGCGATGCGTTGCTCGAGCGGCGCCTCGGGATGGCTTTGCGTCGTCTGAACGATCGCATCGAGCGGCGGGGCCTCCGACACCACGATACCGCCGGGCATTGCCGCGAGCATCTGCGACACCAGGGTCGAACCGCAACGCGACATGTGGAAGATCAGGCCATCGGGCGCGGTCGTTGCGTCCGCCGGGGGCTGCTTGCCGAGAATGCCAAGCGGGGTGCAGACCTTGAGCAGGGCGTTGATCGGCCGGCGCTTCGCGCGACGCAACGAGTCCTCGAAAAACGGATCGTGGAGCGGGGCATCCCCGAAATGGACCCAGTCGATTGCCAACTGGCCGGGCGCGGGGACCAATGCGGCGGGCAGCCAGTTGCGCCCGGGCCAGTCGGCTGTGGTTATTTGCTGCCCGGTAAAGCGCTCGATCCCCAACGGATCGCGCTTGCTGCCGGCGAGGATCGCGTCTGGCGTGATCGTGATGCCTGCGCCTGCCGCCGCGCCGGCGGTGGCCTCTGCAAAGGCCTCGGCATCCAGGATCAAGGCCAACCTGTCGGCCAGGGCCTCGTCGGCCAGGATCATCGCGCGCAGGCGGGCTAGGGCATCAGAATCGGGCATCGGGCGCTTGGCAATCGGATGAGAGGAGGAATAGGGTCGATACCGACCGCGCAGGAACGCGCGGTCAAGGGGAGCCTATCCTGACCGACTGGACACAACAACCGGCCTTGACGCTGCCCGACCGCGCCCGATTGGCGCTGGCGTTCGATCCGATGCGGCTGCAGGCCGATCTGGCGGCGGTCGAGGCGATGACCTGGACCGATCATTTCGTCCGGCAGAATTACGAGGGGCAATGGGACGTCCTGCCGCTCAGGCACCAGGCAGGGGCAACGCATCCGATCATGCAGGCTTATTCCCCGCCCGAGGCGACCGACTTCGTCGATGCCGCCATCCTGGACCGGACGCCCTATTTCCGCAGTGTGCTGGCGGCGATTCCCTGTTCGCTGAAAGCGGTCCGGTTGATGCGCCTCACGCCGGGATCGACGATCAGGGAGCATGCGGACCACGACCTTGCCGCCGATTGGGGGCAGGCGCGCTTGCATATCCCGATCACGACCAATCCCGGCGTCACGTTTCTGCTCAACCGCGTGGCGGTGGCGATGGTGCCTGGCGAGGCCTGGTATCTGCGCTTGTCCGATCCGCACGCAGTGACCAATGACGGCGACACCGACCGCGTCCATCTGGTGATCGATTGCGAGGCGAACGATTGGCTGATCGAGCAGATCGCCGCGTGACGTGGCCTCGGTTCGACCGGCTGCGGCTGATCCAGAAGCAGATCAACGAGCGGCCGCGGCTGCGCGAATGGCTGACGCGGCTGCGCCATGGCGCGCGCGACCTGGATGTCGTGCTGTTCAAGCGCAAGGTCAGGATCAACGCGTTGCGGGAGAACGGTTACTATCGTGCATCGAGGTTGGCGCGCGCGAACAGCCTGTTGCGCGACGAGACGTTGGTGATGCAGCGGCTCAGCATGATGCTGGGCGACGGCGTCACCTTTGTCGATGTCGGCGCCAATATCGGCATTTTCTCCTCGGTCATCGCCGACGCGCAGCGACTGTTCCGCGATTTCCGCGTGATCGCGTTCGAGGCCGATCCGGCGACGTTCGCGCGGCTCGCGGTCAACGCCGAACGTTTCGGGTTCGACGCCATCAATGTTGCCCTGGCCGCCGAGACGGGAGAGCTGGACTTCGCGACCGGCGCGGTGTCGGGAATCGCGACGCGGCGCGACCGCGCCGGTCGCGCGCATATCGCTGGGCGCGGCTTCACAGTTGCGACGCGGCGGCTGGACAGTTTCGACCTGCCGGGCAGGCTGGTGATCAAGATCGACGTCGAGAATATGGAGCTGGACGTGCTCGAAGGCGCGCGCAGCCTCTTCGAGGCAAAGCGGGTCGAGGCCGTCTATCTCGACGAGTTCGACGACAAAGCTGCGGTGCTCGATTTTCTCTCGGGCTATGGGTTCGACCTGATGGCACCCTTACGTCTCAATCCCTTTTCCCCCGGCCGCCGGGCGCTATTCGCGGTCCGCCGCCAGCACTGATCACGCGCAGGGCGAAAGCGCTTGTCTTGTCTATCGCGACATGGAAGGAGCCGCGGGATTTTGCGGGAGGTATTGCGTCGATGAACCCGATGAAACTGGTTCATAAATATATCAACATGCAGCCGCGGTTCCGCGAAATGCTGATGAAGACGATCTATGGCGACAAGGATGCCGACGTCCTGTTGTTCCAGCGGCCGCTCCGCATCAACAGCCTACTCGAAAACGGCTATTTCCGCGCCTCGCGCATTTCGTCGACCAACAGCCTGCTGCGCGACGAATTGGTTGTGTTCCATCGCATCAATCTGTTCCTGCGCGACAACATGACGTTCGTCGATTGTGGGGGCAACGTTGGGCTGTTCTCCTCGTCGGTCGCCGATCTCCGCAAGCTCTATCCCAACTTCAAGGTTGTGGCGTTCGAAGCTAATCCGGATACCTTCAAGCGCCTCAGCATCAATGCCGAGCGATACGGGTTCGAGGCGAAGAACGTCGCCTTGGGCGCCGCGCCGGGCGAGGTCGAGTTTGTGCTCGGCGCCGTGTCGGGGATCGCCGCGACTGCCGACAAGGCCACCGTCGCGCATATTCCGGGGCGGGGGTTCAAGACCGAATTGAAACGGCTCGACAGTTTCGATTTCGAAGGAGATCTGTTCCTCAAGATCGATGTCGAAGGGCAGGAGCTCGAAGTGCTCAGGGGCGCGAGCGGGTTGTTCGACGCAGGCCGCGTAAAGGCTGCTTATGTCGACGGTTTCGGCAATGCCGCGGTGCCGGAATTCCTGCGTGCGCAGGGGATGGACCTGTACGATCCGATCACCCTCGATCCGTGGAAGCCAGCGGACTATACGTTGCTGGCGGTCAAGAAGGACTAATCGTCCGCCGCGATGCTGACCGTCAACTCGCGTCCGCGGGGACGACGGATTGGTCGAAGCGATGGCTGGTGTCCGATTGCCCTCAGACCCCGTGATATTCCCGGTACCATGACACGAAGTTCGGCACCCCGACCTCGATCGGCGTCGTCGGGCTGAACCCCAGGTCGCGTTCGATCGCGCTGATATCGGCATAGGTGGCGGGCACGTCGCCCGGCTGCATCGGCTGATAATCGCGGATCGCCTTCACCCCGCAGGCGTTCTCGATCAAGTCGATCATCTTGCCGAGCTCTTCGGAGCGGTGGTTGCCGATATTGTAGATGGCGTGCGGGGTGCGGCTGCCGCCGGCCTTTTCCTCGCCATCGTCCTTGGGCGCCGAATCGAGGCAGGACACGACGCCGGTGACAATGTCGTCGATATAGGTGAAGTCGCGGCGCATATCGCCGTTGTTGAATACGGGGATCGGGCGGCCTTCCAGGATCGCCTTGGTGAAGATCCACATCGCCATGTCGGGGCGTCCCCAGGGACCATAGACGGTGAAGAAACGCAGGCCCGTCTGCGGCAGCCGATAAAGGCTGGCATAGGTCTCGCTCATCAGCTCGTCCGCCTTCTTGGTCGCGGCATAGAGCGACAGCGGGTGGTCGACGCGGTCCTCGACGCGGAAGGGGAGCTGGTCATTGCCGCCATAGACCGACGAGGATGAGGCGTAGACGAGGTGCTGGAGCTTTCGATGCCGCGCGATCTCCATCACGTTGAGATGCCCGACCAGGTTCGACTGGACATAGGCGCGGGGGTTGTCGATCGAATAACGGACACCCGCCTGTGCACCCAGGTGGACGATGCGGTCGAATTCCTTGCCCGCCAGCGCAGCCTCGAGCGCTTCGTGATCGGCGAAGTCCACCTGGATGAACTCGAACCGGTTGGTGTTGAGCCCCTGGATCAGCGCAACGCGGTCGCGCTTGAGGTCGACCGAATAATAATCGTTGAGGTTGTCGATCCCGATCACGATGTCGCCGCGGTCGAGCAATCGCCGGATCACCCAACTGCCGATGAACCCGGCCGCGCCGGTGACGAGTACGCGCATCAAATTACTCCTAAAGCGTCCAACGCGCTGTGCCGGTCATTTCGGGAACGCCATTCTTGATATCGGCAAACAGACCGCCAGGGGCGACCAATCGAGCCAATCCACCATCCATTTCGAGGTAAGTCCGATGCGGCACCGCGAGCACGACGAGGTCATAGCTGCGACTCAGCGCCTCGCCGTCGAGCGTGATGCCATATTCGTGCGTCGCCTCGGCCGGGTCGGCCATCGGATCGTGGACGGTGACGTCGTGCCCATGTGCAGCGAGCGCGGTCACCAGTTCGGCGACCTTGGAATTGCGCAGATCGGGCACATTCTCCTTGAAGGTCAGGCCGAGCACCAGCGCCGAGCCCGTCTTGCCGGCGCGGGCGTGGATCTGCCCGGCGACCCAGGCCGACATGCCATCATTGGTGCCGCGCCCCGCGAGGATGACGCGCGGGTCATGGCCAACCTGTTCCGCGAGATGGCTGAGATAATAAGGGTCGACGCCGATACAGTGGCCCCCGACCAGCCCGGGCTGGAAGGGCAGGAAATTCCATTTGGTCTTTGCCGCCGCCAGCACGTCCCACACCGACAGGTCGATCGCGCCGAAGATCCGCGCGATCTCGTTCATGAAGGCGATGTTGATGTCGCGCTGCGCGTTCTCGATCGCCTTGGCGGCCTCGGCGGCCTTGATCGACGCGGCGCGGAACACGCCGGCCGAGGTGACCTTGCCATAGATCGCCTCGAGCCGATCGGTAGTCGCTTCGTCCTCGCCGGCGATGACCTTGACGATACGGTCGACGGTATGTTCGCGGTCGCCGGGATTGATCCGCTCGGGCGAATAACCGAGCGTGAAGTCGCGACCGCGCACGAGCCCGGAGACTTTTTCTATCTCCGGTCCGCAGATCTGCTCGGTGACGCCGGGATAGACCGTGCTTTCGTAGATGATCGTCGGGCGTTCGGCGGGGTCGATCATCCCGGCGACCATCCGCGTCGCGCCCATTACCGCACCCAAATCGGGGCGCTTATCGGCGTCGATCGGGGTGGGAACGGTGACGATATAGGCGCCCGCCGCCGGGCAGGCCGACGGGTCGGCGGTGTAATTGAGGGTCGAGGCGCCGAGCGTGGCTTGGTCGATTTCGCCGGTCCGGTCATGGCCCTGCCTCAGCTCGGCGATGCGGCCGGCGTCGATGTCGACACCCCAGACTTCGAAATGGCGAGCGAGCGCGATGGCCAAAGGCAGGCCGACATAACCGAGGCCGACGACGACAAGCTTCACACGCGCTCCTTCGTAACGCCGGATCGGATGGGCGCCCCCCGGCACCCGCCTCCCCCGGATCATCGGCCCTTAGCGGCGAAGCCGGCAACGGCCAAGCTGGCTTGACTCCCGCGTCTCGGCTAGCGACCCGAGGATGATCAAGTCGTTAAGGCCATTGCTTGCTTTTGCCCTGATCGCCGCCGGGCCTTCCGCCGACGACCAGGCGACCCTGGTCGTCCGTGCCTTGCTGCAGCAGGACGTTGCGGTGGCGACGATCGGCTATCGGCTGGCGACCGCCAATGTCGATCTGTGCGTCGAGCATATGGTCGAGAGCGGCATGCTGATCGAGACGTTGGGTCAGTATGACGCGACGTTCCGGCCCGCCGCGCGCCAGGTGCTGGGGCTGAGCGATGGCCCGACCGTCGCGCTGGTCGTGGCGGGATCACCCGCCGAGCGCGCTGGGCTCAAGCCGGGAGACGTGCTCGTCGATGCGGACGGCGTGCCGTTCGCGGCGGCACCGCCTAGCTCGGCCGACGGGCGATTCGCTGGCGTCGAGGCAGCGATGACCGCGCTCGATATGGCGCTGGCCGACGGCAAAGCGCGGCTGATGATCGTGCGCAATGGGCAGCGGTTGACGGTCGACCTGATCGGCGTCGTCGCCTGCAAGGCGCGGTTTCAATTGGTGCCCGGCGACTATGCCGATGCGGTGGCGAACGGCACATGGGTGCAATTGTCGACGCGGATGGCGGGGTTCGCAAAGACACCCGACGAACTGGCTGCGATCCTCGCGCATGAACTCGCACACAACGCCCTCGGACATCGCAAGGCCAAGGCGAAAGTCCAGCGTTTGCAAGAGCTTCAGGCTGACCGGCTGATGCCTTATCTGATGGCGCGGGCGGGGTTCGATCCCGGTGCGGCCGTCGCGCTGTGGCGACGATTTCAGGCGCAGCGGCTGGGCGGCCTGTTTCCGAGTGTGACGCACCCTTCATGGTCGGACCGCGTGCGCGCAGTCGAAATCGAACGCGTGCGGATCACCGGCCTGTCGTCCCGAGGCGATACGATCGCTCCACCGGACGATTTGAAGTCGCGATGAATGTTGCGCCAGATCAATAGACTCGGGCCGCTGTCTGGGTGTAACGCGCTGTAACAACCGTGCCGCAGCGACTTTAAGGGGAATTTGGTCACATGCTGATGAGCCGGGCCAAGGCAGCGACGCGCCCGCGATCGAGCATCTTCGAGTCCTTCCGCGTCGAAGCTTTCGCGGTGCTGGTGCTCGCCGTGCTCGTGCCCAGCATGCTGATCAGTCGGCCGATCCTGCTCGACAATCCCAATGCGGCAACGCTGGTAGGGGGGGTCGACAATGTCATTCTCGGCGCCGCGATCGGCGCCATCCTCGGGCTGTTCCTGTTGCGCCGGGTGACCGCGTTCCCCGGGTCGCGCGTGTTCAGCTATATCATTCCGACTTATGCGACGTCGTATGGGCTGGTGTTCGCGGCCTTCTTCTTTCTTCGACTCGACTATAGCCGCGCCTACCTAGGTACTTCCGCCGCGCTCGCGGCGGTAACCTCCTACACGATCCATTTCTATCTGCTGCGCGCCACGACCAAACCCTTTTACATCGTCCCGTTCGGCAAGACCTCGGCGCTGACCGAATTGCCCAATGTCGAATGGATTCCACTGACCGAGCCGGTCATGCCGCCGGGGCGCGAGACGGTGATCGTCGCCGATCTGCGGTACGACCATGACGACGATTGGGAACGCATGCTCGCCGAGGCCGCGGTCAACGGCCATCCTGTCTATCACGTCAAGCAAATCCGCGAATCACTGACCGGGCGCGTATCGATCGAGCATCTGTCGGAAAACAGCTTCGGGTCGTTGCTCCCCAATCTCGCCTATCGCAAGATGAAGCGGGGTTTCGATCTGTTGCTGACGCTGGTGGCGCTGCCGGTCCTGATCGTGCCGATGCTGTTGGTCGCGTTGCTGGTGAAGATCGACTCGAAGGGACCGGCGCTCTTCAAACAGGAACGGATGGGCTATCGCGGCCGGCCGTTCATGGTGTGG
>Ga0207698_10001128_pt1 | contig 15546 bp, 12 predicted proteins | sample KBSCornC22_FD_184298 | JGI IMG/M metagenome (GOLD analysis project Ga0207698, IMG submission 184298) | Corn rhizosphere microbial communities from Kellogg Biological Station, Michigan, USA - KBS Corn C2-2 (SPAdes) (version 2) | ecosystem: Host-associated > Plants > Roots > Rhizosphere > Soil ...
AATGAAACTTTTGCAAGCTATTTTTTCTTCGGCTCCGCATAGCTGAACGCGCTCTCCGGCACCGGGACATTGTAGCGCACGTCGGACAGCTTCACCGTTGTTCGCCGGTTCTGACCGTCAATCGCCGTCCAGCCGTAGAGCTGGAGGCCTCCGGGCCCCGCGCCGCTGCGCATGAAGACCAAAGTCAGCGAGCCATATTGCGCCGGATCGCGCGCGCGCACCGAAACAACGTTCGGATTGCCGCTGGGGACGATCTCGGCGCGGCCCTTGAGGTCGGGCGAGTTCGAGAGGAGAACGCCGAGCGGCGTTCGGTTGAGCGGCCAGCTCGACTTCTGCCCGACCTGATAATCGACCAGAGTCAGCGTCTTGCCGTTGGCGACCAGAAGCAGGTCCCCACTGCCATATTCGAACCGCACCTTCCCCGGTCGCTCGAGATCCATTTTCCCCGTCGCCGAATGGCCGCGCGAGTCGATCTGGAGAAAGTCGGCGGCCATCGTGTGGACGCCGGCGATATGGGCCTTGAGGCGCGCCATGTCGGCGGAATCGTCCGCCGCCGCGGGCGCCGCCAAAACGACGAGAGCCGCCGGCATCAGCGCACGCGCGAGTGTCGTCGGAAATGTCATGCAAAAAGCTCCTGGATTTGCGCCGGCAACTGGCGTTCGGCCCTTGAATGCGTACTGAACTCGGCGGTTCCGGTTCAGCCTAGCCGAAGGTCAGGCGGCATTTGCCGGACCGGCTGATCGAGAAGTCGCATTGCCGCAAGATGTCCATCCCGAGCAGCGCGTCGGGTTGGAAGCCCTCCCGCAGCTCGAATCCCTCGACATCGTCGAATACGAACGGAAATGAGGGTTCGATCTCGGGCAGCCTCAGCCCCACTCGGAAAATGTACCGCTCCGCTTGCCCTTCACCCTGAATTGATCCGATGGGCCGCTTCCCTTTGGGCGCTAGCGCGAGATTCCTCGCCACTCGAGGTGTTATGCCAGTCGTCGTTGATCCCGTGTCGACAAGTGCAACGGCGTCGAAGCCGGTCAAGTCAATGGAGGGAGTCGGGGCTAGCACCTGAATGGGCAAAAGAATCCGGCGACCATCGTATTTCCATTCAATGGAGTGCGACATGTGACCAGAAGCCGAGATCAATCGGCTCGTCGGTCACCTCCTGAATTGAGAAGATGCCGTCGGGAAATTTTTCGACGCCTGCGCGGTTTGCTTCACCAGGCTTCCTGAAGAAGGCGACGATTTCACCGTCGCGCATCAGCGCATATTCGTCGCGATGCTCAGGCAGCAGAGCCGACAGCATCCGCATGAAAACGTCATAGTTGCGGTCGACCTCCAGTTTCTGTCGGGCCAGGTCCATTGGATGTTCTCCGCTTCGGTACATCGATGGAATCGCACGTTTCGCCGCAGCTTCCAAGACGATTGCGGTGAGGGGACTCAGCGGCTCGACGAGTTGAATCAGATCGGGTGCCCGTCGGTGTCGATCAACACTTCGCGGCGGCCGACATGGTCCGGCTGGCCGACGAGTCCATTCTTCTCCATCCGCTCGATCAGCCGCGCCGCGCTATTGTAGCCTACGCGCAGCTGCCGCTGCAGGTAAGAGACCGACGCTTTCTGGCTCTCGGCGACGATCTGCACTGCCTTGCGGTAAAGCTGGGTCTCGGCATCGTCCTCGCCGGTCGGCTGGCCGTCGAACAGATAGCCGCCGTCTTCCGGCTCCTCGGTGACCGCCTGGACGTAATCGGGCGAGCCCTGCTTGCGCCAATGCTCGGCGACCGAACGCACCTCCTCGTCCGACACGAATGGCCCGTGCACCCGAATGATCTGCTTGCCTCCCGGCATGTAGAGCATGTCGCCACGCCCGAGCAGTTGCTCCGCGCCCTGCTCGCCGAGGATCGTCCGGCTATCGATCTTGCTCGTCACCTGGAAGCTGATGCGGGTCGGAAGGTTTGCCTTGATGACGCCGGTGATGACGTCGACCGAGGGCCGCTGCGTCGCCATGATCAGGTGAATGCCCGCAGCGCGAGCCTTCTGCGCCAGGCGCTGGATCAGGAACTCGACTTCCTTGCCAGCGGTCATCATCAGGTCGGCGAGCTCGTCCACGACGACGACGATCTGCGGCATCACCTCATAATCGAACTCTTCATCCTCATAGACCGGCTGGCCGGTGTCGCCGTCGTAGCCGGTCTGAATCCGCCGTTTGAGCTTCGCACCCTTGGCCCTCGCCTCGCGCACCTTGGCGTTGAAGCTCGGAAGCGCGCGCACGCCGAGGTTCGCCATCTTGCGATAGCGCTCTTCCATCTGCTCGACGGTCCATTTCAGCGCCCGGATCGCTTTGCCCGGCTCGGTGACGACGGGCGCCAGCAGGTGCGGGATGTCGTCATACATGCTGAGCTCGAGCATCTTGGGATCGATCATGATCAGTTTGCACTCGTCTGGACCGTAGCGGTACAGCAGCGACAGGATCATGCAGTTGAGCCCGACCGACTTGCCCGAGCCGGTGGTGCCGGCGACGAGCAGGTGCGGCATCGGTGCCAGGTCGGCGATGACCGGGTCCCCCGCGATGTTCTTGCCCAGGATCAGCGGCAGCGACATGTTTTGGTCTTCGAACGCCTGACTGCCGATCAGCTGGCTCAACGAGACCATTTCCCGCTTGGGGTTGGGCAGCTCGATGCCGATCACGTTTCGGCCCGGGATCGTCGCGACCCGCGCCGAAAGAGCGGACATGTTGCGGGCGATGTCGTCGGCGAGCGCGATCACTCGGCTGGCCTTGATCCCGCTCGCCGGTTCGAGCTCGTACATGGTGACCACGGGCCCCGGCCGCACTTCGACGATGTCGCCCCGGACGTTGAAGTCTTCGAGCACGGTTTCGAGCAGCCGGGCGTTGCGCTCGAGCCCCGCTCGGTCGACCTGTTGCCGCGCTTCCTTGGGCGGCGGCGAGAGAAGGTCGATGGTCGGGAGCTGGAAATTGTCGCCGAGGGCGAGGCTCGGTTGCGCCGCCGACTTGCGGTCCCTGGCACGACCGGTGACCGCGATCGGCTTCGCTGGCTCGGCGACCGCGACGGTCGGTCGCGTTCTCGGCGGGGTGGCGGGAATGGCCTGCTCTTGCTTAAGCTCGGTTGCGCGCGGCGCCGCCCGGCGCTCCATCGGCCGGCGGTGGAACAGTCCCGCAACCCAGCTCCGCTCCTCGAACGTGAGCCCGATGGCCAGATAGCCGAGCGCCAGTCCCGCCAGCGCCAGCAACAGCAAAGTCGCCAAACGCGCCGGTCCGGCGATCTCCGGGTTGGCGATGAGGCCGAACGCCAGGTTCAGCCCGTGCGCGGCGGCAAGCCCGAATGCGCCGCCCCAGCCGCCGGGAAGGCCGGACACTCCCGAACCGCTGGTCAGGCCAAGCGCCGTTCCGAGCAGGATCGCGCCCACCGCGGCGATTAACAGCCCGCGCCCGGTCCGGCCGGCGGGCTCGATCCGCAGCATCCGCAGGCCGGCGATCGTGATCACCGGAACGAACAGCGCCGATCCGATGCCGAACAACAGCAGCAATGCATCGCTGAAATAGGCGCCGGGGCTTCCCAGCCAGTTTGCCGGTGGGCCGCCCGCGGCGGTGCTGAGCGAAGGATCGGTCGGACTATGCGTTGCGAGCGCCACTGCGGCTGCAAGGCTCAGTAGAAGCAGCATCGCGCCCCAGGTGCGGATTGCGAACCGGCGCACGGCATTGGCGAGCGCCTCCCGCCAGTCGGGCGCCAGTTCGCGCTTGGGCGCGCGTGCGGCAACACTCGCCATGTCCAACCCCCGGAAATAAACCGCCTATAGAATCTCCCACGCAGAGTCCGCGGTCAAGCGACACCTTGTAGTCATTGCGAGGAGCATCAGCGACGAAGCAATCCAGCCACAGTGCGCGCTCTGGATTGCTTCGCTGCGCTCGCAATGACGACTCGGTTTCACTAGAGGGCGCCCAATGGATCGAGCAGACGTCATCATTTTCGGCGGCGGACTCGTTGGCCTCGCGCTAGCTTCCGCGCTCGATTCCAGCGGGCTGTCGGCAATCGTCGTCGATCCCGCAGATCCGACGCCGCGCAGCGAGGCCGCATTCGACGGGCGTACGAGCGCGGTCTCCTCGAGCTCGATGCGGATGCTCCAGACGATCGGCGTGGCCGATCATCTGGCCGAACCCGGCTGCCCGATCCGCCGGATCGCCGTCGCCGATGGACTCCAGCCTGGAGGGCTCCACTTCGATTCCGAGGACGAAGAGCCGCTCGGCTTCATGCACGAGAACCGGCACCTGCGCGCAGCGCTGCAGGCGCGCGCCGAGGCAGGCAAGAACCTGTGGCTGTTGTGGAAATCGCGCGTGCTTAGCATCGACCGCGGTGAAGCCGGAGTAACCGTGGCGCTGGGCGACGGGCGCAAGCTCCATGCACCGCTGCTCGTCGGCGCGGACGGCCGTAACTCCGCGACACGCGAGGCGGCCGGGATCAATGTCGCGCGGTGGAAGTACGACCATCAGGCGATCGTATCGGTGCTGCGCCACGAGCGGCCGCACGAGCATGTCGCCTACGAGATATTCTATCCGTCCGGCCCATTCGCGCTGCTGCCGATGAACGACGATTCGGGCGGCCACCGATCGGCAATCGTCTGGTCGGTGCCGGATGAGGACGCCGCGGGCTGGCTCTCGCTCAGCGATGAGGATTTCGCGGCTGAGGCCGAGGCGGCGATGGGCGGCTTTCTCGGGAAGATCGAAATGCTTGCCCCGCGCTCATCCTTCCCGCTCGGCTTTCACCATGCGGCGCAGATCACTGCTGAGCGACTCGCGCTCATCGGCGATGCGGCCCATGCGGTCCACCCGATCGCCGGCCAGGGGCTCAACCTCGGCTTCCGCGACGTCGCCGCGCTCGCCGAGGTGCTGGTCGAAGGCGCGCGCCTGGGGCTGGACCTCGGCGACAAGCAATTGCTCGACCGCTACCAGCGCTGGCGCTCGCTCGATGCGCTGTCGGTCGCCTTCGCCACCGATACGCTGACTCGCGTTTACGGCGTGCCCGGCAAGACCGCTTCCGCGATCCGCCGCTTCGGCATGGGCTTGGTCGGCCGCATCTCGCCGGTGAGGAACCGGCTGATGAGCGAAGCGCGTGGCACCAGCGGCGACCTCCCGCTGCTGCTACGGGGCCTGCCGATTTAATTACTGAATCGTCGGCTCGATCTCGGTCCCGCCCGTCACCGCCGCGCGGTGGAATTGCATCAGCTGTACCAGCAGGTCCGCTCGACCGGCGAGCGTCGGCTGTTCGAGCAAAGCCTGCTTGGCACCGACATCGAACGGCGCGACCTGCGCGATCGCGTTGACCAGCATTTCGTCGTCGAGCCGGTTGACCGCATTCCAGTCGACCGCGAGACCCATCGCGTCGCCGAGCCGCCGCGCCTCCCGCTCGACTTCCGCGCGTTGGGCGAGCGACAGCGGCGGCGGCTCGTCTTCGGCGAATGCCTCGATGTCGACCTCCGCGCAGCGATAGGCCGCATCCGCCTCTTCTTCCCTGATCAGTCGGAACCGGTTGGACCCAAGCAGCACGATGTTGAACCGTCCGTCTTCGAGCTCCTCGAGACTGACCAGCTCGCCGACGCACCCAACCTGGTAGAGCGGTGCGCGGTTGTCGTCGTCGAGCCGGTGCGGCTGGATCATCGCGATCCGGCCGGCGCCCTCGACCGCATCGCGGACCATTTCGCGATAGCGCGGTTCGAAAATGTGGAGCGGCAATTGCGCGCGCGGGAACAGGATCGCACCGGGAAGCGGGAAAAGCGGAACCCGGATGATCCGGCTCATGTGAAGAGCACGGCCGAAAGGCGCCGCCGCTGCGTGCTCGACCAAGGGTCCTCGAGGCCCTGCGCCTCGAGCAACTGGAGAAAGCGCTGGCGCGCCGCGCCTTCGTTCCATTCGCGGTCGCGGCGGATGATCTCGAGCAGCGCATCCGCGGCCGCGTCGCGATTGCCAGCCGCCATCTTCGCCGAGGCGAGCTCGAACCGCGCATCATTGTCGTCGGGATGGGCGGCGAGACGTGCTTCGAGCGCGCTCGTATCGGCCATCGGTGCCGCGGAGGCGACTTCGAGCGCGGCGCGCGCTCGAGCGATTTCCGGCTTCTTCGCCTGTTCGTCGGAGAGGCCGTCCAGTAGCGTTCCCGCTTCCGCCGTCTCGCCGGCCGCAATCATCGCGCGGACAAGGCCGCCGACGACCGCTTCGTCATCCGGCGCCATTTCGTGGAGCTGGCGAAAGATGCTGACCGCGCGCTCGGCCTCGCCGTCGGCCAGCACCTGCTCGCCCATCGCGAGCAGCGGCTCGATTTCCGCCTGCGGCGCGGCGCCCTCGGGTTCGATCTTGAGCTGGGCGAGCAGCTGGTCGAGCGCTTTCTTGATCTGCCCTTCGCTGCGGTGATTGGTGAGGTCGGCGACCGGCTGACCGCGGTAGATCGCATAGACAGTCGGGATCGACTGGATACGGAATTGCGCGGCGAGCAGCTTGTCCTTGTCGACGTCGATCTTGGCGAGCTTGACGCCCTTTTCCGAATAATCGGCGGCGACCTTGTCGAGGATCGGCGACAGCTGCTTGCACGGCCCGCACCATTCGGCCCAGAAGTCGAGGATCACGAGCGCGGTCATCGACGGGTGGATGACCTCCCGCTCGAACCGCTCGATCGATTCGCGCTCGGCTTCGGTTAGACCCAGAGTCGCCACGGGCTTATACGCTCTCCTCTTGTCCGGGCGGCCCATATGGCGCGCCCGCCTTCGCGCCACAAGCTGGCGGGCGGCTAACAGCCTTTTAACCACGCTGCGGTACCGAACCGCGCATGGTGGATGTCCAGCGTCCGGCAAGATGGTGGTGGTGGGCCGCGGTGGGGATGATCGCTTTCGCCGGCTTCGCGCTGCGCCTCCTCGCCGCTCGCGGCGGGCTGTGGACCGACGAAGCCTGGTCGATGGTCTACGCGGTCCAGGCGCACGACGCCGCCGGGGTGTTCCTGCGCATCAACCACGACAACAACCACCACCTTAATTCGCTGTGGCTGCAGGCGATCGGACCGGCGGCTCCCCCGCTCCTGCTGCGATTGCCGGCGATTGTCGGGGGCACGCTGTCGATCGCCGTTGCCGCGCTGATCGGCTCCAGGCGATCTCGGTCGGCGGGCCTCGTCGCGGCGGCCCTGTTCGCGGTCACGCCGATCCTGGTCGTATTCGGTGCCGAAGCGCGGGGCTATTCGACCATGCTGCTCGCAACGCTGCTGATGCTGCTGCTCGTTACCGACGCCGCCGACGGAAGGCCAGCGCGCGGCGCGCCCTGGTGGCTCGGCGCGATCGCGCTGTTCGGCATGGTTTCGCACATCACCATGGCCGCGCCGGTCGCGATCGCTACCTTGTGGTTCTACCTCGAACGGCGGGCACAGGTCGGACCCGACAAGGCGCTCCTGCAAAGCTTCCGGCTGATGGCGCCGGCGCTCTTTGCGAATGGCGCCTTCGTCGTCTTCGTCGCGGTAGCAGCTGCGGTAAGCCCGACCGGCATGCGCACCGCTGCTTATCTGCCGTTTTCGCTCGGCGACTATCTGACCGCGCTCGACGATCTTTCTCTCTGGTCCGTGGGATTGGCAGCGCCCCTGTCGTGGATCGTCCCGCTCCTCGCCGGCATCGGTGCGGCACTCGTATGGATTTGCCGTCCGCAGTGGCTCGGCTCGAGGGGCCGGCTCTACGCGCTCCTCGTCCTCACAGTGCCTGTCGGAATCCTGGCGATTCGTGGCGGCAATTCCGGGTTTGCGCGCTTCTATCTCGCGAGCGCGATCGGCTTGCTGCTGTTCGCTTCGGACTGGATTGCCCGCGGCCTCCAGGCGCGGCCGGCGGTGCGTGCGGCGGCGGCGGCCCTGCTCGCCGTGCTGGTCGGTGTAGGCCTTTATCGCGATGCCGCAGCCATTTCGCTCGACCGGGGAAAGCCCGACGCTTCGCTGGCCGACATGGCGGCGCTCCAGCCGGCGGGGGCGAGGATCGCCTTCGCCGGGCCGCGCTTCAAGGCGGTGGTCGCGGTCGCGGCCGAGCGCACCGGCTATGCCGCGCGCTTCGCCGGGGGCTGCATGCCCGCTGACTTCCTCCTCGCGCCCCAGTCGCGCGGCGTCCCGACCCCGCTTACGGTCGTTCACTGCGGAACGCCGATGGAGGCGATCGACTCGTCGGTCACCATTCCGCTGACCGGCGATTCATGGGTGCTGTACCGCGCCAAACCCTTGCAAAGCTTTGGGGCCGCTGATAGCGGGCCCGCTCCAGGCGCCGAGAAATCGCGCCTTTCCGGCCGAGCGGGCGTAGCTCAGGGGTAGAGCACAACCTTGCCAAGGTTGGGGTCGAGGGTTCGAATCCCTTCGCCCGCTCCAGTTTTCATGAACTGCCGGAGAGCTTCGACAAATTACAGTCGAGTCCTCGAGAATGGGGCCGAGATATCATTGCGACCCGAGATAGGCTGCCATCGTACGTGCCGTTTCTTCTGCCAGGGTTTCGTCGTCGAGCGGGAGCATGTGTTTCCACAGAGGCGATTCGTGAAGTTTGTGAACCTCGATCAGCGTGACTGCGCTGAGCAGGGCGAAGGTAATCGCTCGCTCAGGATCAGTCGCCGCAATTCGATCCTTGAAGGGCAGTAGCGCATGGATGATGAGCCGGAGGCTCGCCTCGCTCAAGTTCACCACGCGCTCCCTGAATCCGTTATCGCCCTGGAGCTCGACGAACTGGTCGAGCGCCTTCATGAGGCGCGTGCGTCCGCGGTATTGAGCAACCAGCGCGCGGCAGAGCGCATGAACCGCTTCCTCCAGGCTTCGCCCTTTGAAGCGGTCAGGGGGAATATTTGCCCGGTTGGCCTCGTGAAAGGTCTCCAGCATTTGCAGTAACGCTGCGCGGACCAGCGCATCCTTGTCGACGAATCGCCGGTAGATACTGCCCGTCGACACGCCGGCCGCCGCCGCAATCTCGGGTATGGTGATGCCGGAAAGGCCCTTCTCTTCTATGACAGTGATCGTCGCGGCGAGCAGGCGTTCCATCGTCCGGCGGCTTCGCGCCTGCTGCGGTTGTCGCGAACCTGAATCCATCAGTCTGAGCGCTCCCAAAAAAGACGACCGCATCGCGGAGGCATTGACTCTATCGAACCCGTATGTGAATGAGAAATCACATTTACATGTTGGAGGCCATCGATGCTTCGTCCGGATCTCTTGGCTTATCTGCTTGCAGGCTTCCTTGCACTCTGGGGTGTGTCTACGAGTCGCTTTGATCGCTGGGCATTCAGTGCGGGCGGCGGCACATCACGCAAATTCGCCGCCTATGGGGTGTTGCTTCTCAGCTCGTGGCTGCTGACCGCGATTGCGGTGTGGATCTATGGATGGGAGCGCCTGCTTGTTGTTCCCGGTTCGCCGGCGTCACCGATTTTCGCCGTGATTTTCTTTCCTCTGCTCGCGGCCTTTTCCGTGCTGGCCCTCATGCCATTCATCCAGAGCCTGCGTGGCCCCCGTTGGCGTGAGGCCTATGCAACCGCTATTCGGCGCGAGTACGCCGAGATTCCCGGTTTTCTCCCAAACAACGCCGCTGAGCGCGCGGTCTGGATCGTCATCAGTCTAACCGCCGGCATCTGCGAGGAGCTCCTGTTCCGGGGCTTTCTGATCCGTTTTCTGCATGAAAGCAGCTTGGCTCTGCCGATCGCCGGCGCCCTTGCTGTCTCATCGGTGCTCTTCGGCCTCGGCCACGTTTATCAAGGGAGGAAGAGCGTAATCACGACCACGGTCGGGGGTCTCTGCTTCGGATTGTTATTCCTGCTGAGCGGCAGCCTCCTCCCCGCCATCGTTTTACATGCGCTCATCGATCTGCAGGCGGCTTACGTAATGCGTCCGGTCCGCGAGGCCGCGGCCATGGCCTCCGCGGAGATGGCCTAAGGAGCGGACGCCGCAGAGGCAGCAGCCAGAAGTACGGTTCATCCCGCGATTGGACCGCCATGACAGAGCAGCGGTTGGTGTCGGGAAGCGTCCGTATTATGCGCCATCGCGCAAGGAGATGCGCGATGGCCGAGCAAGCCGAACTGACCCGCCCCGACACCCGTCACAAGATCCAGACGATCAATCCCGCCACAGGCCAGCCGGGAAAGAGCTTCGACGAAGCTTCGCTCGATGAGGCGCGCGCGGCGGCGGCGGCGACGCGCAAGGCCTTCCTGAAATGGCGCCGGACCAGCTTCGCCGAGCGCTCGGCTGTGATTCACAAAGCGGCCGAAATCCTCCGCGCGCGCAAGGACGAGTTCGCTCGGCTGATGACCGACGAGATGGGCAAGACCTTCGACGAGGGCCGGGCCGAGATCGAGAAATGCGCGTTCCATTGCGAATGGTTCGCCGATCATGCGCAAGGCTATCTCGCCGACGAACCGGTCGACATCGGCGCCGGCGAGACCTTCGTCACCTTCAACCCCGTCGGAGTCGTCCTCGCGGTGATGCCGTGGAACTTCCCCTTCTGGCAGGTCTTCCGCTTCGCCGCGCCCGCGCTGATGGCCGGCAACGGCGCGCTTCTGAAGCACGCGAGCAACGTCCCCGGATGCGCGCTGGCGATCGAGGAGGTGCTTCACCAGGCCGGGGTTCCACGCGATCTCTTCCGCACCCTCCTGCTCCCGAGCCGAGAGGTCGAAGCGCTGATCAAGGACGGGAACGTCGCCGCCGTCACGCTGACCGGAAGCGTCGAGGCGGGACGGAGTGTCGCAACCGCCGCGGGCTCGGTGCTCAAAAAATGCGTGCTTGAGCTCGGCGGGTCGGACGCTTACGTCATTCTCGAAGACGCCGACATCGACGCTGCCGCGAAAGTGGCCGCAACGGCGCGGATGGTGAACGGCGGCCAGAGCTGCATCGCGGGCAAGCGCTTCATCGTCGTCCGCTTGATTCTGGAGCCGTTCGAGCGAGCGCTGGTCGAGGCGATGCGCGGCTTCGAGATGGCCGATCCCACCCGGGAAGGCACCAAGCTCGGCCCGATGGTCAGCGTGAAGGCGCGCGACGACATCCACGCGCAGGTCACCAAGAGTGTCGGCAAGGGCGCGCGGCTGCTGCTCGGCGGCAAGGTCCCCGACCGGCCAGGCGCCTGGTATCCGGCGACGGTTCTAAGCGACGTCCGCGCCGGACAGCCGGCGCACGACGAGGAAGTGTTCGGGCCCGTGGCCGCAATCATCGCCGCCGAGGACGAGGCCGATGCCATCCGGATCGCCAATGACAGCGAGTTCGGGCTCGGCTCGGGCGTCCTAACCGGAGACGTCGACCGCGGCCGCCGCATCGCCGCGCAAGAGCTCGAAGCCGGCATGAGCTTCGTCAACGACAACGTCCGCTCCGACCCGCGCGCGCCGTTCGGCGGAGTCAAGCACTCGGGCTACGGCCGCGAATGCTCGGCCTTCGGAATCCGCGAGTTCGTCAACATCAAGACCGTGCACGTGAAGCCGCTCGGCGAAGCCAAGGCGACGCGGACCGAGTAAGTTGACCCTCTCGCAACCATCCCCCGGATGGTTGCTTCGGCTCAATCCTTGTCGGCCGTCGCTTCGAGGCTGCTCACGCTGCCGTAGAAGTGCATTCCGACGAGGCCGGCGGCGAGAGCCGAGGCGCGGCCGCCGCGAGCGAGATCGTCCGGATCGAACTTCACTTCCGCGATCGTCAGCGGCGACAGGCTCGCGGCCTTGAGCTTGGCGTTGAACCCGGCGAGATCGTTCGACTCGAACGCCGCCCATTCCGCCTCGACATCCTTCAGCTCGCGGTCGAGCGCGTCGATGCGCGCCAGCTGATAGTTGGTCGGGCGGCTCTCGACCGAATTGATGTCGCCGTAAATTTCGTCGGTATGCTCACGAAGCCGTTCTTCGCCGGTGATCGCGCCGCCTTCGGTGGTGGCGACGATCTCCTTTCGAAGCGCATCGGCCTTGCCGCCGATCTGCGCGGCCGCGGCCTTGACGTCGGCCGGGGCCGTCGCGCTTTGGGCAAGCGCGCTCGCCTGCTGGCGAACGCCGTTGATCTGGCCGACCAGCTTGCTCATCCGCAGGAACATAGTCTTGATCCGCTCGGCGGCGGCATATTGCGCCTGGCGGTCGGCGAGCGTGAACTTGGCGCGGCGGTCGAGCGCGATCGTCAGCGGCTCGGTGGTGACTTGGCCGGCGTCGGTGAGCCTCACCGTATAATTACCCGGAAGAAAGCGCTCGCCCGAGGTCGACGAGCCGGCCAACGAAGCGGCAGGGGGCACCACCGGCGGCTTAGTCAGCATCGACCATTCGACGCGATTGAGTCCGCGTCGCTTCGAGGTCGGGATTTCGTCGACCACATTGCCGTTGGCATCGAGGATCTCGAGCTTCATCCGCCCGATCACGTGCCGCGCTTTCTGGTAGTAAGTGATGGTCGCGCCGCCCGGGGGGTTCTCGCCGGCATAGGAGGCGTCGCCTTCGGCCCAGCCTCCATTGCCCTGGATGCGCTGCTGCACCGGCCCGCTCGGGAGCAGCACAGCGGTGCTCGCGAGCGTCTGCGTCGTCAGCTGCCGGACCGGGCTGATGTCGTCGACCACCCAGATGCCGCGCCCGTGGGTCGCGAGCACCATGTCGTCGTCCCGCTCCTGGAGCGCGATATCGCGGACGGCGAGCCCGTCGGGGAAGTTGTTGGGCTTGAACTGCGCCCAGCTCTGGCCGCCGTTGAGGCTCATGTAGAGCCCGAATTCGGTCCCGAGGAACAGGATGTTCGGGTTGAGCCGGTCTTCCTTGATCACGTGCGCATAGCCTCGAACGCCCGGCGTATCGGGCCCGACCAGGCGCTGCCAGGTACGGCCATAGTCGGTCGTGCGGTAAAGGTAAGGCGCCATGTCGCCGACCGTGTGGCGGTCGTCGGTCACATAAGCGACCGCGGGGTCGTAGCGGCTCGCCTCGACCCAGCTGATCCAGTTGCCCGCGGGCATTCCGAGGCCCGCCGTCAGGTTGGTCCAGTGACCGCCGCCGTCGCGGGTCAGCTGGACGTTGCCGTCGTCGGTTCCGACCCAGATCTCGCCTGCCGCTCGCGGGCTTTCCGAGATCGAATAAATGGTGGTGTTCATCTCGGCGGCTGAATTGTCGACGGTGATTCCGCCCGACTGCTCCTGTTTCTGGCGAATAGGGTCGTTGGTGGTGAGGTCGGGGGAGATCCGGTCCCAGGTATCGCCATGGTCGCGGCTTCGGAACAGGAATTGCGAGCCGATGTAGATCGTGCCCTTTTCGTTGGGTGACATCTGGATCGGCGTGTTCCAGTTGAACCGCAGCTTCTCCTTGTAATTGGCCTGCGGCTGGATGAGTCGGGCCTGAAGCGTCTTGCGGTTCACGCGGCCGACAAAGCCGCCCTGCGCTTCGGCATAAACATAGTCGGGATCGGCTGGGTCGGCCCAGGTCCAGAAGCCGTCGCCGCCGAACAGATTCTCCCAGCGGCTGTTGGTGATCCCGCCGGGATATTCCTGGTCGCCGACCCAGTCGCTGTTGTCCTGAAGTCCGCCATAGACCTGGTAGGGGTCCTTGTCGTCGACGCTGACATGGTAGAATTGGCTGACCGGGAGGTTGTTGACCTTCCACCATTTGTTCGCGCCGTCGTAGCTGATCCACAGCCCGCCATCATCGCCGCCGACGAGATATTTGGTGTTCGCCGGATCGATCCAGACATCGTGCCAGTCGGCGTGCGACGCGCCGGAAGCATTCGAAAAGCTCTTGCCGCCATCATCGGAGACGATCGCCGAATAACCCATCTTGAACACCCGATTGGGGTCCTTGGGGTCGACCACCATCCGCGCGAAATAAAAGGGCCGCCAGACCATGCCCTGGCTTCGGTCGCGTTCTTCCCACGTCTGCCCGCCGTTGGTGGAGACGAACAGCGCCGGGCGCGGGTTCTCGATGAACGCATAGACCTGCTTCGGGTCCGACGGCGCGAAGGCGATCTCGAGGCGGCCGTATGGGTATTTCGGAAGCCCCTTGCGATTCTCGGCAGTGAGGTAGGTCCAGGTGCGACCGCCGTCGCGGCTCTCGGCGAAGCGGCTGCCCGACGGCTGGTCGGGTCCGTTCCCGCCCGAGCGGAACTCATAGGCCTTGCGGCGGAAGTCCCAGGTGCCGGCGAACAGATGTTCGGGGTTCGCCGGGTCCATCGCCACCGACGAGCAGCCGGTCGAAAGGTTCGCGCCTTTGAGGATCAGCGACCAGCTCTTGCCGCCGTCGGTCGTTTTGTAGAGCCCGCGGTCGGGCGAGTCCGACCACAAGGCGCCGGGCGCGCAGACGTAAACGATGTTGCCGTTCTTCGGGTTGACGACGATCCGGCTGATCCGCTCGGTCGCGGGAAGGCCCATGTGGGTCCAGGTCTCGCCGCCGTCGGTCGATTTATAGACGCCGTCGCCGATGGACACGGAGTTGCGCGTCCAGCTCTCGCCGGTCCCGACCCACATCACCTGCTTGTTGGTCGGGTCGAGCGCGACGGCTCCGATCGACTTCACGGGTTCCTTGTCGAAAACGGGTTTGAAGGTCGTGCCGCCGTCCTCCGACTTCCACACGCCGCCCGACGCGGAACCGATCAGCAAGGTGACCTTGCCGTCGGGTTCCTGGCGGCCGGCGATCGCCGCGATTCGGCCGGACATGGTCGCGGAACCAATGTTGCGCACGCCAAGGCCGGAGATGGCGGCGCTGTCGAACGATTGCGCCGTAGCGGGAGCGACAGCGAGCGCGGCGGAAGCGAGCAGAATCGAACGCAGCATCTTCCTTACTCCCCCTTCGGATTCGGCGAGCTGACCGGCGGCGCCTTTGTCGCCGCAGGTTTCGAATTTGCCGCCGGCTTGGTGTGCGGTTTGTTCGACGCATCGGGTGGCGCACCCGAAGCCTTGGCCGGGGTGACTGGACCGCCGGGCTCGGCGAACAGATCGGGGCTGACCGCAGGGTTCGCCTCACCGCTGGCGATAATCGTCCGCTGGCGCTGATTGTCCTGGCCCTGCGCCCAGCTTTCGACCGACATCGGGAAATAGACTCCGGCGACCTTCTCATAATCGCCGAGCTCGGTCTCATTCGTCGTTTCGGCGCCGCGGAGCTTGCGCCGCTCCTCGACCTTGATCTCGAGATAGGTGTCGGGGTCGAGCCAGTAAGTGAACTCGTCGCCGTCCTTTTGCGTCACCTTGAGCTTGTAGGCGAGGGTCCCGTCGAAATCGTCGCGGCCGAGATAGTCGACTCGGCTGCCATCGTGGAGCGACGCGAGAAGCGGGCCTTCGATCAGCGCTCCGTCGGCCATCGAGCGTGCCTCGTCGGCGGACATCTTTTCGGGGTCCTTGCGGCCCTGGAAGGGATTGATCTTCCACCCGCCGCCATGGCCGTCATAGGCCTGAACGAGGTCGAGCCCCTGGACGGTCATGTCGACCCGATCGGCGGTCTCGGGTCCGAGCTTCGCCCGCGTCTCCTGATAGGTGACCTCGAAGTCGCCGGGGAAGATCGACTTCCCCTCGAACTTGATGCTCTTGATCGCCGAGAGTGCCGCTTCGCCGCCGCGCGCTTCGAGATTTTTGGCGATCAGGCTCTGCGCG
>Ga0207698_10001130_pt1 | contig 15528 bp, 13 predicted proteins | sample KBSCornC22_FD_184298 | JGI IMG/M metagenome (GOLD analysis project Ga0207698, IMG submission 184298) | Corn rhizosphere microbial communities from Kellogg Biological Station, Michigan, USA - KBS Corn C2-2 (SPAdes) (version 2) | ecosystem: Host-associated > Plants > Roots > Rhizosphere > Soil ...
ACAATGCGGACGCTCTGATCGAGGACCTGGAGAACTCGACGCTCAAGCTTTCGAGTGAAAACGTGGATGAATTTTCCGCCTGGATCGCCGAGCGGGCTTCCCCTGTTCGACAGGCCGAAGGCATTGTGAACTTCCTCGCAGCAAAGGTCGGGTCCTCATCAGCCCCATCGGACGAGGAGCAGCAATGGGCTGTGCTACACGGCGCGAAATCAACGGCGTCGATCAACGCCTTCGCACAACGTCTCGGCTGGCTGTCGCTCGGCTCACCGCTCCTCCGCCCAGGGATGAAGTGCGATGCTCACCTTGGCTTCTTTGGCGACGATTCAGCGCTCAAGCTGCGCGTGTCGGAGACCGGTCTGGAGCACCTGCAGGAAGAATTGCGGGTCGGCGCGTTATGGGCCGAACCGGACGCGGGCAAAGGCCCATCGTGGGAAGTCCCTCTCGACTCGCTCGAAGATGAATTTCCGCTCGAGTCCATTCGGCGCTCGACCGGCCGAGGCGCGTGCGCCGAGTCCGCAAAAAACTCCGAAATCATGGAACTCACTCGTATGTTCTTCGCGACAGTGTTTCAGAATCTCTGCGTTGTAGAGTCTGAGCTAGATCCCGTGCAGAACAATATACGCGCCATCGACGCAGCGTAGAGGGCGCCATTCCCATGTATCACGAGAAGCCGTGCGTCGTACTGACATTCAATCTTCTGCAGGACGTCAATGTTCTTTGGCCAATCGCGCGCCTCGTCCACGAGGAAACCTCATATCCGCTGATCCTGCTGGTCTCGGCCAATTTCCTTGAACGCGACAAGACGCGCCGGTGGATGGCAGAGCTCAACGCACTCAAGTCCGAAACGGGCGCTTCTCTCCATCTGTTTCCCAGGACTCTCGCCGCTTTCGAAATTCTCGAGAACGGCAGGGGGGCAATTTTCGCGGCGAGCGAATCGAACCTCAGTCCGCACCGCGTTACGCACGACCTGTTTCGAGGTGTTTCCGACACTTTTACGCGAGTTACGCTTCAACACGGCTTCGAATGCGCGGGATTTCACCAGAACCGCGAGCAAACTCTTGCCTTCGGTGACTCGGTTCACTTCGCCGCTGACGTCCTCTGCAGCTGGGCTGGCCGTGACAAGCTGAGTCACACGCTACGAACCGAAATCAGCAAAGTCGTCGTAACAGGTCCACCGTCGCAAATCCTCCGCGCGCCGGAGAATGAAGACTCTCCGGCACCCGCGTCCACGGGGCTCGTCTGCGAAAATCTCCACTCCGTGCGAATGAGTGCGGCGGGCGATTTCAAGCAGAGCTACATGGATACGTTCCGCGCATTCGCGCAGGTGATGGCTCACAAGGGCCGCACGATCGCGCTGCGCCCGCATCCGGGCGGGCAATATGTTCTCCGCAATGCGGTTCAGCTGCCTGGAAACATGCTCATCCAGAACGACCCGATGTACCGGGTAAACCTGTCGCAATATGCCTACGGGATTTCGGCGCCTTCTTCTGTGCTCATCGACATGGTCCTGGCAGGAATTCCGACAGCGGTCTGGCAGGATCCCGACGGCACCATCGACGCCGACAGCTACCGAGGGCTTGCGACCGTGCGCTCGCTCAACGAGTGGATCGCGTTCGCCGATGCCGCCATTGCGGATCCGGCAAGCTTCACCGAACGGCAGCGCGAATTCATCGAGAACAGTGGGCTCGTCGTCGATCAGGACACGGTCCGCCAGCGCTATCTCGATGTGATTCGCTCTGCCTGCGGAAGCGCCACCGGGGCGAGGCCTCGATCGGCAAGCACGCGGGTCATGTTCGTTGCCAACGGCGAAATCCCGACGCTGGAAATCTGTTTCCTGAGGCCGCTCGGCGCTCTCTTCGAAAATGATGTCGTCGACCCGCTGCTTATCGTGGAGCGACAAATACGAAAGGCGATGGGCTCGGAATCTGACCTGGCCAAAGCCGAGCAATGGATCAGTCAAAAAGTCGACCAGCATCAGCCGGATATCGCCGTGTTTTGCCGCTACAGCGGCCCGCTAGCGGACGCCTTCGTAGAGAAGCTGCACGAAAAGAATGTCCCCGTCATCTACCACGTCGACGACGATTTGATGAACGTCCCGACGGAAATCGGCGAAATGAAATTTAAGGAGCACAATTCGCCGGAGCGCCTGCTGTCGGTGTCGTCTCTCTTGGCGACGTCCGACCTGGTATATTGCTCAACTCCACGGCTCCTTCAGCGGATTCAGGAGCTCGGCTACGAGAACAACCTGCGGACAGGGTCGAGTCATTGTTCGGGCGAGATCTATCGCCGGCCGGTAGAGCGGCCCGCTCGTACAATCGGCTATATGGGTTTCGACCACGCTCACGACCTCGAGATGATTCTCCCGGATCTGCTCCGTTTCCTCGACGCCAGGCCGGAGGTCCGCTTTGAGTTGTTCGGGACGATCCCCATCCCTGAGCCTCTGCTCGACTTTGGTGACAGGATATCGGTGGTTCTGCCGGTCCGACCTTATCAGGCGTTCCTGGACGAGCTCGTGAGGCTGGATTGGGATATCGGAATCGCCCCGCTCGCGAATACCCGGTTCAATTATTACAAGGCCAACAACAAGTGGGTCGAGTACACGTCCGCCGGATATGCGGTGATCGCCACCGCGGGGATGTCCTACGATGAATGCTGCGCGGATGATTGCGGGATTCTCGTCGAGGGCGCTTCGGGCTGGTACGATGCCCTTGTCGCGCTTTCAGACGATCCGGCTCGCCGGTGCCAGATGGTGCGCAATGCCCAGAGCCGCCTCGTCCGCGAATATTCGAAGCAAACCTTGCGCCGGCAAGTCCTGGCGATGTTCGATGAAGCCAGGTCTCTTCGGATGGCGAGAGACGCGGTCGCCTCCGGCTCCTGAAGCGCACAACGAAAGCTAAAGAGGACCGTCAGCCCCCCACGGTGAAGTAGGCGGGCAAGTCGCAAAGCCGCGGCTGATTGCGATCCTTTGCCGACAGGGTTTGCGGGTCGGCGACGTCCGGCCATTCCACCGCGATTTCCGGATCGTCCCAGGCGACGCCCTTGTCGTTCTCGGCACTGTAGTAGCTGGTCACGCGGTAGCTGATGATCGAACTCGGCTCGAGCGTGCAGAAAGCGTGTCCGAAGCCGACCGGGATCCAGAGCTGGTTGTTCTCGTCCGGCGAAAGCAGGACGGAAACCCAGCGGCCGTAACTCGCCGATCCGCGCCGGAGATCGACAGCTACGTCGAAGAGCTTTCCGGCCAGGCATCGGACCAGCTTTCCCTGGGCATAAGGATGAGACTGGAAGTGAATCCCCCGGACCGTGCCCGTTCTTATGCTGAGCGACTGGTTGTCCTGCACGAATTCGACCGGTGCCGACTGCCTGGCGAATTCATCGACACGGAAGATTTCCGAGAAATACCCACGGTCGTCCGCGATTTTTCCTGGCCGGATTTCCAATGGGCCTTCGACATCGAACGTTCGGAATTCCATTTCATTCCTGCACAATGAACAACCACCGATAGGCAATTAGAGGAGTGTCGCGGCGATTCAAGCCAGGCGTGCACGCGTCAGAAGCCCAATCGAAATAGCGCAGGCCGTCAGAGCGTCTCGAGCCACCGCTCGACACGGGCAAAGTGATCGGGCCAGTCGGGCGACCGGTAGTGCTTCAGCGCGAGCTTCTGCCGCTCACGCTCGGCGCCGTCGCCGATGAATGCCCGGATTGCTTCGTTCCAGCCGCGGCGGTCTTCCGGAAGAAGGTAGGTCGGAATGTCGTTTGCGATCTCCCGGTACACCGGCAAGTCGCTGGCAATGACAGGAGTGCCGCAAGCGAGGGCCTCGACCACCGGCAAACCGAAGCCTTCCGCGAAAGACGGCATGAGCAGGGCTCGCGCGCCCTTCATCCACGCGGCAAGCTCCGCGTCCGTGCACCTGCCGAATTCACGCACATGGCCGGTGAGATCGCCGAGGTCATCGAGGATCGCCTCGACCGGCCGCGCCTGCCAGCCACGCTGGCCGATGATGACCAAGATCGGGGCGTCGACGCCCATTTCCCGGACAAGCTCTTTCCACGCCGTCAACAGGAGTAGGTGGTTCTTTCGGCCTTCGATCGTGCCGACGGCCAGGAAATAGGGCCGCTCCGGCCGAGCGGCGGGCAAAGCGCGGCAAGGCTGCCGAGGCGCGATCCACGCGCCAAGGCCGGAGGGCATGTCGAGCCGGCGATCCGCCGCAAACGCCGCAAGCTCATCCAGCGTCGTGTTCGAATTGGCGAGGATTCCGGCGCCACTGGCCAATGCATGTTCGATGCGCTTGACATGCTTTGCCGCCTCGCCGTCGCGGCAGAATTGCGGATGCGTGATCGGGATCAGATCGTGCACTAGGTAGACGGCCTTGATGCCGTGGCGCTCGATCCATCGCGGGAGTGCAGGGTCGTGGAGCCCGGTGTGTCCTACGTTCAGGTAGATCATGCCCCGTTCGGGCGGCGAACGCCCGGCCCTTGCCCAAGCCATCGGTGCAAAAGTGAGCAGCCGTCGCCGGACGCCCGCGCTTCTTCCAGCGAGCAGTGCGACCAAGCGGTCGGAATCGCCCGGCGACAGGACGAATATTCGCCCACGGAACTGCACGACTGCCCGCGAGCGCGGACCGAAGTGCTTCACATATTCCAGGCACACGCGATCGATCCCCGTAGGCAATCGGCCGTCCCAGACACGCCAAATCAGGCGCGAGACGTCGAGCAGATATTCACGCCTGGTCGGCAATGTCACTGAGCTCCGAAAGCTGCCGTTTCTGCGCCGCCTTGCGCCCCCTAGCCAGCTTATGGAATTGCCTGACCGAGGCCTAGCAACGTGAATGCGAACGACGACATCATGCCCACGAACCGCTGCAGGTCGGCGAGGGGAGCAGAGGAAACGTAGAGGATGTCATTATTCCGCATCGGAAACGTCTGTGCAACGAAGAAGGTCGCCGGCTCGCCGAGGTCGAACTGATAGATCACCGGTATGCGCCCATCGGGCGTGCGCGCTGCAGTGGACGCGATGGCAGGGTCCAGTGCCGCTGGATTCTCGAGCCGGAAGATAAAGGCGCCCTTTACGTTGGCGCGATCCTCTCTCAGGCCGCCGACCCGGCCGAGGGCCTGCGCAACGGTAAGCCCCGTCGCTTCGAACGGAATCTCCGCACTCTTGCCCGTCGCGCCCAGAGCCGTGAAGCTGTAGGGCTGATAAAGCGCGGTGACGATGTCGCCGGGCCCGAGGCGTATGTTCTGGGCCGGATCGGCGATCACGGTTGCCAGTGGCAGGTTGGCCACCCGGTCGTGCCGCGTAATCTGGATTGTCACCTTGTCGACGGATGCCTTGACGCCCCCTGCCATGGCAAGGACGTCAAGAAGTCGCTCGCCCTTCGGCGTGAGCGGAACGCGGCCGTTGTTTGCGACGTCGCCGACCACCGTGACATCTTCGCTGGCGTTTGTCGTGATTCGCACGGCGACCTGCGGGTCGTGTGCCTTGCCGGACAAGCGCGCGACAATCTCCTGTTCGACCTCCCTCGGCGTCCTGCCCGCTGCCGGTACTGCACCGGCGAACGGGACCGTGATCCGGCCGTCGTCGCCCACCATCATTTCAGGGAGTCCCGTACGCTGGCCGAGAGAGGCGCCCGCCAGGTCGGGCGAGTTGCTGCCGCCGCCAAAGCTCGTGTTCGCGCCGAAGAGGACGGCAGGCGGCGCTTCCCAGATCGTCACTTCGAGCACATCGCCGCGTCCGATGATGTGACCGGCGGAAGGGGCGTCGCCCAGCGCGAGCGAGAATAATGACGCCTGGTGCGCGGCAAGCACGCGCCGCGCGACGGTGTCATTCACCTTGATGATTTGGATTGGTGCAGTCGCCACGGAGGCGGCGCCGGCGTGGGCAATGGCGTGCCCGCTCGGGCCGCTCGACCCTAAGGATGCGCATCCCCCGACCGCGAAGCACAGCAAGGCCGTGGCCGCGATCTGCGCACGTGCTGAATGTCCTACAGTATTGCGCTTCACGAGAGCTCCCACCGCCGGTCTTGTCAGAAATTTGGCCGCGCTTTAAAGACCTTGTGGCCGCCGCTCAACCCTCAAGGGGACGTTCGCGTTATCAATTCGGCAGGTGACAGCCGCGAAGATATTGTCGTCAATCTTATGTTCAACGAAGGTTCACTGCGCTACGGCGACAGCGCGCCAAGAACGATCTGAGTAGTGACATACACATGGAAGTTTTACCGATCTCGACCGCGTTCGATAAGAATGTAGATCCTGACGGAGACCTGCCGTCCGAGCGGACGAGAAAGTTCCCGAGGCCCGACGGGCTGTTCATGCTCGTCGTCATCTTGCCTGTTGCAATTGCCACTCTCTACTACGGCTTTCTTGCTTCGGACGTCTACGTTTCGGAATCGAGCTTCGTCGTGCGGGCACCGCAGAAGCCGAGCATGACGGGCCTTGGGGCGATCCTTCAATCCGTCGGCTTCAGCAACGCGAGCGAAGAGATGTCTGCGGCGGAATCCTATGCGGTCTCGCGCGACGCACTGCGAGCGATCAACAAGCGGGGAGCCTTCGAGAAGGCCTATACGAGGCCCGGGATCTCCATTGTGGATCGATTCAATCCCTTCGGCCTGAAAGGGTCGTTCGAAGATCTTTACCGGTACTTCACCGGCAAAGTTACGCTCCAGAGCGACAACGCAACCTCGATCACGAAGCTGACCGTCAAAGCGTACACGCCCGAGGACGCGCACCGCTTCAACGAAGAGTTGCTCGAGCTTTCGGAGGCGACGGTGAATCGCCTGAATGCCCGCGGCCGAGAGGATCTCGTTCGATTTGCGCAGGAAGAAGTCGACCGGGCGCAGGCTCGCGCATCCGAAGCAGCCGTCGCCTTGGCTGCATATCGAAACCGCGTCGGAGTCATCGACCCCGAGAAGCAGGCCGAGGTCCAGATGCAGATGGTTTCGAAGCTGCAGGACAACCTGATCGCCACCAAGACGCAGCTGGACCAGATCGAGCGGTATGCGCCGCAGAACCCGCAGATCCCGGTTCTCCGAAGCGAGATCGGGACGATCCAGCAGGAAATCGACCGCCAGATGGGGCAAGTCGTCGGCAATCACCGGTCACTCGCCGCAAGCGCGGTGCAGTTCCAGCGCCTGACGCTCGCCAGCGATTTTTCGGTAAAGCAACTCGGTGCGGCCCTCGCATCGCTGCAGGACGCCCAGGACGAGGCACGGCGAAAGCAAGCCTATGTGGAGCGCATTGTTGAACCGAACATTCCTGATGCGCCGATAGAGCCCCGGCGCCTCCGCAATATCTTCGCGACACTCGTGCTGGCCCTGGTTGCGTATGGAATCCTGCGGATGTTCGTTGCGGGAGTTAAGGAACATGCCCAGTAACGGACCTTCTGCCGCGCCGACCGGCGCGCTCGTCCATCATAGTCCCTGGGCGATACACCGTCGGGTTGTCGGCGCACTCGTCTTGCGCGAGATGCTCACGCGCTACGGCCGGAATAACATCGGGTTCCTTTGGCTCTTTGTAGAGCCGATCATGTTCACCTTGATCGTTGTAATGATCAGGTCGGCGACGTCGAGCATCTACCAGGGCGGCATTCCGATGGTTGCGTTCGCGATTACCGGCTGGCCGTCGGTGATGCTTTGGCGGACCATGCCGGCGCGACTAATCGGCGCCGTCCGGTCCAATCGCTCGCTGCTTCATCATCGCCAGGTCACGGTTCTCGACATCTACATCGCACGAGTCCTGCTCGAGATGCTGGCAACCACGACGAGCTTGCTCACCGTAAGCTTGATTCTCATGGCGGCGGGCTGGCTGACTCCACCGGAAGACTGGCTGGTCGTGACTGCCGGCTGGTTTCTACTCGGCTGGTTTGGCGCCGGGTTGGCATTCATCATCGGCAGCCTTTCGGAAAACTTCGAAGTGGTCGCTCATTTCTGGCGACCCATTTCGTACATACTGATGCCTGTGTCGGGTATAGCTTTCGTGGTCGACAGCCTTCCACAAGACTTGCAGCACATCGCTTTGTGGCTGCCGATGCTGAATGCGCTTGAATTCATGCGGGACGGCTGGTTCGGATCGGCCTTCCATGCTCATTATGACCTGATGTACGTGTTGATCTTCAACCTGGCCTTGACGTTTGCCGGGCTCAGTCTCGTGCGCCAGGTCGGCTGGGGCGCCGAAGACGAATGATCACGCTCAGAAACGTCAGCAAAGATTACCCGACGAGGGCTGGTCCCCGCCGCGTTCTCAACGACATAAACTTGACGATCCGGCCCGGCGAACGCGTTGGTATTCTCGGTCGCAACGGTGCTGGTAAGTCGACTCTGATCCGGTTGATCAGCGGCTCGGAGCCGCCGACCGTTGGCACCATCCGCCGGGACATGTCTGTTTCCTGGCCGCTCGCCTTTAGCGGTGGATTCCACGGATCGCTCACCGGCGCCGACAATGTGCGCTTCATTTGTCGGATCTATGGCGTCGATTTTCGGTCCCGCTTCGAATTCGTTGAGAGTTTTTCGGAACTCGGTGTGTACATGAACGAACCCGTTGCTTCTTATTCGTCCGGGATGAAGGCGCGGCTCGCGTTCGCCATTTCGATGACGATCGACTTCGATTGCTATCTGATCGACGAGGTCATGGCGGTCGGCGACGCCCGTTTCCGCGACCGTTGCAAGGTCGAGCTGTTCGAAAAGCGGCGCGACAAGGCCAAACTGATCGTCTCCCACAGCCACCGTCAGCTCAAGGGCAATTGCGACCGTTTCCTGTTGATCGAAAACGGTCGAATGGAGGAGCATGACGACTTCAAAGAGGTCTACTTCCGCTACAAGCAGATCATCGGCGAGGGCTTCGACACCAAGGAGCAGATGACCGCCGCGATGGAATGAGTGGACGGTCGTCTAACGAGGAGATCCTAGAGTGGCCCTGATCGAGCGGCACCCCACGGTGGAAGATTACTTCACCGAGCTCTCGCTTGCCGAGGTGGCGGACCGCGGCGGAGTCGCGGACGTTTTCGAGCAAGGCCGTGTCGTTCTCCTCAAGGATTACCGCCTCGACTTCGATTTCGGCGCCTTGGCAGCGCTTTCCAAGTCGACGGAGTCGATCGCCGACCCGAGCTTGCGCAAGAAGCTGAAGAAGATGACGGCACCCCTCTTTTTCGAGGGCGACCCGCCGGTGAGGAAGGCCGGCCGGCTCGTATTCCGCGACCCGCTCCGCCAAGCGGTCTTCGACGTCATTTGCCACGGAGATGAGGACACGTTCGAGCGCGCGAGCCGGGCACTCAAGAGCGCCCATGACGAGCTGCTGCGGCTGTTCGACATCTGCTTCCCGGCCTACGACAGTTTCCGGCTGGTCCCGAGCATCCGTTTGACCCGAACCATGTTTGAAAACCTGCACTGGGACAATCACTCGATCGAGGACGATTTCCACCAGGCGCGGATTTTCGCCAACCTCGATACGCGGCCGCGCATCTGGCATGTCGGGCATCGTTTCCCGGACTGGATCAGAATGCATTACGACGAGTACGATCTTGGCCGCTTCGCTGGCAAGGACCCCAACCTGCTGATCGATTTCGTGACCGGCGAGGTCCTCGGCGGCACTCGCAAGACGTGGATGGACAACGAACCGCGCCACCGCGCCGCGTTCGATCCGGGCGAGGTGTGGCTGGGCGAATCGCGCCTGATCTCGCACCAGATCTATTACGGCGAGGCGGCCATGGTTTACATGTGGTTCGTGAACGCGGCTTCGATGGCGGACGCCGAAAACCGGTTCAACAATCGCGTTGAATCCGTTCACCGGGCCATGAGCGAGCGGCAGTCGATTTCCCTCGCGGTCTAGCGCTCAGCCGATCACTTCGGAGCTTGAATGCGACATCTCCATAGCGGACTTCATTATCTTCGGCTGCTGCCTGCACTCCAGAAGGTGCGCCCGGTGCGCAGCTATCTCGAAATCGGAGTGAACAAGGGGAAAAGCCTCTGCCAGATGAACTGCGGCTCGATCGGTATCGATCCGCACTTCGTCATCGATCGCGATGTGAGGGGCAGCAAACCGTTCCTGCATTTGCTCGAAATGACGAGCGATGACTATTTCAGGAGCGTCAGAACGGAGCTGATCTTCCCCGACGGCATCGATGTGGCGTTCCTCGATGGGCTTCATCTTTTTGAAGCGCTGCTCAGTGATTTCATCAACGTCGAGCCATTGATGGCCGCCGACGGGATCGTGTTCATGCACGATTGCCTGCCGATCAACGCCGAAATGACCGAACGCGACCGACGACCGGGCCAGAGGAAAGATATCGAATACAAGAGCCACTGGACGGGAGACGTCTGGAAGCTCGTCCCGATTCTGAAGCACTACCGGCCCGACCTGCGCCTCCAGCTTCTGGATTGCGAGCCGACCGGCCTCGTCGCAGTGACCGGTTTCGATGCGCATTCAACGGTTCTGAGCGACCAGCGAGAAGCGATCGTCGCGAAATACATGCCGGTCGAAATGACCGATGCTTCGCTCGCCGACTTCTACAGGGACAATGAGCGGACGCCCGCCACTGCGTTCCTTGAGCAAGTCACTGTCGAGACTCCCTCCGAGGCTCTTGCCTGATCGGCCCTTGGCCCTGTCGCAAATTCGCCCGAACTCATCAGTGAGCCGCGCCGGCGCCGACTCCGAGGTCCGCCAGCAACGCGCTGACCCGCTCGGCTCCCGCGAGCACCTCCGGGTCATCCGGAACCCTGCAGCGGCGCATGCACTCGCGATAGGCGCGGAGGATTTGTGATTGCTCGTCGTCGGTCAGCTTTCTCGAGCAATTCTTCTTGATGACGCGGAGTCGGGCGCCGAGCGTATTGGTAAAGTCGCCGCTCAGGAGGCCCTGACGGAAAACCTTGAAGTAGAAGAAGGCGAGCGACCACTCGAACGCGAAGGTCGCCGTATCCGGTCCGCTGAGTCGAGTGACGTCGAGGCCGATCTCGCTGAACAGCTCTTCAATGCGGTCCGCCGAAAAATAGAAAGGCGAGCGGTTCCCGAACTCGAAGAATGGCTCGTAAAGCGAGACATTCCCGTAGACGCGCCGGCCGGGGAACAACAAATCGATCTGGAAGAAGTTGGCGTTGGGTCTCGCCGAGCACAGGTAGAGGACGTCAACCGGCTCCTGATTGCTCCGCAGGAACAGGGTGTGGAACTGCGATCCGATGAAGCCGGCGATCTTCCTTGCGTGATCCTGGATGGCGACTTGCTCGGCTAAACTGCGCGTCTCGGGTCGAATGACTTTGACGGCGGCTCCCCGAACAGCCTTCTCGAGAAGCGACTCTCCGACGGCGCGTCGCTGCCGCCAATTGAGACGCGCTCTCGACAGGAAGACCTGCTCCGGCCGCGGCTGTTCCTCTTCGGCCTCAATGCGCCGGCTGCGTACGAACCTCAGATATTCGAGCCGGATCTCCTTGCCCAATGTGAGCCCTGGTTGCGGAACGATCGCGCGCTTCAGCAGCATATTGCCGGTCACGAAACGGATTCGGTCGGATGAGATGCCGAACAGTGCCGCAAGATCGAGCAGCGTTTGTTCGCAACTTGGGCTCGCCTGCAGCGACTGAAAGATGATCGGAACGTCCGGGTATCGCTCGGCGGCCCACAACCGGCATGCGCTCTCGAGGATGATGTGGCCAAATCCCGAAAAGAGCGTGCCTCCGAATATCGCCAGCTCGATGACCTCGGGCTCGGTGCCGTCGTCGAGAATCTCGGAGCCGACGACAATCCCCTCGCCTTCGCGATGAATTTGCGCCTCACGAATGGGAGCGCCCTGCCGGTCGAACAAGCCACCGACCATGGTGCCGTCCGCGCGCGGTCGTAACCGCGTCAGCCGCGCGTCCTCGTACACTTTGACGCGCAAACGCCGCCGGGAGAATCGAATGAGCGATATCGCCGCGCGGAAGCGCTTCACCTCTTTGCTGGTGAAGCCGTGAAACCTGAAGCTCGTCTTCCGGACTCGAAAGCTGTCCCGCCTCGCCTCGGCGAAGTCGTCGAGAATCTTGCGCACCTTCGACGAGAGACGGCGCGGCAACACGCGATCGACCGCCTTTGCGAGTGCGGCCGAAAGCTGCGCTTGAGACCGGCCGTTGCGTTCAATCACCAGATGCTCGCCCGCCGCGTTCAAGGGACAGCCCGAAAGGAGCGAGAGGATGTCACCCCATCATCTTTCGCGCCTTGAGTTCGGCGTTTGCCCTCTCCAGCATGTCATTCGGGATCGGCTGCGTCGCAACCCATTTGCAGAACCGGTCCAGGCCCGCTTCGAGGGAGATCTTCGGCGTGACGCCGGTGACCGTCTCCAGCCGCTGGATGTCGGCAAAGTTGTGGCGGATGTCGCCGATCCGATATTCGCCGGTGACGTGGGGAACGATGTCCGAGTCCATCGCCCGGCAGAGAAGCTTCGCCACCTGCATCACGGACGTCCCCTCGCCCGAACCGACATTCACAGGCGCTCCGCCCGCGGCGGCGCTTTCGGCGCAAGCGAGAACGGCGTCGGCGACGTCCTCGACATGAACGAAGTCGCGGCTTTCCTCGCCGTCCTCGAATATGGGCACGGGAAGGCCAAGCCGAATCCGCGTGGAAAAGATCGACAGGATCCCCGTGTATGGGTTCCGCAGCGACTGGCCTTCTCCGAACACGTTCTGCAAGCGCAGGATCGAATGGCCGATCCCCATCGCCTTGCAGGCGACGCTGACGAGTTGCTCCTGCGCCAGCTTGGTAGCGGCGTAGATGGACGCCGGTGAAAGGCGGTCGTCCTCGCGCGTCGCGGCGGGTTCGACGGCGGCCCCGCAGCGCGGGCACCGAGGCGACCAGTCGTGCTTCGACAGCTGCTCCGCCGATCGCGCCGACGGAAAACACCGTTGCCCGTCAGGCGAGCACCCGCGGCAGAGATACGCGCCTTCGCCATAGACCGACCGGCTCGACGCGAGCACGACATTCCCCACGGAATGAGCGCCGTTGGCGACCACGTCGAAAAGAAGCGCGGTGCCCTGCACGTTGACCCGATAGTAGCGGTCGATCTCGTACATCGACTGGCCGGTCCCAGTCTCGGCTGCGAGATGCACCACGCAGTTGACGCCCTGGAGCGCCGTCTCCCAATCCTCCCGCACTGTGACATCGCCGCGAACGAACTCGGCGCCGGCGGGCGGCTCGAACGCAGTGCCGGCGCCGTGCACCTGAGGGGACAGGTTATCGAGAATGCGGACATGGTGGCCGGCCGCGATCGCCCGCCGCGTGAAATGGGTGCCGATGAATCCGGCGCCTCCGGTCACGAGCATTGTGGACATCGTCAGTCGCGGTCGAGCGCGATCTCGTCGCACTCCACTTCGACCAGCCGGCTCGCCATCGTGAGGTGCTCATCCTCCTCGGGGGGCGCTTGCGGCTTTTCGGGCGAGCTTGCGGCTCCCCCCGTCGCATGCGCCATGAACAGGCGCATCACATGAGCAACCCCGTCTTCCACGACGTTGCGCAGGTCAGGAGCGTAATAAGCGCCGCGGTTGAATGCACCGGCGACGATTTCGTACGACGGAAAATAGTGCACGTTCGCGAATTTCTGGCGAAGCGCCTCGGCGGCGACCCGAAGCACGGATTTCGAATAGGTAGTGGCGGAAAGCACGTGCGCGCCGGGCTCCGCCGTCGCCACGAGCGGCACAGGCGACACCGTGAAAATGACTTGAGCGTTGGGGTTCACCGCCTCGAGGCCGTTCCGGAAAGCGGTCAGGTCGGCAATCACATCTTCGACCGGTTGGTTGTAGAACTCGTATCGCGCAGGATCGAAAACGCCGCCTTCGACTCCGGGGCAGACCGGGAAGACGGCGCCATCGTCGACCGAGCGCCAGCATTCGGTCAGTCCGAGCGTGAAGACGAACACGTCCAGCGTCTCAAACATCGTCCGTACGGCCGCGAAGTGCTGCTCCCGGTCAGCGACCAGCTCTTCGCGCGAAATATAGCCGCCGGGCTGGGTCGTCGGACGGAAAGGGTCGAGGAAAACGTCGCCGTCCTTCTGCCACACATCCTCGCTCGGCACGAACCGGCCGTACGCCCGCTCGAACAGCTGCCACAGCTGCCGCGCCGTGTAGATATTGCCGTAGCGAGCGGAGAACAGGCCATAGTTTTGGCTTTCCCGCACGCGCGCCGGCAGGATCGGGTGCCCCGGCTCCGTCACATAATAGCAATAGCCGGACTTGCGCAGATAGCGGGCGATGTGCTGCGCGAAGCAGCTTCCCGCGGTGGCCACCTTCGAGTCGACGTCAATCCGAAGCTCGAACACGCCGACGGGATCGACTGCACGGGCTGGGACCGCCGCGACTGACCGGCGCCAGAAAGCCTTCTCCGGCAACGACTTGTACGGGTGCTCGCTCATCCGTCCGACTTGGCACGCCCATCCGGCGGAAGGAAGCGACTTTCGACCTCGCGGAGCACGCGTTCCCCGTAACGCCAGTTCGCGTGCGTCGCGTCACGTGCGTAATATTCCGGCCGAAGGAAGCCGCGGTGCTCGATCGCCGCCGTCGGGGGCATCATCACCTCGATGCCGAACTCCGCACATAGTGCTTCGAGCACCCGCGTCTGCAGTTTCCAGAATTTGAAGCGGAGCTCGGGCGAAGACACGCCGCGCGTGGCCAACCCTTCCACCGCGAAAAGGCTCTCGTGATGCTGTTCGACAAAGGCGTTGTCGCGCTTGGGCGGAGGCGGGATGATGTGAACCACGCGCGCGACGGTGGCGGCGCGAATCGCCTCGAGCGATTTGCCGTCGCCCCTACGCAGGCCTGTCGCGAACGCCGCCTCGATTGCCCGATACGGAATGATTTGGAGCGACTGGTTTGCGAAGGTCTTCTGTCCCGGCTCTAAGAAATCGAACGCCTGCGGGTGCTGGATCGTGCTGTAGACCGCATGCTGGTTGCCGCCGATCATCGACAGGACCACGTCGTTCGCGTCGAGATTGCCGATCAGCTTTAGGAAATCCTCGAAGCTCGTGTCGCCGATGTGGCTGCCGTTCTTCTCCTTGAGCAGGCGGTACGCCGTAAGCGGGGCCGCCTGGCCTTTGCCGGTACGCTTCTGGATCGCGCTCTGGACCGCATGACTGTGGCTGTCGCCGAACAGGACGATCTGGCGCGGTCTCGTGCCTGCGCTCGGAGAGCCTTCCCCAGTCTCTCGTTCGATTTCGACGTTCATGCTCGTCACGCAGTTACGACAGGAGCCAGGGACTTCACGACGCGGTCGATCGCCAGCATTTGTTCCAGATAGGGTTGAAGAGCGTCGAGCGGAAGCGCGCAGGGCCCGTCGCAGAGCGCCTTGTCGGGATCCGGATGCGCCTCGAGGAACAGCCCGGCGATCCCGAGCGCTATCCCGGAGCGGGCCAGAGCAGCGGCTTGCGCACGGCGGCCGCCGGCGCTGTCCGCCCGCCCACCGGGCCTCTGCAGGGCGTGCGTGGCATCGAACACCACCGGCCCCATCGACTTCATGAGGTCCATCCCGAGCATATCGACGACAAGGTTGTTGTATCCGAAGCTGCTCCCCCGCTCGCACAGAAGTGCCGCG
>Ga0207698_10001131_pt1 | contig 15527 bp, 13 predicted proteins | sample KBSCornC22_FD_184298 | JGI IMG/M metagenome (GOLD analysis project Ga0207698, IMG submission 184298) | Corn rhizosphere microbial communities from Kellogg Biological Station, Michigan, USA - KBS Corn C2-2 (SPAdes) (version 2) | ecosystem: Host-associated > Plants > Roots > Rhizosphere > Soil ...
GTGCTGATCGAAGGCCGCCACTTTTCCAGCCGCCAGTTCTTCGAGCAGCTCAAGGACGAGTTCGACCAGCTCTACGCCGAAGCCGGCAGCCGGCGCCGCATGATGTCGATCAGCACGCACGACCGCATCGGCGGACGCCCGGCCGTGGTCAAGGCGCTGGATGATTTCCTCGCCTACGCACTGGCCAAGCCTGGCGTGGCCAGCGCGCGCAAGGATCAGATCGCGACCTGGGCGCTCGCCGACGCGAAGACGCGGCGCGAGACCGAGGCGACCTGAAACCACGGGACAAATCACGCCGGACTCCAGGCAACGCCGCATCCGGCGCCAACGATAATTACTATCTTTTTGGACAAATCATGAACGACGCACTGTTCCAACCCCTGCAGCTGGGCGCGCTCTCGCTGCCCAACCGCATCGCGATGGCGCCGATGACGCGCAGCCGCAGCAGCCAGCCCGGCGACGTGCCGAATGCACTGATGGCGCAGTACTACGCGCAGCGTGCGAGCGCCGGCCTCATCGTCACCGAAGCCACGCAGATCTCGCGCCAGGGCCAGGGCTACAGCTTCACGCCGGGTATCTACAGCGACGCGCAGGTCGACGGCTGGCGCGGCGTCACCGACGCCGTGCACGCCGCCGGCGGTCGCATCTTCCTGCAGCTGTGGCACGTCGGGCGCATGTCGCACGCCGTGTTCCAGGACGGTGGACTGCCGGTTGCACCGTCCGCGCTGGCGCCGGATGCACAGGTCTGGATCGTGCGCGACGGCGTCGGCAGCATGGTCGACTGCCCGACGCCGCGCGCGCTGCGTCGCGATGAAATACCCGGCATCGTCGAGGACTTCCGCCGCGGTGCCGCGAACGCCCTGCGCGCCGGTTTCGATGGCGTGGAAATCCACGGCGCCAACGGCTATCTGATCGACCAGTTCCTGCGCACGACATCGAACCAGCGCGACGACGACTACGGCGGCAGCATCGACAACCGCACGCGTCTGCTGCGTGAGATCGCGGCGGCCGTGGCGGCCGAAGTCGGCGCGTCGCGCGTCGGTGTGCGTCTCGCACCGTTCATCACCGCGCGCAACATGAACTGCCCGGAGATCATCCCGACCATCCTGCATGCCGCGGCCGACCTGCAGCGCATCGGCATCGGCTACATCCATCTCTCCGAAGCCGACTGGGACGACGCGCCCGTCGTACCCGATGCCTTCCGCCACGAACTGCGCCGCGCGTACGCCGGCCGGCTCATCGTCGCCGGCCGCTATGATCAGTCGCGTGCCGAAGCCATCGTCGGCAGCGGCCTCGCCGATCTCGTCGCGTTCGGCCGCCCGTTCATCGCCAATCCGGATCTCCCTGCGCGCTTCCGCCATGGCTGGCCGCTCGCCGGGTTCGACGGCGGCCTGTTCGGCGGCGACGCGCACGGCTATACCAGCTATCCGACCTACGCCAGCGCGGCCTGATCCGCGCGCACATATCTGACACGCACCCCTGAAAGGACTGCCATGAAAGCCATCGGCTATACCAAGAACCTTCCGATCGATCAGGCCGACGCGCTGGTCGATCTCGATCTCCCCGAACCCATGCCGGGACCGCACGATCTGCTCGTCGACGTGCACGCCGTGTCGGTCAATCCTGTCGACACCAAGCTGCGCCGCAATGCCGCGCCGGCGGACGGCCAGCCGCGCGTGCTCGGCTTCGACGCCGCTGGCGTCGTGCGCGCCGTCGGCAGCGCGGTCAGCCTGTTCAAGCCCGGCGACAAGGTCTGGTACGCCGGCTCCATCGCGCGCGCTGGCTCGAACGCACAGCGGCAACTCGTCGACGAGCGCATCGCCGGACGCATGCCCGCAACGCTGGATTTCGCGCAGGCCGCCGCGCTGCCGCTGACCGCGATCACCGCGTGGGAACTGCTGTTCGATCGTCTGCAGGTACGCCGCGACAGCACCGGCGAAAGCCTGCTCGTGATCGGCGCCGCCGGGGGCGTGGGCTCGATCCTCGTGCAGCTCGCGCGGCGCCTGACCGGCCTGCGCGTGATCGGCACGGCGTCGCGCGCCGAGACGCGCAGCTGGGTCGAATCCCTCGGCGCGCATGACGTGATCGATCATTCCAAGCCGCTCGTTGAAGAACTGCGCCGCATCGGTGTCGAGCAGGTCGACTTCGTGGCGAGCCTGACCAACACCGACCAGCACTACGACGCCATCGTCGAGGCACTCAAGCCGCAAGGCCGCCTCGGCCTCATCGACGATCCGGCTACGCCGCTCGACATCATGAAGCTCAAGCGCAAGGCGCTGTCGCTGCACTGGGAGCTGATGTTCACGCGCTCGCTGTTCCAGACGCCCGACATGATCGAACAGCACCGCCTGCTCGGCGACGTCGCCGACCTCATCGACGCGCGCACCCTCGTGACCACGGTCGGCGAACACTTCGGCACGATCAACGCAGCGAACCTGCGCCGCGCCCACGCGCTGATCGAAAGCGGCACGGCGCGCGGCAAGATCGTGCTGGAGGGCTTCGGCGAGTAGGACTCGCCGAAGCCGGGAATCGGGACGCGGGAATGGGGAATCGGGGCGCAGGGCCTGGGATCGGGAGTCGGGAGTGGGGAATCAACGCGGACGTAACGCTCCGCTTCTACGATTCCCCATTCCCTATTCCCGATTCCCGGCCCATCATTGCCGCGCCCCAACCGCCGAGCCGCCCATGAATATCGCGCCCAGCGCCCACCCGCCTTTGCCTGTAGACCCGCATGCGATGGTGGTCAACTGCGTGGCGTATTCGACCGAGACCGGACAGCGACTGCGCGACATCACCATTGCCGAGATCAGCGAGGTGCTCAAGGACAAGAGCAACTTCGTCTGGGTCGGCCTGCACGAACCCGACGAAAGCCTGCTCGAGCGCCTGCAGGAAGAATTCGATCTGCATGAACTGGCGGTCGAGGACGCGCACGCCGCGCACCAGCGACCGAAGATCGAAGTCTACGGCGACTCGCTGTTCATCGTCGTCCACACGGCCCAGGCCGTCGCCGGCAAGATCGCGTTCGGCGAGACCCATATCTTTCTCGGCCGCAACTATCTGGTCACCGTGCGCCACGGCGCCTCGCTGTCGTACCAGCCGGCGCGGCGCAGCTGCGAACAGTCACCCGAGCTGCTCGCACTGGGACCGAGCTACGGCCTCTACGCCGTGCTCGACTTCATCGTCGACAACTTCCTGCCGATCGTGCGCGATTTCCGCACCGAGCTGCAGGAACTCGAGCAGGACATCTTCGAGGACACGTTCAAGCGCGACACGATCCGCAATCTGTACGAGTTGAAAAAGGAACTCGTGACCCTGCGCCTGGCGGTCGCGCCGCTGCAGGACATCCTCAACCAGCTCATGCGCTTCCACCCGAACCTGATCCGCGATGACGTGCGGCTGTATTTCCGCGACGTGTCCGACCATGCCGCGCGCATCAACGAAGCCACCGATACCATGCGCGAAATGCTGACCGCGGCCATGAGCGTGAACATGTCGCTCGTGACGGTGGCGCAGAACGAGGTCGTCAAGCGCCTGGCCGGCTGGGCCGCGCTGCTGGCGGCGCCGACGCTGTTGACCAGCTGGTACGGCATGAACTTCAGGAACATGCCCGAGCTCGACAACGGCTATCACTTTTTCATCGGGGCCACGATCGCGATCATCGGCGGCCTGTTCTTCGTGCTACGACGGGCCAAGTGGCTTTGAGCGGCCCCGGCAGCAACATTGCGAGGTGCCCGACGTTCGCCGGTGGGACGTCGGCTGGAACAACGCCCTCGAAGTGACCGCTGCCTGAACGGTTACGACGGCTTGCTGCGAGGATGCTCGCGCTGACGGCAGTTTCCGCGCGTCGGGTGTGGAATTGATCCTGGGAAACCGGGGGAGGATCAAACCGCCACGCGCGAATTCGAGGCTATCGGAACCCGGTCCATGTCGTATCCGCACTCCCCTGTTGTCGAACCGTTCCCGCGATTAGGCGTGCCTAGAATCCGGCGTCGCCGGCAAATCCGCGCATTCGGGACCGAACGGGTCCGAATAGCCGGCCGCATTGTTGAGCCTGACCGCACAGCTTTGCAGCTTTTAACAATTTGGTTACGATCGGGCCGAAGTTCATGCTGGCGAACGCTCCGCATGCAAAACGGCCTGGATCCTGTGCCCGAACCGACGTCGACCATCGACTCCGATCTTGCCGCTCGCGTCGCCCGCGGCGACCGGCAGGCTGAAACGACTTTCGTGCGCCGTCACCAGCGCACTGTCACCCTGGTGCTGCAGAAGCGTGTGCAGGCGGACCGCGTCTACGACCTGACCCAGGAAACCTTCATCGTCGTGATCGCGCGCATGCGCGACAACGGCATCCACGAGCCCACCCGCATCGGCGGGTTCCTGCGCCAGACGGCGATCAACCTCGCCAACAGCGAGCGGCGCAAGCACCAGCGCCAGCGCACCGACAACGACAACGACAGCATCGACATCGTCATCGACGAGGCGCTGGGTCCGGCGGATTCGGTGGAGCTCGACGAGCTGGTCTCGATGATCGGCCAGCTCATGGACGAGCTGCCGATGGAACGCGACCGCGACCTGCTGCACCGCTACCTCGTCGACGGCCAGGACAAGGTGGCGCTGTGCGCGCACTACGGACTGAGCTCCGAACACTTCGACCGCGTGCTGCATCGCGCACGCGTGCGACTCAAGGAATTGCTGGACAAGCGCCGCGGCAACCGCTGAGCAAGCGAACGCGTCGCTGTCCGCGCTGCCGCCGCATAACGGCCGCAGCCTACCGAACTGGTGGAGAAACCGCATGAATCGCTTCAACCCCATTGCCGCAAGCGCGTGTCCGCCGCGGAGGCTCCGATGAATCTCGCCGCCCCTGCCAGCGAACGCATCCGCGCCTACCTCGACGGGACACTCGACGATCAGGAACTCGAGGACTTCGAGCTGGCCATGTTCGACGATCCGGACCTGGCCGAAGCCGTCGACGCCGAACGCCTGCTGCGCGAGGGCTTGCGCGAGATCGAGGCACGCCGCAGCAGCGCCAGCGGCACGAACGTGGTGGCGCTGCCGCAGCGCCGCGCCGTTGCCGCGCAGTGGATGTCACTCGCGGCCAGCCTCGTGGTCGGCGTGCTGATCGGACTGATCGCGCGCAATCCGGCTCCTGCGCCGCTGCCAGCCGCCGAATCGTTACCGGCGCCAGCCAGCAGCATCGGCGGCAAGACCCAGTTCGAAACCTTGAGCACCTCGCGTGGAGCGGCCTTCGAAGAAACGCTCATCGCGCTGCGGGCCGATGCGCCGCAGCTCGCGCTGCAGTTCACGCACCTGCGTCGGGAACCCGAGCAAAGCTACGTGATCGAGCTAGATCTGCCCGGCGGCGGCACGCGCGCGTTTCCGGGCCTCATGCCCGAAAGCGACGCGAAGATTTCCGTCACCCTACTCACCGCCGCGCTGCCTGCCGGGCGCTATCACGCGCGGCTCATCGCGATCAACAGCGACGGCAGCCGCAGCGAGAAGCAGGATCGCCACTTCGTGCTGCAGCCCGCGGGCGCCTCGCACTAGCCAATCCGGCGCAGACCGTTCTCTGACACAGCGCGGGTGCGCGGCCCGCGAATGCAAACCTTCAGCGCTCAGGAAAGATTGGCGCCCGCGAATCAGGCGGCGTCGACACCCGCCGGTTTGCTGCCCGGCAGCGGCTGCCGTCGCGAAGCGATCAGGAGACCGATGCCGACCAGGATCAGCGGCAGCGACAGCACCTGGCCCATCGTGACCCAGCCGAACGCAAGATAGCCGAGCTGTGCATCCGGTTCGCGCACGAACTCCACGCTGAAGCGGAACACGCCGTAGAGCAGCGCGAACAAACCCGACACGGCGTAGCGCCGCCGCGGTCGCGCCGAGAACAGCCACAGCACGACGAACAGCACGAGACCTTCGAGCAGCATTTCGTACAGCTGCGAGGGATGCCGCGCTTCGTGATTGAGCTGTCCGGCCTGATACATCGCCAGCAGTTCATCGCGCGTCTTGCCCAGGTGCTCCAGCGTGCGCGGGAAGATCACGCCCCAGGGCAGATCGGTTTTCTGGCCCCAGAGCTCGGCGCCGATGAAATTGCCGAGCCGGCCGAAGCCCAGGCCGACCGGCACGATCGGTGCGACGAAATCCATCGTGTCAAAGAAGTGCAGCCGGTTCTTGCGCGACCAGTACGCCGCGGCCGCGAGCACGCCGAGCAGTCCGCCATGGAACGACATGCCGCCTTCCCAGACGCGCATGATGGCGACCGGATCGGCCAGGATCTGCTCGAAGCCGTAGAACAGCATGTAGCCGATACGTCCGCCGACGATGACGCCGATCATTCCGTAGAAGATCAGGTCCGAATACTGGTCATAAGTGACTGGCAGCCGTCCCTGCGCGAGACGGCGCCGGCCCAGCCACCACGCAAACAACCCGGCGAGCACGTACATGAGCCCGTACCAGTGGATCGAGACCGGACCCAGCGACAGCGCGATCGGATTGATGTCGTGGAAATAAGGCATGGCGAATCCGGCAGCGGCTAAACCGCGATTCTTCGACAGATGCCGCGGCGCGTCCAGTCGATGCGTTGTGATGCCGCACGCGCGCTCGGCAAATCGCGGCCCCGCACATCACGCGCCGCGCTTCGACAGCGCGACGCGACGGATCATCTACGCCGGCAGCACGCGGCAGATGTAGCCCTTGAGGTAATCCGTTTCCGCAATCGCCGGATGCACCGGGTGATCCGCACCCTGCTGCAACTGCTCGAGCACCTGCACCTGACGATCGAGATGGCGCGCGGCCTGCTGCACGCTGTCGAGCAGCGCGGCACGCGGCATGTGGTACGAGCACGAGAACGTCATGAGGATGCCGTCGCGCGACAGTACCTGCATGCCCATCTCGTTGAGGCGCCGGTACGCGACTCGGCCTTCGGAGAAATCCTTCTTGCGCTTGACGAAGGCTGGCGGGTCGAGCACGACGACGTCGAAGCGTTCGCGCTGCTCGCGCAGGCGCTTGAGTTCATCGAATGCGTCGGCCTTGACCGCGGTCACGCGGTCGCCCATGCCGTTGCGTTCGATGTTGCGGCGGATCGCATCGACCGCATGCCCCGACGCATCGACGCAGACCACTTCGCTCGCGCCCATCGCCGCAGCGCGCAGGCCCCAGCCGCCGAGATAGCTGCAGACATCGAGCACGCGCTTGCCCGACACATAGCGCGCCATGCGATCACGGTTGGCGTGCTGGTCGTAGAACCAGCCGGTCTTCTGACCGCCGATCACGTCGCATTCGAACTCGACGCCGCCTTCGCGAACGATCACGGGCGCATCGAGCGCGCCATAGCCAATGTCGGAATACTCGGGCAGCTGTTCCATGCTGCGGCTGCCGGCATCGTTCTTCCATACCAGCGCGCGCGGCTTGAACACCTTGACCACGGCTTCGGTGATCTCGTCCTTGAGTCGCTCCATGCCGGCCGTCGTGGTCTGGCCGACGATCACATCGCCGAAGCGGTCGAGGGTCAGTCCCGGCAATCCGTCCGACTCGCCGTAGACCAGGCGGTAATACGGTTCGTCGAACAGACGCTCGCGCAGGCTCAGCGCGATATTGAGCCGATGCACGATCAGCGAACGATCGAGCGCATGCTCGAGCCCGCGCGCGACGAGGCGCGCACAGATCAGCGAATTCGGATTGACGTAGCCGACGCCGATCGGCTTGGCCGCATGGTCGACGACGATGCACAGCTCGCCCGGCGTGAACCCGGTCAGCGGCGAGCGCTTGACGTCGACCTCATTGGAGAACACCCACAGATGTCCGGCACGCAGGCGCGCGTCCTCGCCTTTCTTGAGGAACAGCGCGGGGTATTCGACGGCGTCGGACATGGGGAACCTTCAGTCTAAAAATAAAAAAAGAAAATTGGTTACAGCGAGTGCGCGGCGCAGCGCAGGCCAGGGCGCCGGAATCAGTTGAAACGCTCCCCTTGAAGGGGGTTGTAGCCGGCGGCTCAAAACCGACAGGTTCTCACCGGCTTCAACGCCCAACGAGCCGGGGGGTTGGATGGGGATGGTGTCATGTCACGCACGACTCGCACGCGTAAATCGTATTTTCTCGGCGCACTGCGATCACCGCACCTCGCCGGCTAGAACTACAGCGACCACCGCGTCCCCAGTATCAATCCCCAGCACAGCATCACGTTGACCATGAGCATGAACACCGCCGCCGAGCCCATGTCCTTGGCGCGACCGGCGAGCACGTGGAATTCAGGACTGGCCTTGTCGACCACGGCCTCGATCGCCGAATTGAGCAGTTCGGCCGACAGCACGAGGATCAGGCTGCCGACGAGGATGGCCTTCTCGATCGGTCCGATACCGAGCCACAGCCCGAGCGGCGCAAAGATCACGAACAGGTACACCTCGAGCCGGAACGAGGCTTCAAACGCGAATCCGGCCTTGAGTCCCTGCCACGACCAGCGCAGCGCCTTGAGTATCTGTCTGGGACCGCGCGGCTCGGTGCTGGGCATGACGGTGTCGGTCGGCTGGAAGCGAGGGCGGCATAGTATGCCAGAGCCCGCCCTGCGTCCTGCGGCACTTCGTCCTGCGGCTGCTTCGGACATCCATATCGCGATCCTGGCCCGCAGCGGGCACGTGTGACCGGTTCGTCACCTGGCGCGCGACACGTTCGACAGACAGCGCGATCGCTTCACTGCATCGCTGAACCGCGCGGAATTTGTGTGCGCGCCGCACGCCGTGCGGCGTGAAACGACGCACAGTCGCCTGCGTCGTGCGGCCTAAGATGGTTTCGCGATCACGGGCAACCACAAATATTTTTTTGACTAAATAACTTCCTATAACGCGGCACGTGATCGCATCCGAAGTGACCCTGCACGCCCATTCACGGAGATCCACCATGTCTCGCATCCTCATCCGTACGCTCGCTCTCGCCGCCTTCGTTGTATCGTCCACCGCCGGCGCGTGGAACGGTCCCGTCAATACGACATGTAGCGGCACCACGACCGCCGGCACGGTCTTCACCGGCACGCAGGGATGGTCGGTGGACCCGGCTACGGGCAACGGCTACTGGAGCTGCTGCATGGCGGGCACCTCCTGCGTCGGTCGCGACAAGCCCGCCAGATTCATCACCCATGCCGAGCCGCTCGAGCCCGGTTCCGCCACGTCTGCACCGGTCCGATCCGTAAGACCGCGTGGCGAGCGCATGCCGATTCAACCGGAACGCCAGAGTGAGGCGCCGCGCGAGCGCGGCCACTGACAAACGTGTGTGGCGTCGGTGTCACGGCCGCTGCGGGCACGGGCACCGACGCAAGCGCAGCAATCGCCGGTATTGCGAACTTGTTTGCCGTGAGATTCAGCGCGAGCATTGGCCCTGCCTGATCCAACCGGCTTCATGCGAGAAGCAGCACGCGCGCCGGTGCATCCGCGCATACCTGCGTGCGGCGCCCCCATCATCTTCGCCGTCGAGCCGCGCATCTGTCGGGCATGTATTCCTCCGATTTTATGATGCAGCGCAGCAGCGTCAGGCAGCGCAACATGATCGATACCGACGCCCCACCCTCGGGACTAAAGTGTGCTTGACCCTCGCCGCGACCCCGCCGACGCTTGCGCATCGCGGACGTGGGGACGGCATCGATGACAACAGCAATGGGGAGTAACTCGCTGCTCAGCAAACTCGGCTGGGTAGCCCTCGCGGTACTGGGTGCCGCGTGTCTCGGGGTCGTCGCGCTCAAGCGCGGCGAACCGGTCAACGCGATCTGGCTGGTCGCGGCGGCCGTCGCGATCCTGACGATCGCCTACCGCTTCTACAGCCGCTACATCGCCGACACGGCGCTGCAGCTCGACCCGACGCGCGCGACGCCGGCCTGGCGCCGCAACGACGGCCTCGATTTCGTGCCAACCAATCGCTGGGTGCTGTTCGGCCATCACTTCGCCGCCATCGCCGGCGCCGGGCCGCTCGTCGGTCCCGTGCTCGCCGCGCAGATGGGCTATCTGCCGGGCACCTTGTGGATACTTGCCGGCGTGGTCTTCGCCGGCGCCGTGCAGGACATGATCATCCTGTTCTGCTCGACGCGCCGCGACGGCCGTTCGCTCGGCGACATGATCCGCGGCGAACTCGGCAACACCGCCGGCACGACCGCGATGATCGGCATCCTCGCGATCATGATCATCCTGCTCGCGGTGCTTGCACTCGTCGTGGTCAAGGCGCTCGCGGAAAGTCCCTGGGGCACGTTCACCGTGGCTGCGACCATTCCGATCGCGATCTTCATGGGCTGCTACATGCGCTGGCTGCGGCCCGGCAAGATTCTCGAGGCCTCACTGATCGGACTCGTGCTGCTGCTGGCCTCGATCTGGGCCGGCGGTCATGTTGCGGCCGATCCGGCCTGGGCCGACGCATTCACCTTCAACGGCCGCCAGCTCGCGTGGCTCATGATCGCCTACGGCTTCGTCGCCTCGGTGCTGCCGGTGTGGTTCCTGCTCGCGCCGCGCGACTACCTGTCGACCTTCCTCAAGATCGGCACCATCGTCATCCTGGCGCTCGCGATCTTCCTCGTGCGGCCCGACCTGCAGATGCCGGCGCTCACGCGCTTCATCGACGGCAGCGGCCCGGTCTGGTCGGGCGGCCTGTTCCCGTTCCTGTTCATCACGATCGCCTGCGGTGCGGTATCCGGCTTCCATGCACTGATCTCCTCGGGCACCACGCCGAAGATGATCGCGAACGAAACCGACATCCGCCTGATCGGCTACGGCGGCATGCTGATGGAAGCCTTCGTCGCGATCATGGCGCTCGTCGCCGCGACCGCGCTGCAGCCCGGCATCTATTTCGCGATGAACGCGCCGGCCGCCGTGCTCGGCGGCAGCGTGGAATCCGCCGCGCAGGCGATCAGCCAGTGGGGCTTCGTGATCACGCCGGAGATGCTCACGCAGACCGCGCGCGAGATCGGCGAAACCACGATCCTCTCGCGCACCGGTGGCGCGCCCACGCTCGCCGTCGGCATGGCGCAGATTCTCCACAATGTGATTTCCGGCGACGGCATGATGGCGTTCTGGTACCACTACGCCATCCTGTTCGAAGCGCTGTTCATCCTGACCACGGTCGATGCCGGCACGCGCGTCGGCCGCTTCATGATCCAGGACCTGCTCGGCTCCGTGCATGCACCGCTGCGGCATACCGAATCGTGGACCGGCAACCTGATCGCGACCGCGCTGTGCGTCGCGGGCTGGGGCTGGTTCCTGTATCAGGGCGTAGTCGATCCGCTCGGCGGCATCAACACGTTATGGCCGCTGTTCGGCATTGCCAACCAGATGCTCGCCGCGCTCGCGCTGATCTTCGCCTGCGTCGTGCTGATCAAGATGAAGCGCGACCGCTACGTCTGGATCGTCGCGATGCCGGCCGCGTGGCTGGTCATCTGCACGCTCACCGCGAGCTGGCAGAAGCTGTTCCATGAGAATCCGAAGATCGGCTTCATCGCCAACGCACGGCGTTTCGCCGACGCAGCCGGCCGCGGCGAGATCCTCGCACCGGCAAAGACTGTCGCCGACATGCAGCGCGTCGTGTTCAACAACTATCTCGACGCGGCGCTGTGCGGCCTGTTCGTCGCGGTCGTGCTCGTGACGCTGGTGTTCGGCATCCGCGCTGCACTGGCGGCGCGCCGCAACAGCACCTCGACCGCGCAGGAAACGCCGTATGTCGCGGCGTCGACGGTGGGCGTGTAATGCGCACCTCCTCGCGCGCAACGTGGTCCGCCCTGCGGGCCGCGTTGCGTGCGATCTGGCGTTCACTCTGCGAAACCGCGCGCCTCGCGGTCGGCGTACCCGACTACGGCACCTACCTGCGCCACCACGCGTCGCAGCACCCCGACACGGCGCCGCTGAGCTACGAGGCGTTCTTCGCCGACCGCCTCGCCGCGCGCTACGGACGCGGGCGCTCGCGCTGCTGTTGAGCAGTCAGCCGCCGCGGAACCGCAGAAGCGCCTCAGGCCGCCCTAGAAAGAGCCCTCCCTTCAAGGGGAGGGTTGGGTGGGGATGGTGTTTGCCGAGACACCAGGGCAATGCGTGAAGCCGTTGCTCAAGCCGAAACGTCGCCGCTTTCGTCGCGACACAAATCAAGATCAGCACCATCCCCACCCAACCCTCCGGTCCGGTGGGCGTTCAAGACGACCAGAACCTTCGGTTCTGAGCGGCCGTCTTTCACCCCCTTGAAGGGGCGGGCTCAGAGCTCGCCGCGCTCAATCAACGCGCCGGAGCGCCCCAGTATCCAGCGCCGCGCTCACACGGGATAATCGGCGGCCCGCTCGCCTGGAACTACCTGCTGATGCATTTCACCCCCGGTCAACGCTGGATTTCCAATGCCGAACCCGAGCTCGGGCTCGGCACCATCCTGCGCATCGAGGGGCGCAGCATCCAGGTGCTGTTCGCCAAGGCCGGCGTGCTGCGGCACTACGCGGCGCATGCAGCACCGCTGGTGCGCGCGGAGTTCCGCGTCGGACAGAAAGTCAGCGGCAAGGGCGACAGCTTCACCGTCGAGCGCGTCGAGACGCACCAGGGCCTGCTCCACTATCACGGCGGTGGCCACGATCTCGTCGAGGGCGAACTCGACGACGTGCAAAGCCTGTCGCAGGCCGACGAACGCCTGCTGTCGGGGCGCCTGGACCGGCCCGACCGCTTCGATTTCCGCCTCGAGGCCCTGAACCGCCGCGCCGGTGCACGCCGCGGCATCGACTTCGGCCTCGGCGCCGCCCGCATCGCGCTCGTGCCGCATCAGCTGCGCGTTGCGCAGATCGGCGCAAGCCGCCGTCCGGTGCGTGTGCTGCTTGCCGACGAGGTCGGCCTCGGCAAGACCATCGAAGCCGGCATGATCCTCGCGCGCCTGCTCGCCGCCGGACGGGTCGAGCGCGTTCTCGTCGTGCTGCCCGAGCCGCTGGTCTACCAGTGGTTCGTCGAGCTGCTGCGCCGCTTCAATCTGCAATTTTCCATTTTTGACGAAGAGCGCTGCGCCGCGATCGAAGTCGCCGGCGATGCGCGCAATCCGTTCGAGGACGAGCAGCTCGTCATCACCGACCTCGCCTTCCTGTCCGGCAATGCGCGCCGCGCCGAGCAGGCCGTCGCCGCGGGCTGGGACCTGCTCGTCGTCGACGAGGCGCATCACCTGGCCTGGACGCCGCAGGCGGCCAGTCCCGAATACGCACTGATAGAAACGCTGGCCTCGACCACGCCCGGCGTCATCCTGCTGACCGCGACCCCCGAACAGCTCGGCCGCACCGGCCATTTTGCGCGCCTGCGCTTGCTCGATCCGGCGCGCTATCACGATCTCGCGCGCTACACCGCGGAAGCCGACGGCTATCTCAAGCTGTCGCAGATCGCGGCCAAGCTCGGCGACGGCGAACCGCTCGATGCGGCCGAGCGTGCCGAACTCGCACAGCGCCTCGGCGAAGATGCCTCGAGCCTTGCACTCCTCGACTCACTCGACGGCGACGCCAGTGCCGCGAGCGCACTGCTCGATGCGCTTATCGACCGCCACGGCACCGGACGCGTGATGTTCCGCAACCGCCGCGCCGTCGTCGGCGGCTTTCCGCGGCGCGTCGCCAACATCGAAATCCTCGACGGCGTCGACCTGTCCGACGACGAACGCCAGCGCCTGCTGACCGAATTCCTGTCCGACATCCAGCAGCCGCCGTCACAGCACGAATACGACTACCTCGCCGATCCGCGCCTGGCCTGGCTCATCGGCGTGCTGGAAAAATTCCCGCGCGACAAGTTCCTGCTGATCTGCCGCAGCCAGGCGAAAGTGCTCGCGCTCGAAGAAGCCGTGCGCACGCGCAGCGGCATCAACCTCGCGCGCTTCCACGAAGGCCTGTCGATCATCCACCGCGACCGCAACGCGGCTTACTTCGCCGATCCGGAAGGCGCGCGCCTGCTGATCTGCTCGGAGATCGGCTCGGAAGGTCGCAATTTCCAGTTTGCGCACCATTTGATTTTGTGGGACGTGCCGCTCGATCCGGACCTGCTCGAACAGCGCATCGGCCGCCTCGACCGCATCGGCCAGCAGCACGACATCGAACTGCACGCCGTCGCCTACAGCGGCAGCGCCCAGCACGTGCTGCTGCGCTGGTACCAGGAAGGTCTCGACGCGCTGCGCCTGAGTCCCGCCGACGGCCGCGAGCTGTACAAGCGCTTCGGCGCCGACCTCGCCGAACGCGCCGCGATGCACGCGATGGAAGGCACCGACCCGGACCAGGAACTCGATTCGCTGATCGCCGAAACGCGCGCGACGCACGAGGAACTGTCGCGCCTCGTGCACGCCGGCCGCGACCGCCTGCTCGAACTCGCGAGCGCACGCGAAGCGCGCGAGGAAACGCTGCGCGATGCGCTGACCGCGGTCGATGCAGACCTGGAAACCGAGGACTTCATCCTGCGCCTGTTCGAACAGTTCGGCATCGAACACGAGGAAATCGCGCCGCGCACCTGGGTGCTCGATCCCGAATACGTCAGCACCGAGGGCCTGGCCGGCCTCAAGGACGGCCCGCAGCAGATCACCTTCGACCGCGCCACCGCGCTCGCGCGCGAAGACCTGCCGCTGCTGCGCAACGATCATCCGCTTGTCATCGGCGCACTGGACCTGCTGCTCGAAGGCGAACAGGGCAACGCCGCGTTCCTCGTCGACGACGCGCTGCCGCCGCGCACTGTGCTGATCGAGGCGGTCTACGTGCTCGAATGCATCGCGCAGCGCAGCCTCGGCATCGACCGCTTCCTGCCGCCGCTGCCGCTGCGCGTCGTCGTCGACACGCGCCTGCAGGCGCGCGAGTACAAGCCCAATCCCGTGTCGCTGAAGAAATCCGTCGACCGCGCCGTCGATTTCAACCGCTATCGCAAATTCCTCGCGCAGCTCGTGCCGCCGATGCTGGAACGCTGCGAGACCGTCGCGCGCGACATCGCCGCACGCGAGATCGACACCGCGCTGGCCACGTCGCAATCCGCGCTCGGCGCCGACATCGCGCGCCTGCGCGCGCTGCGCGCAGTCAACCCGGCCGTGCGCGCCGATGAAATCGACGAACTCGACGCCGAACGCGCCGCGATTGCCGACGCACTGCCGCGCGCGCGGCCGCGGCTCGATGCCGTGCGCTTCGTCTGCAGCCAGGATTTCCTGAGCCTGCGCTGATACGCGGGTGGACGTGGATCGTGCGCCGCGCGGCTGAGCGCGTCGTCGTATCAAGCGCGCAGAGGTGCCGTCAGGCGAATCGCGTAACAGCGCAGCCGCCATCACTGCGACCCGCGTCGCGCGACGCCGCGGGCAAACAGTGCGACGATGCGCCGACCCGCGGCGTCTGGCCGTCTTTGTCCCCTTCGCCGTCCGCATGACGCTTCCGTCCTTCCGCTTCGGCGGGTTCGAACTCGATCCCGCCGCACGCGAACTGCGCCGCCACGCCACGCACAGGTCCTCGGTGGCCAGATCGGCCACCGGGACGGGCGGCACGGGCCGCGACACCGAGCCGTCGTGGGGCTCGGGCGCGGTGGGCGGCGCGACGCGGTGGTAGT
>Ga0207698_10001132_pt1 | contig 15519 bp, 14 predicted proteins | sample KBSCornC22_FD_184298 | JGI IMG/M metagenome (GOLD analysis project Ga0207698, IMG submission 184298) | Corn rhizosphere microbial communities from Kellogg Biological Station, Michigan, USA - KBS Corn C2-2 (SPAdes) (version 2) | ecosystem: Host-associated > Plants > Roots > Rhizosphere > Soil ...
GACCACCAGGTTCACCAGCGCATCGCCCAGGAACTCCAGCCGCTCGTTGTTGGGACGGCCCGCGCTGCGGTGGGTCAGGGCAAGTTCCAGCAGGGCTTCGTCGGTGAAGTGGTAGCCGAGTTTCACATCACCCCTGCGATTGCACTTTCAATGGCACCGATTTCTCGAAGTGCACCAGAAAATCGATGTTGTAAAGCCATGGAATTTTCTTGTCATAACTCAACTTCAGCGATCTGCCGCCGCTCGGAGTAGAGACCACCGTGATGTTCTTGGCATCGATGTCCTCGTCGGCGAAATACTGCGACAGCTGCTGTGTGTCGAGCTGCCGTTGCACTTCCTCGACACTCATGTCGCCGGAAGTCGACTGTGTTGCGACCGTATTCAGCGCCTTGGCCACGTTGAAGTAATCAAGATAGGCCGGCACCAGCTTCATCGCGGTGTAGGCGAAGAATGCCGCGATGATCAGGATGATCACGAACCCGATCAGGGTAATGCCCGATTGACGTTTCATGGAGTCGCCCCCTCGCATCTCGATTGAGAATGGTTCCAGCCCGCCCGCGCGTCGCAACGGGAACACCCCAAGGTGTCCCGCGGGATGGCAAGAGCTTAATGCAACTTGCCGGAAGTGCGCATGACAGACGGATCTGCCTTGTCATTTCGTGACCTGCTTCCGCGGCGCCAGCGGCAATTCGAGATAACTCGGATGCCGCGGATCGAGATGCACGGAGAAAGTCGTGGTACGCGCGTCCCTGGCGGTTTCGTAGCCGATGCGCCCGCCGGAGTTGTAGTTTTTCTGGAGGTCCGGGATGTTCAGCGGCGCCAGCACCACGCGCAAGCGCGTGTCTTTCGGCAGCTCGCGGATGGCGAAGTAGAACCCGTCGAAGCGCCACGGCTCGATCACGTTGGGCGCGGCGAGCCGCGGTTTGTCCATGCCATGGCGAAAGCGCGCGCGCATCATGTCCTGACCCAGCACCAGCGTGCGGCCGTCCGGCAGGATCGCGTCCACTTCCGCGCCGACGTCGCCGTCGGGTGTATCCAGCGAAATGTTCGCAAGCAACTGCATCGCGCCGGCCAGAGTGATCGATTCCGGCAGCCGCTCGCTCACGTAGACCAGCCGATTCGTCTTGAACGGCTCGGCAGAGTGCACGAGGTAATCGTCGAGCTGATCCTTCAGCAGATCCTCCGCGGGCACCAGTTTCAGCGGGTCGTCCGTGAACGTATCGGGCGGCTGGTCGCCGGGTCGCGTCGCCGTCAGGAACCCGGCATGGAACACATCGTGCGCATTGCTGTCCGGAGAGGACAGGTACAGCCGCAGTGCGTGGTCGGACAAATCATCCAGCGAATCGGCATGGCGCCATTCGTCCGCACCCATCACGTAGTAATTCACGCGGTGACTCAGGATGACCGGGCGCTTGCCGCCCTTCAGGATCCAGTTGAAGAAATCGATGTGGAGTTGGTCGATGTCCAGCACCGATTTCTTGTCGAAGGTCAGGCCGCCGAGTTTCTCCTGCGGATGCCGCGTGCCGGGGTGATCCCACGGGCCCATCAGCAGATAGAAATGCTGTTTCGCGTTGGCCGAGGCGTTCGCCATGAATTCGCGGTAGTAGCGCAATGCGCCGGGCTGGTCGCCATCGAAGTAACCGGTGATCGTGAGGATGGGAATGTTGACGGATTTGTAATCGTCCGGCTTCGGGTTGTAGCGCGCCCAGTAATCGTCGTAGCCCGGATGATCCAGCCACTCGAGGAACGCGCCACGATTGGTGCCGGCGAGATCGGCAAGCTGGTGGAACGGCTGGTTGTGTTCGTAGGCGTCCACGAAGCGCGACTGCCAGTATTTCCGGTCGCCAAACAGATTGTCCTGTCCTGTCTGGCCACTGGTAAACGCAAGCCATTGCGCCGCATAACTCAGGAAAATGCCTTTGGGCTGCGGGTAATCCCAGCCGGGATAAACCGCCGCGGTCGGCACCGCCGCCGCGAGATGCGGGGGGTGCTCTGCCAGGATCTGCCACTGGTCCATGCCGCGATACGAACCCCCGCGCGTCACCACGCGTCCGTCGCACCACGCCTGCTTCGCCAGCCACGCGATCACGTCGGCGCCGTCCGGGCCATTGCCGTAGAGTGGCGTGAACTTGCCCTCGGAGGTGCCGCGTCCACGCACGTCCACGCTTACGTAGACGTAGCCGTTTTCGGCAAACTTGACGGCGCGATCCTGGGTTTCGTCGGAGATGTACGGCGTCAGTACCAGCACCACCGGCAAGGGCTTCTTCTGGTCCGCCGGACGCCAGATCGTCGCGGCCAGCTTCACGCCATCGCGCATCGGGACCATGTGGTGCAGATCGACCACCACGTTTTCACCGGCCGGTTTCGCGTTCGCCGGAGAAACGACCGCGCACACCGTCACGATCGCCAGCAGCCCGCTGGCGAGAATCCTGCGAACTTGTTGCATGATGGCCTCCCGTCGACGCCTGCATCCATTGGCGCACGCGTCGCGCGCCGCGTCCATCCCTCGAAGGTCATGGACGCAGGCGACGGAAAGCTATTGCAGGACCGTGCCGATGCGGTGCCAGTCGGCGAGGCTGAACCAGATGAAAAACGCCTTGCCAGCCAGGTTCTGCTCCGGCACGAAGCCCCAGAAGCGACTGTCGGCGCTGTTGTCGCGGTTGTCGCCCATCGCGAAGTAGTAGCCCTGCGGCACCTTCCATTCGCAGCCGCCGTCGGCCGTGAGGTCTCCGCCCGAGCCGATGCAGTTGTAGGACTCGACGTACCTGAATTGCAGCGTGGAATGCGTGACCCCGCCCAGTTCCTCCGTGTAGAGCTGCACCGGCGACACGTTGGGATTTTCTTCCATCTGGATGCTGACCTTGTCGGTGCCGTGGTATTCGCCGACCAGCGTCTGCGGCACCGGCTTGCCGTTGATGGAAACATCCTCGCCGACAACCTTGATGATGTCGCCGGGCAAGCCGATGATGCGTTTGATGTAGTCCTCTTTGGGGTTCAACGGGTAACGGAACACGGCGATATCGCCGCGTTTGGGCTCGCCGATATCGAGAATTTTGGTGTTAGTGACAGGCAGACGCAGTCCGTAGGCGAACTTGTTGACCAGCACGAAATCGCCGACCAGCAGCGTCGGCATCATCGAACCCGAGGGAATCCGGAACGGTTCCAACAGGAAGGTGCGGAACAGCAGCACCGCCAGGATCACCGGGAAGAATGAGCGCGCGTAATCGACCAGCACCGGTTCGTGCGGCTTGCGACCATCCGCCACGGCGCGCTCCCGGCGGCGGCGCGCGAACGCGACGCGGTCGATCACCCATATCGCGAAGAACGCGGCGGTAATCAGCACCAGCGCCAGCGCGAAATCCGAAGTTTTGTACCAGATGTAGAGACAGATGGCGACGATCACCACCAGCACCACGGTCCCCAATGCGTCTTTCTTCACTGCGTAATCCTTGGATCGCGCACACGGCGCGGTTCTGCATCTGTCGCAATCGTCATTTCCGCTGATGCGGAAATCCAGTGACTTTGGTCATGCCGCCAGCACCGGGGCGCCAAGCGGCACGGTGTTGGGCTTCATTGCATTCCGCCCGACCTGCCAGTGGCCTGCTCTTTCGATTCGTGATTTCCGAGTCCCGGCTCGACTCACTTGTCGGTCCGCAGCACGGCCAGGAACGCTTCCTGCGGAATCTCGACGCGGCCGACCTGCTTCATGCGCTTCTTGCCTTCTTTCTGCTTCTCCAGCAATTTCTTCTTGCGGCTGACATCGCCCCCGTAGCATTTGGCCAACACGTTCTTGCGCAGCGCCTTCACCGTGGAACGCGCGATGATCTGCGCCCCGACCGCGGCCTGGATCGCCACGTCGAACATCTGCCGTGGAATCAGTTCGCGCATCCGTTCGACCAGGTCGCGGCCACGCCGGTCGGCATGCGCACGATGCACGATCAAGCTGAGGGCGTCCACCCGGTCGCCATTGATCAGCACGTCCACGCGCACGAACGGGCCCGCCTCGAAACGATCGAAGTGGTAGTCCATCGATGCGTAGCCGCGGCTCACGGATTTCAGGCGGTCGAAGAAATCCAGCACCACCTCGGCCAGCGGCAGTTCGTAGCTGATCCGCACCTGGCTCGCCAGATACTGGATCGAACGCTGCACGCCGCGTTTCTCTTCACACAAGGTAATCACGTTGCCGACGTGTTCGGGCGGCGTCAGGATGTCGGCGACGATGATGGGCTCGCGGATTTCAGCGACCCCCGGCGACGCCGGCAGCTTGGCCGGATTGTCCAGCAGCATCACCTCACCATCGGTTTTCAGCACCTCGTACACCACGGTCGGCGCGGTGGTGACGAGGTCGATGTCGTATTCGCGTTCGAGCCGCTCCTGCACGATTTCCATGTGGAGCATGCCGAGAAAGCCGCAACGAAAACCGAAGCCCATCGCTTCCGACGATTCCGGCTCGAAGAACAGCGCGGCATCGTTGAGACGCAGCTTGTCCAGCGCTTCGCGCAGCGCCGGGAAGTCATCGGACACAACCGGAAACAATCCCGCGAACACGCGCGGCTGCATGTGCTGGAAGCCCGGCAGCGGCTTCGGCGCAGGATCGTTCGCAAGCGTGAGCGTGTCGCCGACCGGCGCGCCGTGCACGTCTTTGATCGAGGCATTGATCCAGCCCACCTCGCCAGCGCCGAGCTTGGCCGTTTCCTTGCGCTTGGGCGTGAACACCCCGACGTTGTCGACCTGGTGGCTGCGGCCGGTCGACATCACCTCAAGCTTGTCACCGGGCTTGATCTCGCCCTGCATCACCCGCACCAGCATGACCACGCCGAGGTAATTGTCGAACCACGAGTCGATGATCAGCGCCTGCAGTTTGTCGGTGTCGCGCGGCTTGGGTGGCGGGATGCGCGCCACGATCGCTTCCAGTACCTCCACGACGTTCTCGCCGGTCTTGGCGCTGATCGCGACCGCGTCGTCGGCGTGGATGCCGATCACTGCTTCGATTTCTTCCTTCACCTTCGGAATGTCGGCGGTGGGCAGGTCGATCTTGTTCAATACCGGCACGACTTCCAGGCCCATCTCGACCGCGGTGTAGCAGTTCGCGACCGACTGCGCCTCGACGCCTTGCGCCGCATCGACGACCAGCAGCGCGCCCTCGCACGCCGCGAGTGAACGCGACACTTCGTAGGAGAAATCCACGTGGCCGGGCGTGTCGATGAAATTCAGTTCATAGACCTTGCCGTCGCGTGCCGTATAGGGAAGCGACACCGAACGCGCCTTGATAGTGATGCCGCGCTCGCGCTCGATCGGGTTGTCGTCCAGCACCTGCGCTTCCATTTCGCGCTCGGTGAGACCACCGCAGATCTGGATGATGCGGTCGGCCAGCGTGGATTTGCCGTGATCGATGTGGGCGATGATGGAGAAGTTGCGGATCTGCTGCATGGCGCGCGGGCGTCTGGAAGGATTCCGCGCGTGCGCGCGGCGACTGCGATCGCAAGGATCGCGATATCAAACGACCGATTATCGCACGGACGCGTACTTGCACGCTTTCAGCCCCCTTGAGTCAAGGCGGCGCCCAACCGTCGCGATGCGACGGTTGGGCGGGTTGTGGGGACATGACCAGCTGCGTGCGAAGCAACAGCTTTCAAGTCAAGCGCACATCGCTACATTTGCGCGAACTTGAAGGTCGCGCCGCTGGGATCGATCGCCGCCTTCACCGCCGCTTCGTCGGCCTTGTCGCCGATGAACAGCACCACCACGCCCTTGAAGGAGCCGGGCGAGGCCTGATTGAACGCATTCTCCAGCACCTTCGCGGTGGTCGCCGAGTTCGGGCCGCCCGCGGCCAGCATGTTGCCCGGCAACACGGTCGCCTGGACCACCGTGTTGATCTGGTCCTGGACCCGACCCAAGGTCTCCTCTGCGGACGAAGCGCTGGCCGGGGTAGCCGCCGTGCCGGCCGCGCCCGCGGAGGCTCCGGCTGCCGCCACCTGGACTGGCACATCGGGCACGAAGTAGACGTACGGCGTATTGGTGATGTTGCCCAGATTGTCCTGGACGATCTGGGTCAGGTACGCCTGCCAACCCTTGATGTCGTTGGGATCGGTCGGCTTGGTGGCCTTGGCCTCCGTGGCCGTGTTGGCCTGGTTGCCGTTGTCGTTGCAGGCGCTGAGACCAATGGTCCCCAGCAGCGCGATGGCGGCGATGAAAAGGAATTTGCGCATGGCGATCACCTCGATGACTTGCGTGGAACGGCAGAACCAGCTCGCCCCCCCGGCTTGCGTCGGTGTCGACGCAAGGCCTTCTGGACAGCCGGATGAACAAAATTGGAAACATCGCCGCCGAGGCTGGCGATTTCACGCACCAGCGACGAGGAAATGAAGCTCCACTCCTCGGCCGGCGTCAGGAACAACGTTTCGGCTTGCGGAATCAGGTGCCGATTCATGCTGGCGAGCTGGAATTCATACTCGAAATCGGACACCGCGCGCAAGCCGCGCAGGATCACGCCCGCCCCGCATTCGGTCATGAAGCGCGCAAGCAGGGTATCGAAGCCGCGCACGTCGACGTTGGACACGTCGGCCAACGCGGCGCGCGCAAGCTTGACCCGCTCGGCCAGTTCGAACCTCGGCGTCTTGCCGCTCGATTTCGCCACCGCCACGATCACTTTGTCGAACAGCGGCGCCGCACGCGCGACCAGGTCGCCGTGACCGTTGGTGATCGGGTCGAACGTACCCGGATACACCGCGATGCGCGGATTGGATCGGGCTGGCTTGTCGGTCCCCATGCCCCATTGTGCCATCTTGCGGCGCCGCCGTGACAGCGCCAGGCGCATCAATCGCCACCGAGGCGAAACAATGTGCCGCGCACCGCGCCCGCATCGCGCTGCCGGTGCACGCGCCAGCGCGCGGGAATCTCCCATACGTCGTCGACTCCGGATTCGACGTACACCATTGCGTCCGGCGCAAGCCAGCCTTGCGCATCGAGCAATGCCGCGGCGTTCGACCACAGCGCCGAGCCGAATGGCGGATCGAGGAAAGCGATGTCGAAAGTTTCCGGCGCAGGCATTGCCAATGCGCGCAGCGCATCGACGTGCCGCACGCTCATGGAATCCTGATGCAGGCGCGCCAGGTCCGCTTCGATCGCCTGCGCCTGCGCACGATCCTGCTCGAAAAAGACCGCGCGCCCCGCGCCGCGCGACAACGCCTCGATACCCAGTGCGCCAGTACCGGCGAAGACATCCAGCACGCAGGCATCGTCGATCACCGGAGCCAGCCAGTCGAACAACGTCTGGCGAAGCCGCTGCGGTGTCGGGCGCAAACCCGGCAACGTCGGCACGCTCAGCCGCGACCCGCGCAACTGGCCGCCGATGATGCGGACATGTCCCGGCGGTACCGTGCCTTGATGTCGTTTCCCCATAAGCCGCATTCGAAGCCGCTGTTGTGAAAAGTCAGGGCAGGATGCCCGTTCTGGTGTTTCCCCGAAGCAAAACTGCCATGCTGGCATTGACTTGACTATTGCAGCGATCACGGATGATCGCATCCATAAAGCAACCCGGTGTTAGCATTTCGGCCTGCGTACTCCAAGCGTGAACCCGATGCCGAGTCTCTGGAACAAATTGGCCGGCCGCAAGCCGCGCCCCGAACCGCCGCCGATGCCCGAGGAGACCGCCACGGGACAGGACGAACCATTCCGGCAGCCGAGCATATCGGCGCGGCGCGAACCCGAGGTGCCCACCACGGAATCGGCCCTGCCGAATGTCGCGAGCGGTCCGGATGATCTTCTTGCGCCGGCGCAGGCAACCCCGTCGCGCCGCAGTTGGCGCGACCGGCTTTCGTCCAGCGGTTTCGCCCGCGGGTTGTCGTCGCTGTTCGTGCGCAATCCGGCGCTGTCCGATGAACTTCTGGACGAACTGGAAATCATCCTGCTCTCCGCCGACGTCGGCATCGCCTCCACCAACGAATTGATCGACGACTTGCGCCGGCGCATGCACAAGCGCGAATTCGCCGACGCGATGGCACTGCGCCAAGCCCTGCGCACGCGCCTGGTGGGCTTGCTGCAGCCGGTCGCGCAGCCGCTGGAAGTCGGCACGCGCAAACCGTTCGTGCTGCTGGTGGTCGGCGTCAACGGCGTCGGCAAGACCACCACCATCGGCAAGCTGGCGCGACGTTTCCAGCAGGAGAACCGCGGCGTGCTGCTGGCTGCCGGCGACACCTTCCGCGCCGCCGCGGTGGCGCAGTTGCAGGAATGGGGTTCGCGGCTCGGCGTGCCGGTGTGCTCGCAGGGGCAAGGTGCCGATTCTGCCAGCGTGATCTTCGACGCGCTGCAGATGGCGGTCGCGCACAAGCAGGACATCCTGATCGCCGACACTGCCGGTCGCCTGCACACACGCTCCGGATTGATGGACGAACTGGCCAAGATCAAGCGTGTGCTCGGCAAGCTCGACGCCGAGGCGCCGCATGAAGTGCTGATGGTGATCGACGGCACTACCGGCCAGAACGCGATCAGCCAGGTACGTGAATTCATCAATGCGATCGGCGTCACCGGACTCGCGGTCACCAAGCTGGACGGCACCGCCAAAGGCGGCGTGGTGTTCGCATTGGCACGGGAGTTCGCGCTGCCGATCCGTTACGTGGGTCTGGGTGAGCGCGCGGAGGACATGCGCGTGTTCGATGCCCGCGCCTTCGTGGACGGATTGCTGCCCGTCGGCAGTTGATCATGTCGGCCACCGCGCCATCGTCGCGGCACCTCCTGCGCTGGATGGCGTTGGCGATCGTCGCGGTACTGGTCGCGCTGGCGATCGCAGCGGCCGTGTACGTTCACAATCTGCTGCAACCCGATCGCTTTACGGCCCTGCTGGAAAACGACCTTGCCGCGGTGGGCCTGAAGTTGCGCCTGCAGGCGCCGGCCGAACCGACCCTGTTCCCCCGGCCCGGCGTGCAGTTGAAGGGTTTCAGCCTGACCAACAGCGGTTCCAACCGACCGGTGCTGCAGGCGGCTGGCGCTACCATCGTGGTGCCCTGGCGCGCGCTGCTGCACGGCGAGATCGCCATCGAACGCGTGGACGTGGTCGCGCCGCACTTGAATCTCGATGAACTCGAATCACTGCTCGCACGGCTGCCCCATCGTGCCGCCGGACCGCCGCGCCTGCCCACCATCACTACCGGCGTGCACATGAGCCAGGGCACGCTTTCCCGCAAAGGTTCGCCGTTACTGTTCGACTTCAGCGTCGAAACCGGCGCGCTGGCGCCCGGCAAAGTGTTCCGGTTGGAAGCTGCGGCGCGGGGCGCGGCCGGCAACCGTTTCACCGCCGTGCTCACCACGATGCCATCGGCGGCCCACGACGGCGTGATCGAGCTCAAGGCCTTGAGCTTCCACCTCGCCGAGCAGCAAGGTATCGCGCTGCAGCTCGAAGGCGAAGGCAGTTGGCGTGGCGGCGAGGATCTCGCGATACAACTCCAGGGCACGCTGCGCCATCGCGCATTCGCTCCGCCATCCGCCGCGTCGACCAGTGCGCCCGCCACGTCCGCGTCGACGCCCAGCCCGCCCGCCGCACCTGCCCCGCCCGTCACCGACAAGATCGTATTGAACGTTTCGCCCGCGCGCGGGCATGCACCGCTGACGGTCGCCCTGAAACTGGACGGTGACGACGCACACGCCGACCTCCGCTTGCAGCCGACCGAATTCGGGCGCTGGTGGAAACGTGTGCTGGCCGCGCAGCCGGGCCAGCCACCGGGCACGTTGCCGTTCACGGGCAAGGCCGAAGTGCGGCAACTCGATCTCGGCTGGCTGAACGCCACGGGTCTCACGATCGACGCCGGCCCCGATCTAGCGCCCGCCGCGAGTTCTTCGAGCGCCGCTGCGGCCGCGTCGGCGGCACACTGAAGGTGGACGATTTCGCGCGCCACCTGCTGCATTGGTACGACCTGCACGGCCGTCACGACCTGCCATGGCAGCATCCCCGCACGCCCTATCGCGTGTGGATTTCGGAAGTGATGCTGCAGCAAACCCAGGTCGCGACGGTCATTCCCTACTTCCAACGTTTCGTCGGCGCGCTGCCGGATGTCCGCACGCTCGCCGCGGCGTCGGAAGATCGCGTGCTGGCGCTGTGGTCGGGGCTCGGGTACTACCGGCGCGCGAGGTACCTGCACGCGGCCGCACAACAATGCGGCGCGCGACACGGCGGCGAATTGCCTCGCGACTTCGAATCACTGTCTGCGCTGCCCGGCATCGGCCGTTCCACCGCGGGTGCGATCCTGGCGCTGGCGCATGGGCAACGTCACGCGATCCTCGACGGCAACGTCAAGCGGGTGCTGAGCCGCCATCACGGCGTCGGCGGCTGGCCCGGCGAACGCGTCGTCGAAAATGCGCTGTGGTCGCACGCCGAAACGCACACGCCGGAAGCGCGGATCGCGGACTACACACAGGCGATCATGGACCTCGGGGCGACCGTCTGCACGCGTGCGAACCCCCGTTGCGATGTCTGTCCGCAAGCCCAAAGTTGCATCGCGCACCGGGATGGAACCACGGCCACGATTCCGGCAGCCCGCCCCTCGCGCGTGCTGCCGGAAAAGCATACGTTTTTCGTCGTGCTGCGCGATCAGCACGATCGTGTGTTGTTGCAGCGGCGCCCGCCGCAAGGCGTCTGGCCCGGATTGTGGAGCCTGCCGGAAGCCGCCGGCGAACGCGACGCGCGGGAGCTTGCATTGCATCTTGCCGACCTCGATCGCGGTACCGTCATTGCATTGCCAAAAATCCTGCATGTGTTCACGCATTTCAAATTGCACGCCTCGCCGATCGAGTGGCGCGGCGTGCGCGCGCACTCCGCTGTTGCGGACGATCCCGCGACCCGTTGGTATTCACGCGCCGAGATTGCGGATCTCGGTATCCCCGCGCCGGTGAGAAAGGTATTGATGCGATGGCCCGAAGCGTCTTCTGCGACAAACTCCAGCGCCAAACCGAAGGCCTCGACCGCCCGCCGTGGCCGGGCGAACTCGGCCAGCGCATCTACGAGCACATCGGCCGCGAAGCGTGGCAGCAATGGCTTGGCTACCAGACCATGCTGATCAACGAGAACCGGCTGTCGCCGCGCGATCCGGACACGCGCAAATTCCTCGCCGTCGAAATGCAGCGATTCCTGTTCGGTGAATCGCCTGCCGGCGAAGCCGACAACTAGCCGCTGGACGCGGGCGCGCCTTGCTGCTTTTCCTTCGCGCGGTCCTGCTTCATCTTCAACTCATCCACCGGCTCGATCTTCACGATCTTGCAGCGCTGGTGATCGAACGTGACGAAGTCGAAGTTGCGATACAGCATCTGGTTTTTCGCGGTCAAGCCGATGCCGTTCGCGAACGCAAGGTTGTTGCACGGCGTCTGCACCGTCAGCAGGTACAGCTTGTTGACGCCGAACCAGATCGCCACCTTGTCCGTGGCCAGATACTGGAATCCATTGATCTGGAAGTAGCGGACGTGGTCCACCGGCGCCTCGGCGTACTTCTGGTAGCGCGCCAGGTCGGCGCGTTCCGAATCCGTCTGCTGCGCGATCGCGGGCACCATCGCGGCACCGGCCAGCAGCATCGCCAAACCCACGACTTTCGGGAACTTTTTCATCCTGATCCACCTCATGCCGCTGCTTGGGTTTCTCACTATACTTGCCACGCGGTCGGGCGGTTGATCACGTGCCGGCCGCCGGTCACGTGCGACCGCCCCCTTCGCAGGAGTTGGCTCTGGTCGTGTCGAACCATCCGCAGGTTAGCGCCAATTGCGACGCCTCGGCCAATCCGCCGAGGCGTTTGCCTGCGCCCCTGGAATGGCTGGCGGAACCGCTGGCGCAGCTTTCCACCAGCCTGCTCAATCTGCGTGCCGGCCTCATTTCGGACAGCCTGATCAGCCTGCTGCTGATCGCGGCCGGTGTCTGGTACGGACGCATGCAGCCGGTGCTGGCGGCATTCACCGCACTGTGCGGCTTGTTCGTATTCACCTTCATCGAATACGCCGCGCATCGCTGGCTGTTCCATGGCAACACGGGCCCGTTCAAGTCCGGCCACGATCACCATCACGACGATCCGCTCGGCTACGACGCGCTGCCGTTCTTCATGCCGCCGCTCTTCATGTGCGCGCTGGGCGCGGTGTTCGCACTGGCCATTCCGGCCGGCTACGCCTTGCTGCTGGCCGGTACCATCGCGGCAGGCTACGCCGCCTACGGGCTGAGCCACGTTCTGATCCACGTGCACCGATTCAAGAGTCCGTTGATGCGGCGCTGGGCCGGCTTCCACAACATCCACCACTACCACCCCGACGCCAACTTCGGTGTGACCACCGGGCTGTGGGACGTTATTCTCGGCACCCGATATCAGCGCAAGCCGCGAACGGCGTTGTAGTGCGATCGTCCCTGATCGCCGCATCGGCGAATGGACTGGTGAGCGGAACACCTTGAGCGTCCAAACACCAGAACGGCCATCATTGGCCTGACTTTTCGCGACAGCTCCTTCGGATGGGGCTTTCGGTTTGCAATCAGAGCGGCCCACTCGCGATCTCCAATGGTGATCGTTTAGCATGGCCGTTTGCGCTGCCGCCGGAGCCGTGAATGGATCGTCGTGATTTCCTGAAATCCGCCAGCCTCACCGCACTCGCCGGTGCGTTGCCGGGAGCGGAAGCGCTTGGCGCGCAGAGGCACGCCGCCGCGCCCGCCGACATCACGACCACGCCTGCCGACAAGGCCAATCACACGCTGCGCATCGGCCATGGCGTGCTGGAACTGTCGGACGAGAAATTCGTTTCGACGACGCTCTACAACGGCGATTTTCCCGGGCCGCTGCTGCGCTTCAGGGAAGGCCAGAAAACCACGGTCGACATCTTCAACGACACCGACCACGACGAGCAGTTGCACTGGCACGGCCAGTACCTGCCCGACAGCGTGGATGGCGCCGACGAGGAACGCACGCCTCCGATTCCGACACATGGCCATCACCGCGAAACCTTCACGCCCACGCCGTCGGGGCTGCGCTTCTACCACACCCACGTGCGCGCCGGCCCCGATCTCGCGCGCGGGCTGTACACGGGTCTCGCGGGTCCGGTGTACATCGAACCGAAAAACGAACCCGGCGCCTACGACCGCGAAGTGTTTCTGACCCTCAAGGAGTTCATGCCGTACCTGACCCGCGTCGACATGGACATGACGTTCATGGAACCCGCGGGCATGGAGATGGATCTCGTCACCATCGCCGCGAAATCCGATCCCAATGCCGGCAAGGTGCCGCCCGGTTACGAACTCGCCTACGACGCCTTCGCGATCAATGGCAAGTCGCTGGGCCATGGCGAACCGATCCGGGTGAAGCGCGGCGAGCGCGTAATGCTGCACGTCGTCAACGCCAGCGCCACGGAAAACCGCAGCCTCGCCCTGCCCGGCCACACCTTCAAGGTCGTCGCGCTGGACGGCAATCCGGTGCCGCATCCGGCCGAAGTTCCGGTGCTTTGGGTGGGGACCGCCGAGCGCATCTCGGCGATCGTCGAGATGAACCATCCCGGCGTGTGGGTGCTTGGCGACACCACCGATGCCGACCGCGAAGGCGGCATGGGCATCGTGGTCGAATACGCGGGCGCCAACGGCAAGGCGCAATGGCAGGCGCCGCCGAAATTCATGTGGGATTACCGGTTATTTGCCGATCCCAAGCGCACGCCGCCGAAACCCGACGCGATCATCGACATGGTCATCACCGCGCGCCAGAGCGGCGACGAAGGCTTTGATGTCTACGCGATCAACGGCGTGCCCTACGACTGGAGGACCATGCCGGTGACGCGCAAGTTGAAGCTGGGCGGCCGTTATCGTCTGCGTTTCCGCAATGCCAGCGACGACATCCACCCGCTGCACCTCCACCGCCACGGTTTCGAGATTACCAAGGTCCACGGTCAGCCCACCGCGGGCGTGATCAAGGACGTGGTACTGGTGCCGCCGTTCCAGACCACCGAAGTCGATTTCACCGCCGACCTGCCGGGCCTGACGCTGTTCCATTGCCACATGCAGCAGCACATGGACTACGGCTTCATGGCGCTGTTCGAGACCGCCTGACCCGCTACACGCGCTGCTTACATTCCGGCGCGTACGCTTGCGCTTCCATCCACGGCTGGAGGCTGCAATGAACAAGTTGCTGGTTGTCGGCATCACCGCGGCGCTGGGCGGATTCGCCTGCACTGCCTTCGCGCAAACCCATTCTGCGAAAGACGAAATCAGCACCGCGCACGCGCACGCGGTGATGGCGCAAAGCGCCACGTCGATCGCGATGGCGCATACGCACCTGCAGCATGTGATCAATTGCCTGGTGGGACCCAACGGCGCCGGCTTCGACGCCAAGGCCGAAAACCCCTGCAAGGGCCAGGGCAATGGCGCCATCCCGGACGCGGCAGGCGATCACGCGCCGCATGCGAAGCTCCAAAGCGCGCTCGCGGATGCACAAGCCGGGTTGAAGTCCCAGTCGCTCGCGGCCGTGCATCAGGATGCCGGCAAAGCCGCGGCCGGGCTGCAGGAAGGCTCTGCTCCGAAGGCCAGCAGTTCGGCTTGGTAGATTGTCGTCACAACGGTCCTGCGGCCGCGGGCCCACCCGCGGCCGCGTATTCTCGGCTGACTTGGGTCATGCACGCCGGCACGCCGGTGATGGACACTGCGCCGTCCGCAACAGGAACCCATCATGGCGACCCGCTATACCCGTCTTTCCGCCAACATCCTCGACGCCGTCGGTGACACGCCACTGCTGGAGATCGACGGCGTTTTCGCCAAGTGCGAATTCCTGAACCCTTCGGGATCCATCAAGGCGCGCATCGCGAAGTACATCATCGAACGCGCCGAAGAAACTGGTGCGATCAAGCCCGGCGACACCATTGTCGAGGCCACCAGCGGCAACACCGGCAACGCGTTTTCGATGGTAGCCGCGGTGAAGGGCTACCGCATGATCGTGGTGATGCCGGAAGGCCTGTCCAGCGAGCGCGTGGCAATCTCGCGCGCCTACGGCGCCGAGGTTCTCTTCTGCGGCACCTTCCACGTCAACGACGCGCTGGAACGTGCACGCGAACTCGGCATGCAGCCCGGCTTCTTCTTTCCCGGCCAGTTCGAGAACGAATGGAACGTGGAAGAGAACCGCGAAATCCTCGGCCCCGAAATCCTCTCGCAACTGCCGGAAGGCCGCGTGCCCGATGCCTTCGTGCACGGCGTCGGCACCGGTGGCACTCTGATCGGCGTCGGCCAGGCCTTCCGCAACGTCAACCCGAACGTGCGCCTGTTCGCGATGGAGCCATCCGAATCGCGCACCATCCTGTGCGGCGAAGTCGCGCTGCACCAGATCGAAGGCATTTCGGACGGCTTCGTGCCCGGCATCTTCGCGCACCATCGTGATCTCGTCCGCGACACCACCAGCGTCGCAAGCGCCGATGCGATTTTGGAGATGCGCAAACTCGCACGCACCCGCGGCCTGTTCTGCGGGCCGAGTTCCGGCGCGCACATGATCGCGGCGCGGCGCATCCGCGAACAATTCCCCGAACTGAAGACCG
>Ga0207698_10001136_pt1 | contig 15504 bp, 13 predicted proteins | sample KBSCornC22_FD_184298 | JGI IMG/M metagenome (GOLD analysis project Ga0207698, IMG submission 184298) | Corn rhizosphere microbial communities from Kellogg Biological Station, Michigan, USA - KBS Corn C2-2 (SPAdes) (version 2) | ecosystem: Host-associated > Plants > Roots > Rhizosphere > Soil ...
GTGTCCCCAAATAGGGGGAGGAACGAGTCGAAGTTCAACCCCTCGACGCTAATGACGCTGACGCCGTGCTGGCGTAGATCGCAACCGATTCGTTTGGCCAGCGCGTTTACCATCATGAGCTCGGCCGCGCCCTCGACGAAAATGACGCGGCGGGCGAAGAAGAGCTCGGCGCGCGTGACATCGAGGTAGCGCTCCAGCTTCTCGCGCTTGCCCTTCTTAAAGACCACGTTGCGCGGGAGGAAGGTCTCTACCGCGGCGCCCGTGTCGACCTTTGCCGGGTGATGCGGGTTCCTGGCTTCGCCCACAACAAACATCAACCGTATCAAAGCCGCCTCATCAAACTCGACGACAGACCCGCCATTCCTGTCCAAGAATTCGTCGAAGCCTTCGACATCAATCCAGTTATCTCGGTAGGACAACGAAATACGAGCCTGTTCAAGGCGGCCTCCGGCTTTAAGCACAATGGTATTCCTAAGGCAGCGGCGGCGGAGCGCCTGGCCAAGATCAACATGACCAGCATGGAGGAACCGCTGCCCCCCGAGGAAGTGAATACAGTCCTCGATCGTGCTTATAGCTATCCGACCGACGGCTTCAGCATGATCCCGCACCACATCATTGACACGCCAGAGTTTGAAGCCTTGTCTGCAGCTGCAGCAAAACTGTTCCTGTATGCTATGCGACGCCACCGCCCGTCTAAACAAATCGCCTTGCCTCATCGGGAGTTCAAGCATATTGTTGGGCTGACAAACCGGAAACAATTCCGCGCAGCAATCCTCGAGCTGTGCGATGCAGGATTCCTAGTCCAGACCCGCGAATATATTGCCGGTCGTGATTCTGAAGGGCGGCGCTGCGCGTTGTACCGGATCGCTGACCGCGTCCAGCACACGTCGGCTTCACGCGCTCAGGTTTAGGGTACAAGTTGTACCCTAAAGTCTGTTGGTTGGGCGTACAAATTGTACCCATTATCTTATACACACACTCTACGGTGCTGTTCACGCCCCAACGCGTAACTGCGATTCGATCGACGCGTGTTCGCCACCCTGTAAACTGCTGGGTACGAGCAAACCATCATCCGACTCCCTTCGTCAGACTATCACCTTGATTGGTGGCCGGCCCTGAGTCGCCGCAGGGCACTGTCCGCAGAAAGTGACGAACTTGACGAACAAAACCCTCGATTTTCGGAGATCGAACTAATGGCCGACAAACCCAGCACCTGGACCGCCGAACGCCGCGCACGGCAGGCGATGCTGATCCATACTTGGCAGCCATGGAAGAAATCGACCGGTCCCCGAACGCCCGACGGGAAATCCAGGTCCTCGCGTAACGCCTACAAGCCGAACCCAATCCGCCGTCAACTGATCGAGATAGCGGCCGAGCTGCGACAACTGGGGAGACTGAGGCGCAAACATGTTGCATCATCGCGCTAAGCCCATTCAAACCGACCAAACCTCAACGCCAGCACCGGAAAAACAAGAAGGTTAAGAAACAAGCGTCACCGTGAACAGTCCATCCAGGATGACCATGGCCATCGGACCTTCGATCTCGTTCCCCGGCTCACCGCTCAGGATCGCCAAGGGCAACAGGTCTAGCGACAGCGTGGCACCGGTGGTCAAGAGAGGGTCAGCAAATCAAAACCACGGGATTTCCTTGTTGGTGCCGGGGATGGCAGCCCGTCGGCAAACCGTGGATCGCCTTGCGTGAACGACTGATGATGTGGCAGGACGGCAGCAGGGTCAGGTTGAACCATGCTGCCCCGACAGCACGCGATACACATGCTGCTGCTCGCGCCGCAGCCGCGCGGGCGAAACCGCGGATTTTCCGGCGTCCGGCGAGTGGCATGGAAGCTGCTAATTCTTCCATGTACCAACCTTGACCATCAATGGAGAATCCATGACCGTTCCACGTTTCACCCGCCGTATCGCCGCTGCCGCCTGCGGCACCCTGTTCGCCGCCGGCGCCACCCAGGCCGCCACGTTCGCCAAGGACGACGACCAATTCATCAACGTCGGCACAGCGTTCCGTACGAGCTTCACGTCCGTCGAGGATGGCGCGCCCGACGGCACCAGCCGGTCGAAGGACTTCGCGCTCGAAGAGGCGCGTCTATACCTGAACGGCAAAGTCCACAAGAACGTATCGTTCGAACTGAACCTTGCCCGCAACGGCGCGGACAACAAGGTCGAGGTACTGGACGCCCATGTGGGCCTGGAACTGAACGACCAGGTGAACGTGTGGATAGGACGCTTCCTGCCGCCGGGCAGCCGCGCGTCCGCCGCGGCGCCCGCCTACCCGCCCACGTTCGACTTCCCGCTGGTCGAGCAGGCGCCCAACCAGTTCGGCGGACGCGACGACGGCGTCGCCCTGTGGGGCGCCGCGGCCGGGCAGAAGCTCAAGTACCAACTGGGGGCGTTCCAGGGCCGCAAGGACGGCTCCAACCGCTCGGACAGCCTGTCCTACGCGACGCGCCTGCAATACAACTTCTGGGATCCGGAGCCGGGCTTCTACAACCTGGCCAGCTACGACGGCAGCAAGTCGATCTTGTCGGTGGGCGCATCGCTGCGCTTCCAGAAGGACGGCGCGGGCACCGCGGCGCAGCCGGGCGCTTACCGCTACTGGAACGTCGACGGCCGGCTGGAAAAAGGCGTGGGCGACGGCGCGGTGGTCGGTGCGGAAACGTCGTACTACCATTACGACAATGGCGGTACGCGCGACCCGGCCGCGCCCGCGGGCAAAGGCTACTACGTCCTCGGTAGCTACACGATCGGCACGCCCATCGGCATCGGCAAGCTGCAGCCGAAGGCCGTCTACCAGCGCTTCGACAACTCGGGCGGCGGCGTCGATACGAAGCGGACCGACATCGGCGCCAGCTACCTGATCGGCGGCAGCAGCAACGTGCGCATCGATACCTTTTACTTCCGCCAGACTCGCGCGGGCAGTCCCGACGTGCGCGGCGTGAAGTTGCTGGCGCACGTGGCCCACTTCTTCTGACCATAAAAAACAAGGCCACCGCGAAGTGGCCTTGTGCTTCCCCGGACGCCGCCGGTCAGGCGGCGCCGCCCAGGTAATACTCCCTGACGTCGCGCTCCGCGAATTCGCGCGCCGTGCCGCGCGCGGCCACCCGGCCGTTTTCCAGCACGTACGCATGGTCGGCATGGCGCAGCGCCGCCACCGTGTTCTGCTCCGCCACGAGGAAGCTCGTGCCGTCGCGCTGGCGCAACCGGTGCACGATGTCGAAGATCTCGTCGACGACCTGCGGCGCCAGCCCCATCGAGGGTTCGTCGAGCAGCACCAGCTTCGGTGCGGTCATGAGCGCCCTCCCGAGCGCCACCATCTGTTGCTCGCCACCGGAGAGATAGCCGGCTGCCGTCGCGCGACGCGCCTTCAGCCGCGGGAACCAGGCATAGATCCCCTCGAGCGCGGCCTGGATATCGGCCCGGCTGCGGCTGCGCGCGAAGCCGCCGGCCAGCAGGTTGTCCTCCACCGTCAGCTGCGCAAAGCAGTGACGTCCCTCCAGCACCTGCACGAGCCCGCGACGCACCAGCGCGGCCGGTTCCGCCGCGGTAATGTCCGCGCCGTCGTACAGGATACGGCCCTTGCGCACGGCGCCGTGCTCGGCCCGGATCAGGCCGGAAATCGCCTTGAAGACGGTGGACTTGCCGGCGCCGTTCGCGCCCAGCACGGCCACGATGGCCCCCGGCGGCACGGCCAGCGACACGTCGCGCACGGCCAGGATGACCTGGTCGTAGGCGACTTCGATATGGTCGACGGTCAGCAGATTCGTCATGCTCAGATGGCCTTGGTTCCGCAATCGCGCGGCGTGATGCCTTTTTCCTTCGCATACTTGCGCGCCGAGTCCTCGATGATGGGGCGCAGCAGCTTGCGGTCGGCCTGGATCCAGTCGGAGATCACGTTCCACTTCTGGCCATCCCATTGCTGGAAGCGCACAGCGCCGCCGCCTTCGTGGTCGGCGCAGCTCAGCTTGAGCGGCTGCACCAGTCCCAGCGCCCCGAGTTCCGCCAGGCGCTTGTTGTCCAGCCTGATGTTCTCGAAGCCCCAGCGCACTTCCTCGCCCGTCAGCGGGCGCTTGCCGAACTTGGCTTGGGCCACGCGCACCGCTTCCACGTTCAGGATGCCGTTCACGACGCCGAGGTTGTAGTAGACGTTGCCGAAGCGCTTGGGATCGGCCAGGTTGCCCTTGCCGGCATCGACCACGGTCTTCCTGATGTCCTGCAGGACCGGGAACTGGGTGCCGGACGGGTGGGTCGTGATCGAGATATAGCCCTTGGCCGCCGGGCCGGCCGGCGCGGCGTCGTCTTCCGAGTTGCTCCAGATATTGCCGATGATATGGTCGGACGGGAAGCCGGTCTTTTGCGCGGTCTTCAGCGCGACCGGGTTCATCACGCCCCAGCCGCGCAGGATCACCCAGTCCGGCTTTTCGCGGCGGATCGTCAGCCATTGCGATTGCTGCTCGTTGCCCGGATGCGGCACTTCGAGCAGGACCAGCTGGAAGCCGTATTTTTTCGCCAGCAGTTCGAGGATCGGGTTGGTCTCCTTGCCATACGGCGAGCCGTGATACAGGGTCACGATCTTCTTGCCCTTGAGCTTGTCCAGCCCGCCCGCCTTCGCGCCGATGTAGTTGACGATCGCCGACACTTCCGAATACGGATTCAGCTGCAGCGGGAACACGTACGGGAACACCGATCCGTCCGTGGAATCCGTGCGGCCGTGGTTAATCGTGATGAGGGGCAGCTTGTCCGCCGCGGAGCGCTCCAGCGTGGCGTAGGCGATCCCGACGGACAGCGGATTGGTGGCGGCGGCCGGCGCCTTGTCCAGGCCTTTCTTGAGGCGCTCGTAGCATTCCACGCCCTTCTCGACGACGTACTCCGTTTCGCACTCGCTCCACACGAGCTTGACGCCGTTGACGCCGCCTTCCTTGAGGTTGACGTACTGCATGTAATCGATGAAGCCGCCGAAGAAGCCGGTGCCGCCCGCGGCGTAGGGGCCGACTCGGTAGCTCTGCAGCGGGAAATACTGTTCCTTCGCCTGGGCCGCGGCCGTCAGCGTGGTGGCCGCCAGCGCGAGGCCGAGCGCGAGGCGGAGGACGAATCTGTTCTGGTGCATGGTAAAAACTCCTTGGAAATCGAAGGTCGAGGTAGGAACTCAGGGCCGCAGCGGCCAATTGCTCAGGCGCAGGCCGGCGGCATGCCACAGGCGCGCCAGGCCGGCCGGCTCCTTGATGAGGAACAAGATGATCAATGCGCCGAACAGCATCTTCTGGACGTTCTCCAGCTGGCCCGGATCGATGGCGCCGCCGGACACGAGGCCCGCCAGGTTCGACAGCAGGACCGGCAGCAGGACCATGAAGGCCGCGCCGAGAAAATTGCCGAGAATGCTGCCCAGGCCACCGATGATGATGATGAACAGGATCTGGAACGAGCGCGCCAGGTCGAAGCCGTTCGGTTCCACCGTGCCGAGGTAGGTGAACGCCCACAGCGCGCCGGCGACGCCGAGGTAGAACGAACTGACCGCGAACGCCAGCAGCTTCGTGCGCAGGATCGGGATGCCGATCACGGCGGCCGCGCTGTCCATGTCGCGCACCGCCATCCATTGGCGGCCGACGGGGCCGCGCACGATGCGGTTGGCCAGCCAGGTCAATGGCACCACGATCGCCAAGGTCAGCAGGTAGCGGCCGGCCGGCGCGCCGACATCGGCGCCGCCGATCCGCAGCGGCGGCGCGGTGATCACGCCGGACGCGCTGTCGTTGGACAGCCAGCCGAACCTGGTCAACGCCCACAGCACGAAAAACTGGGCGGCCAGCGTGGACACGAGCAGGTAGAAGCCCTTGATGCGCAGGCTCGGCAGGCCGACCACGACGCCGAGCATGGCCGCGCTCAGGCCGCCCAGCGCGAAGCTCGCCAGCAGCGGCAGACCGGGCACGCGCAGCTGGAAGTTGTATGCGGCGAACGCGCCGATCGCCATGAAGGCGGCCGCGCCGACCGACAGCTGGCCGGCGTACCCCGTCAGCAGGTTCAGCCCGAGCCCGGCCAGCGACAGCACCAGGAAAGGAATCAGGATGGCGCTGAACCAGTAATCGGTGCCGGCCAGCGGCAACGCCACCGCGGCCAGTGCCAGCAGCGCCGCCATGGCCCAGCGTTGCTGGCGCAGGCGCCACGTGCGCCTGTCCTGGGCATAGCTCGTGCTCAATTGTCCTGCCTGACTGAACAACATGCGAACCTCCGTCAAATCCGTTCGATGGCGCGCTCGCCGAACAACCCGGCCGGCCGGACCAGCAGGAACAGCAATGCAAGCGCATAAGGAAACCAGTTTTCGATGCCGCTACCGATCAGCGGCCCGACATACACCTCGGCCAGCTTTTCGGCCGCGCCGACGATCAGGCCGCCGACGATGGCGCCCGGGATCGAGGTGAAGCCGCCGATGATCAGCACCGGCAAGGCCTTCAGCACGATCAGCGTGAGCGAGAACTGCACGCCAACGCGGGCGCCCCACAGCAGGCCGGCCACCAGGCCCACGAAGCCGGCCACGGCCCACACGATCGCCCACATCCGCTCCAGCGCCACCCCGACCGACAGCGCCGCGAGCTGGTCGTCGGCCACGGCGCGCAGCAGCAGCCCGACGCGGGTGCGGTTGAACAGCAGCGAGAGCGCCAGCACCAGCGCGGCGGCGATGCCGGCGGCGAACAGGTCGAACTGCGACAGCAGCAACCCGCCCACCTCGAGCGGTTCGTCGGCGATGCCCAGTTCGAGTCCATGGACCTGGGCGCCCCACAGCGACTGCGCCAGGCCTTCGATGACGTAGGACAGGCCGAGCGTGGCCATGAACAGCGTGATCGGCGGACGGTTCACCAGCGGGCGCAGCACAAGGCGCTCGGTCAGCAGGGCCAGCACGATCATCGCGCCGAGGGTGACGCCGAAGGCGGCCAGCGGCGCGACGCCGCGCTCGACGAGGCTGACATGGGTCAGCGCGGCGAACAGCACCATCGCGCCCTGGGCAAAATTGAACACCCCGGAGGCCTTGTAGATCAGCACGAAGCCGATCGCCACCAGCGAATACATGACGCCGGCCAGCAGGCCGCCCGTCAGGACCTCGAGAAAGAACTGCATCTGTGCTCCTAATGCCGGGTGCCGAGATAGGCGGCGATCACGCGCGGATCGGCGCGGACGTCGGCCGGGGTGCCGTCGGCGATCTTGCGCCCGTATTCGAGGACGACGACGTGCCGCGCCAGATTCATGACCACGCCGATGTCGTGCTCGATCAGCACGACGGTGGTGCCGAATTCGTGGTTGGTGTCGGAGATGAAGCCGCTCATTTCGTGTTTTTCCTCCCGGTTCATGCCGGCCATGGGTTCGTCCAGCAGCAGCAATTGGGGTTCGGCCGCCAGCGCGCGCGCCAGCTCGACGCGCTTCTGCAGGCCGTAGGGCAGCGTACCGACCATGCGATGGCGGTGCGGCTGGATGCGCAGGAACTCGATGACCCGCTCGGCCCATTCGCGCTGCCGCGCTTCCTCGCGGCGCGCCCGTCCGATGCCGAGTGCCTGTTCGATCCAGTGGCTGCGCAATGTCAGGCCGCTGCCGGCCAGCACGTTGTCGAGCACGCTCATCCCCTTGAACAGGGCGAGGTTCTGGAAAGTGCGCGCGATCCCGCACCGGGCCGCGTCGTGCGGCCGCATGCGCCTGTGCTCCCGGCCGGCGAAGCGGATCGTGCCTTCCTGCGGGTGGTACACGCCGTTGATCACGTTGAGCAGCGAACTCTTGCCGGCGCCGTTGGGGCCGATCAGCGCGCAGATTTCCCCCTTGCGCACGCCGAACCCGACGTCGCTGACCGCCTTGATGCCCTTGAACGATAGCGACACGCCGTCGAGCCGCAACAGGATGTCGTCCGTCATGCCGGCCTCCAGCGCAGGTCCGGAGCGGATCCGGTCGCGGCGAGGGTGTCGTCCGCGCGGCCCGGCAGCCAGCCGTGCAGCTCGGGCCAGGCATGCACGTCGATACCGAGCGCATGCAGCAGGTCCCGGGTGCGCACGTCCAGGGCGTCGCCGACGAGCAGCGGGGTGCGCAGGCGGGTGAATCCCAGCACCTCGCGCAGCGGCCTGCGCACCAGCCAGCGGCCCGCGCCGCGCACCAGCGGACCGGCCGCCGGCGACAACGCAGCGTCGACCAGGCGCCGCACCAATGTGCCGGGCGCCGGCAAGCCGTCGAACGCCAGTTGCGCGACCCGCGCATACGTGGCGCGCGTCCCGAGCACGAGGGTCGGTCCCAGCTCGCGCCGGTCGTTGTCGCGCGTGTCCGCGTTTTCGGGAAAATTCAGCGTGAACCCCGCCGCCAACCATGGCCCCAGCAGATAGCGCGCCACCTCGCCGCCGGAAAAGGCGCGCGCCGCCAGCGCGTCCTCGCACGCGGACAAGGCTTCGTGCCGCACCAGCGCCCGGGCCTCGGCCAGCAGGTTGCGATGGGAATGACGCTGCGCCTCCAGCTGCCCGTCGCCGTCCAGGCGGTAGAACACGAAGGCCGTGTCGTCGGGCGCGGGCGCGGGCGCGGGCGCGGGCGCGGCGCCCGCCTCGTCGAGCGCGGCGCAAGGCAGCAGCGCCGGATGGCGGTATTGCGCCAGCCCGCGCGCGTCGGCATAGGCCAGCAGTTCCGGCGCCGGCACGGCCGCGAGTACCCGGTCGACCATCGCCTGGTCGTCGGCGAACACGAAGCGCGGCTGCAGGCCGGCCAGCAAGTCGTGCAGCCGTTCGCGCGGCTGCAGCGGGTCGAGCGGGACGGCGCGCGCGCCCAGCGACTGCGCGGCGAGGGTCAGCAGCAGGGCTTCCAGGCGCGGATGGGCCAGCAGCACCAGGGCGTTACCGCGTCCGACGCCTCGGCGCGCCAGCCCTTGCGCCAGGCCGGCGACGCGCGCCGCCAGGTCGCGCCAGGTCAGCACATGCCAGATGCCGAGCCGCTTGTGGCGCAGCGCCACCCCATCCGGACGGATGGCGGCCTGCGCCGCGATCGCCGCGGGCAGCGTCGCAGGCTGGGCATGGGCGCCGTCCGGTTCACGAAAAGCCATGGCCGCGTCCTTTCTCAGGCCGCGACGGCGGCGTCCTCGCGTTCGCGCTCCAGCGCGCGCACGAGCGGCAGGACCTTGGCGCCGAAGTAGGCGACTTCTTCCTGGAAGTGGAGGAAGCCCGCCAGGATCAGGTCGACGCCGACCTCCTTCAGCGCCAGGATGCGCTCGGCGATCTGGCGCGGCGTGCCGATCAGGTTGGTCTTGAAGCCGTCGTTGTACTGCACCAGGTCCTCGAAGGTCGACTTCGCCCAGTTGCCCTCCCCTTCCGGACTGGCCTTGCCCGCCTGTTTGGCCGCGTCGCCGAACGCGTTAACGGCTTCCGGATCGGCCTTGTCGATGATCTCGGCCAGCACCGCGCGCGCTTCCTCCTCGGTGTCGCGGGCGATGATGAAGGCATTGATGCCGACCTTGACCGCATGGCCGTTCACGGCCGCCTTGGCGCGGATGTCGTCGATCTGGACCTTCACGCCTTCCACGGTATTCCCGTTGGTGAAGTACCAGTCCGACACGCGCGATGCCATGTCACGCGCCGCGCGCGAACTGCCGCCCTGGAACACCTCGATATGCGGCTGCTGCAGCGGTTTCGGGCGCAACGTGTAATTGTTGAAGCGGTAGAAATCGCCGCGGAAGCTGAAGTTATCGGTGGTCCAGATGCCCTTCAGCGCGCGGATGAATTCTTCCGAGCGGCGATAGCGCTCGTCATGTTCGAGCCACGGCTCGCCCAGCGCCGTGAACTCGCCCTTGAACCAGCCGCTGACGACATTGATCGCCACGCGGCCTCCGGTCAGGTGGTCGATGGTCGCCAGCTGCTTGGCCACCACGGCCGGCGTCCACGGGCCGGGCAGGATCGCCGCGATCACCTTCAGCTTGCTGGTCGCGGCCAGCAGCGCATGCGAGAACGCCACCGACTCGTGCTGGTATTCGGCGCCGTAGCCGGCCGTGAACCGGATCTGGCTGAGCGCGTACTCGAAGCCGCTGGCTTCGGCGATCTGCGCCAGCTTGCGGTTGTAGTCGATGTCCCAGCTGGTGCGTTGTTCGATCTTGCTGACGACGAGGCCACCGCTGACGTTCGGTACCCAATAGGCGAACTTGATGTTTTCAGTGCTCATGAATCTGCTCCGTTGAATGAAAGGTGCCCGGGCTCAACCCGGGATCGCGGCGGCCGCGACGTCGACCTGGCGGTGGCTCAGGAACGGCTTGGCGCGCTCGACCGCCAGCGCGATCCGCTTGCGCAGCGCCTCGCTGCCGATCCGGTAATCGGTGAAATCGGCTTCGGCGGCGTACACGCCGATCGGCAAGGTCAGTGCCTGGAAGAAGCTGAACAGGGGGCGCAGCTGGTGGTCGATGACCAGCGCGTGGCGATCGCTGCCGCCGGTGGCCGCCAGCAGCACCGGCACGTCGAACAGTTTCTCGTGGTGGACGAAGTCGAACAGATGCTTGAACAGGCCGGTGAACGAGCCGCGGTAGACCGGCGTCGCCACCACCAGCAGGTCGGCCTGCTCGATCGCCTCCAGGTCGGCCTCGATCTCGGCCGGCAGCTGCCTGCGGTACAGCGCGCCGGCGAAGCCGGGCGCGATCCGGCCCAGCTCGATCACGCGCGCCTCGATCTGCAGGTGTGCGCCCAGGCCGGCGAGGATCTCCTCGGTCAGCACCAGCGTGCGCGACGGGCGCGACACGCTGCCGCACACGGCGACGACTTTGAGTTTTCTGGTCATGATGGCTCCTTGTTGAATGAATCGGCACGGCATCGATCGCCACGCATGACCAGTCTTCTGCAGGTATCGTGCCAGCCGCGCATTGACTTATAAATCAATGACTTGGGAAAAACCGAGCCGATCGCGCGGCGTTCGGGCGCACGCGGTTGCTGATCCGATGCTGCCATGGCAGCAGTCCCTGCTCGCCATCCAACACTGCTGCTCAGGCAGCAGGACGCCAGCAGCCGATGCTGCAAACACGGCAGCGGCGCGCGGCGCGGCGGGTTTTACGGGGGGAACCCCAATGGCATGGTTCGTGCAGAAGGCATCGGGTGGCAGGCCGGCGCGATGCCGTGCGGCCCCACCCCATCCGATCCATATAGGTAGACAACATGACCCACGACACCACCACCGCATTGCCGGAAGCCCCGGCACAACAGACCACCCGTCCGCACGCGCACATCATCAAGAGCGACGCCGAGGCGATCGAGGTCGCGCACCAGGTCGCGCGCCAGCTGGTCGCCGGCGCCGCCGAGCGCGACGCCCAGCGCCGCCTGCCGCGTGACGAGCTCGACCTGTTCTCGCAAAGCGGCCTGTGGGGCATCACCGTGCCGCGCGAATACGGCGGCGCGTTCGTGTCGAACGTCACGCTGGCCGAGGTGATCCGCATCATTGCCCAAGCCGATCCGTCCATCGGCCAGGTCCCGCAAAACCATCTGTACATGGTCGAAGCCGTGCGCCTGGACGGCACCGAGGAACAGAAGCGCTTCTTCTTCGACCTGGTGCTCAAGGGCGTCCGCTTCGGCAACGCGTTTTCGGAAATCGGGACCAAGGACCTGAACGACGTCAAGACCCGCCTGACCCCGACCGCCGACGGCTACTCCCTGTCCGGCAAGAAGTTCTATTCGTCCGGCGCGCTGCTGGCCGACTGGGTGCCGGTGGTGGCCAAGGACGAACACGACAATACCGTGGTGGCCTTCGTGGAGCGGCATGCCAAGGGCCTGACGATCATCGACGACTGGTCCAGCTTCGGCCAGCGCACCACCGCCAGCGGCACCACGGTGCTCGAGAACGTGTTCGTCCCGCGCCACTACGTGATCCCGCACTACAAGGCGTTCGAACGCGCCACGCCGATGGGCCCCATCGCCCAGATCATCCAGGCGGCGGTCGATACCGGCATCGCCCACGCGGCGCTGGAAGACACCATCGCGTTCGTGCGCAACTACACGCGCCCGTGGATCGATTCCGGCCAGGACAAGGGCTACGAGGATCCGCTGACGATCCGCGAGATCGGCGACCTGCAGGTCCGCGTGCACGCCGCCGACGCGCTGCTGCGCCGGGCCGGCGAATACATCGACGCGGCCCAGCGCGACGCCACCGAAGAGAGCGTGGCGCAGGCATCGATCGCGGTGGCCGAGGCAAAGGTGCTGAGCACCGAGGCATCGCTGCAGGCCGGCAGCAAGCTGTTCGAGCTGGCGGGGACGCGCTCCACGCTCGGCCAGTACAACCTGGACCGCCACTGGCGCAATGCGCGCACCCACACGCTGCACGATCCGGTCCGCTGGAAGTATTACGCGATCGGGAATTTCGCCCTGAACGCGGTCAATCCGCCGCGTCACCCCTGGATCTGAACCGGAAAGAACCTGCCCCGCGGCAGGTTCTTTTTTTTCCGGCGCCCCGTTCAGGAATAGAAGCTGGGCGACGGTACGGTCCCGTTCAGCGCCCAGTCGCCCAGCTCGCGCAGCTTGTAATCGAGCGGATCGTGCAGGGAGTGCACGCGCAGGTTGCGCCAGAAGCGGTCCAGGCGCAGGCCGGCGGTGGTCGCGCGGGCGCCGGTGACCTCGAACATGCGGCTGGTCAGGTCCAGGCCCGCGCGCGTGGCCACGACCTTCGCGCTGGCGACGGCCAGCGCCACCTCGCCCCGCTCCTGCGGCGCCAGGTCGAGCCCGCGCGCCAGCGCGGCGTCGAGCAGGACCGCCGCGCGGTCGCCGAGCAGGCGCGCCGCTTCCAGGCCGGCCTGGAATTCGCCGTAGTGCAGCAGCGTGTAGGGATCCTGGTTCGCCTGCGTCGCCAGCGAGGCGGGCCACACGCGGCTTTGCTGCAGCGTGAACTGGCACGCCTGGTCCAGCGCGCCTTCGGCCAGACCGATGTACACGTTCACCAGGATGAGTTGTGCCATCAAAGGCCGCAGGCACGCGTGGGGGGAGCTGAGCGGCCCCGGATCAGCCAGCACCTCATCGTGCGCCACCTGCAGGCGGTCGAATTCCGCGCTGCCGCTGTCGGTCTGGCGCTGGCCGATGTTGTCCCAGTCCTCGAGCACGCGGATGCCCTCGCGCGCGGTCGGCACCACCGCGATCACGAGGCGCCCGCTGCCCTTCTCGAAGGCCGAGACCAGCAGCCGGTCGGAATCCAGGGCGCCCGAACAAAAGCTCTTCTGGCCGCTGAAGGAAAAACCTTCCGCAGTGGGCTGCGCCTCCGTGCGGGTGTCGAGCGGGTTCAGGGCATTCCCCCAGAACCAGTCGTGGCGCGCAGTCTGTTCCAGCCAGTGCCGCCACTGCGCGGGCTGGCCGAACAGGCGTGTCGTGGCCAGCAGCAGGTGGTGGAAGCCGAAGACGTGGGCGACCGAGCTGTCGACCCGGGCGAACTGGCGGACAATAGCCAGCAGTTCGGCCCAGCCCGCGCCGTGGCCGCCCAGATCGGCGGGAATGGTCAGCCGCAGCAGGCCGCTGGCGCGGAGAGCGTCACGTTCGCGCTTGGGCGTGCCGCCCAGGCGGTCGCGCTCGACAGCGGTCTCGGCGAACTGGCGGGCCAAGCCGGCGGCGATCTCCGCGCGGGCCCGCGCGCCATCGTGCAATGGCGGGTTCGTCATGCCGCGCTCCTTGCCGCCGTGGCGTCGCGCGCGCCCGGCGGCACGATGTCGTTGGCGATCATCTCGCCGAACGGGCCCGTCAGGTTGGGCTTTTCGCCGGAACCAGGCCGCGCGTGCGCCAGCGGCAGCAACGGGAACAGCAGTTCGGCGACGCGATAGCATTCCTCCAGGTGCGGGTAGCCCGACAGGATGAAATAGTCGATGCCCAGCGCCGCGTATTCCTTCAGGCGCGCCGCCACCTCCTCTGGGCTGCCGACCAGCGCCGTGCCCGCGCCGCCCCGGACCAGCCCGACCCCGGCCCACAGGTTGGGCGCCACTTCGAGCCGGTCGCGGCGGCCGCCGTGCAGCTCGGCCATGCGGCGCTGTCCGACCGAGTCGAACCGCGCGAACGCCTTCTGGGCGCCGGCAATGGTCTCATCGGTCACGTGGGAGATCAGCTGGTCGGCCGCCTGCCATGCTTCCGCGGCGGTCTCGCGCACGATCACGTGCAGACGGATGCCGAATTTCAGCGTGCGGCCGCGCTGCGCGGCCAAACTCCGCACTTCCTCGATCTTCGCGGCCACCGCCCCGGGCGGCTCGCCCCAGGTCAGGTAGACGTCGACCTGTTCGGCCGCCAGCTCGTGCGCCGCCGCCGACGACCCGCCGAAGAACAGCGGCGGATACGGTTTTTGCAGCGGCACGTACATGGTCTTCGCGTTCTCGACCTTGTAGTGGCGTCCCTCGAAGTCGACGGTCTCGCCGGCTGCCACGCCGCGCCAGATGCGCAGGAATTCGTCGGTCGCCTCGTAGCGCTCGGCGTGTCCGAGGAAGACGCCGTCCCCGTGCTGCTCGTCGGGGTCGCCGCCGGTGACCACGTTGATCAACAGGCGGCCGTTCGAGATGCGGTCGAGGGTGGCCGCCATGCGCGCGGACACGGTCGGCGAAATCACGCCGGGGCGGATCGCGACCAGGAACTTGAGGCGTTCCGTCAGCGGCGCCAGCGACGAGGCGACCACCCAGGCGTCCTCGCACGAGCGTCCGGTCGGGATCAGCACGCCTTCGAAGCCCAGCTCGTCGGCCGCCTCGGCGATCTGCTTCAGGTAGCGGTGCGTTACCGGGCGCCCCCCGTGGCTGGTGCCCAGGTAGCGGCTATCGCCATGGGTCGGCAAGAACCAGAATACGTTCATTGTTACTCCTTCCGTTCAAACGTTGTCGATCGCACGGTCCGTGCGGGATGAGGAAGGTTGAGCACATAACGTGCCATCCAAACGATGGCAAAACACGGCATGGCGCTGCTGCTCACGCAGCATGGCCGGCCGGCGGTGCTGCCTGCACAGCACCCGATCCGCAAAGGCCGGAGCCGGCAACTGTTGCGTGTGCAGCAGCGCGGCGGACGCGCTGCTGGGCCAGCACCGGGAACTGCTCAAAAACCAACAGGTTTTTACGCCAAACGGCGCAAAACGGATGGCACGCACCTTGCAAACGATGAGCAGTGCTGCACCACGAACACTTGAGGACACATGGACGACCGGATCACACCCTCCTATCCCGCGCTGCTGGCAGCGGCGCGTGCGCTCGCCACCGAATTCGCCGCGACCGCCGCCGAGCGCGACGCGGCCGGCGGCACGCCCAAGCTCCAGCGCGACGCCCTGCGCGCCAGCGGCCTGCTGGCGCTGAGCATCCCGCAGGAGTACGGCGGCGCGGGCGCAAGCTGGCGCCAGACCCTGGACATCGTGCGCGAATTCGCCCGCGTCGATCCTTCGATCGCCCACGTCTTCGGGTTCCACCACCTCATGCTGGCCACCGTGCGCCTGTTTTCCACCCCGGCGCAGTGGGAACCGTGGTTCCGCCACACGGCGCGCCTGAACTGGTTCTGGGGCAATGCGCTGAATCCCCTCG
>Ga0207698_10001137_pt1 | contig 15503 bp, 22 predicted proteins | sample KBSCornC22_FD_184298 | JGI IMG/M metagenome (GOLD analysis project Ga0207698, IMG submission 184298) | Corn rhizosphere microbial communities from Kellogg Biological Station, Michigan, USA - KBS Corn C2-2 (SPAdes) (version 2) | ecosystem: Host-associated > Plants > Roots > Rhizosphere > Soil ...
TTCCCGCGAAGGGCGAAGACCTGGGGACAGGTGGCCGAGTGGTTAAAGGCAGCAGACTGTAAATCTGCCCGTGCAAGCGTACGCTGGTTCGAATCCAGCCCTGTCCACCATCGCTAAGTCGTTGGTATTCCTTGTCTCTAGCTTACTTCTCTCAACGGAAGCTGAAGGTCCCTCAGCAGCGTTGTGTAATTCTGGTGTAATTGGCGCGGGAGTTTCGATGCTTAAGGCGTCGATCGCTCGGTCCACGTGCTCGCCGAAAATGTGAACGTAATGCTCCACCATCGCAGTCGTCTTATGCCCGCTGATCTGCTTGATAGTCATCGTATCCACCTTACGCTTTACGAGCGCTGTGATGGCCGTATGCCGCATGATGTGCGGTGTACACTTTGAAGCGTCGAGGCCAGCCCTCTGCACTGTGCGAGCGAACTGGATTCGCATATCGCGACGATGGGGATATTTGGCCGCATGTCGTTGCGCGGGGAATACCCAACCGCTCTTGTCCAAAGCCGTTTTGCGATACCGAATTAGGGCGTCCCGAAGTGTGGGGGTTATCGGTTGCTGCCTTTCCCCCGCTTTGGCACGGTCAATCCATATTCGGCAGGCATCGAAGTCGATTTCGTCATAGCGAACGCGAACGATCTCACTGTGCCTCATCGCCGCGTTCAGGCCAAACATCGCAAATAGCCATGTCAGAGGCTCAGGGTCGCTCAGGGCGCTGGAAAGAAGGCGCTTCTGGTCATCCACCGACAAGATGCGGATTTGTTTGCGAGCCTCCTTTACCTTGTCAATTTCGGGAACGTCGTCGCGCTTGATCCAGCCCCAATCTTTGGAAGCTGCCCGATTGAGCAGGTGCTGCAATGTAGACATTTCTCGGTTGACGGTTGCGTCTTTAGCCCCTGCCGCCACCCGCCTGGCGCGGTATCGCTTCATTTCGAAATTTGTAATGCGGTCGAGGCGGGTCTTTCCGAAGTAGGGCACGAGATAGAACTTGAGATGCCGCGCCTTATTCGTGAGGTCTTTTCCACCCGTCGCCCGCATGCGCTCCATGTACTCTGACGCTGCCTCGCCAAAGGTGCGATGCAACTTCCGTCCCTTGGGAAGAGAGAGCCGCTCCGCGCGAGCTTCCGTCCGCATTTGTTCGATGAACGACTCGCATTGAGTGCGCGTCACCCCTTCACTTGCGCACCCAATTGAGCGGTGAATCCGCTGGCCATTCACCATCACGTTCACGCTGTACCGGACATCCCCGTTGGCCAAGCGCTCGGCGATGATCCCACGCTCTCGTAGCACTTGCCCCGGCATTAGGGAGGCAATGGCTTTCCTCGTTAGAGTATTAAACTTGATCGTCATTTAAACTTCCAGCGTTAAATTCAGTAGCCGTCGAGTCGACTCACCAGAGCGTTTAATCGTCGATTGACAGATTGGAGTCAATACGGCAATGGCCGCAACCATTCCTCAATATAGAAGGCGAATAGACCGGATAGTTGTCGAATTATATTTGAGTTTTAACTATGGATAATATTTAAATGCCGATGATAAATTCCGTTTTTGATGCCGGAGATGATAATGTGCGTCTATCCACCGCCCAGGCATCAAATTACCTGGGTTTTTCAAGGAAAACCTTGGCCAATTGGGCCTATCAAGGGTTAGGTCCAACTTCATTTAAGGTAGGAGGAAGAAGATTTTATAGATTGGGAGAATTAAAGAAGTTCATTAGAAGCAGCCCTAAATAAGTTAACGACCATATCTAAAATCGTTAACTTACATACAACATTTATAAACATCCTTTAACGTTCTCTCTATATATAAAGAAGAGAGGGAGAAAGGAGACATTAGTGAAACCTTTTTGAAGATTTACCTACAAATGAACGAACGAGATCATTTTTCACGACTATGGCACAAGCCCAAGACCAATGAAGCAATCCAATTTATCTCCGCACTTTTAAAGGAGCTTTCAGTTAGACACCTGAAGGCAAGAGAGAGGGCTCTTGGTGCCCTAGTTGCCGATATATTGTGTGCGGAGGCCAACGAACCTGGCGCCTATTGTTATCGTCCGATGGCAACAAGCGACTTTTCTCGAAGACGGATCGGCTACAAGGCTTTTAGGCCGGTATTTGATCGCATGCGGGAACAAGGCTTCATTGACTATATCCCGCATCGATTTTGCCTGAAAAAGCTGACCGGAGAATGCCCCCGCTTTCGCGGCTCGGGGCGCCTGTTCAGGCTTGCCTGGAATTTCGGGATCGCCCCCGCTGAGTGGGATAAGCATTTTGAACGAGCGGCGGCGCTCTACGCCAAGGAGCCTCCCATTGTGCTCAAGGCGCAAAATAGGAAGCATTGGCGCTATGGCATGGAAGCGCCTGAGAAGGTTCCGGGTCGGCGCCTCAAGGTTGATCCAACCCGCTCCCCAGCGAAAGAGCTGGCAAGGCAGGTCGAGGAAATAAACGAGTTCGCCGAGAGGCAGACAATCGAAGGCGCTTCACATGCCTTCTTTCAAAGAGTGTTCGCCAATGGCGATGATGGCGGGGAAGGCGCAGCCTTCCGCCTGGGCGCACGCTTGTATTCTGTCGATGGCTATCAATCCATGACGCAAGCGCAACGTCGACATATCCGGATCAACGGCGAGGAGACGGTAGAGCTCGACATCAACGCCAGCTTTCTGAGAATCTACTATGCGATGCGGTCTACGCCGCTACCCGCCGGCGATCCCTACGAGGGCCTTGGCATCCCCCGCCCTGTAGCCAAGGCATGGGTCTTGATGACATTCGGCTGCAAAGGCTTCCCCACCAAGTGGTCGGAGAACGTTAAAGGTAAGGTTGAGCAGAAGGCTGGTATCGACTTAATGAAATATCGGGTTAGCGAAGTTTCTAAGGCCGTCAGGAATCGGCTCAAGCTTTTCAATGATTGGGGCAAAAACGCCGACATAAATTGGGGTGTTCTTCAGTTTAAGGAGAGCAACGCCGTGATTGACTGCGTTCACACGCTGGCGACGAAGCACTCGGTACTCGCGCTGCCCGTCTTTGACTCCATCATTGTTCCGAAGTCACAGGAGCATATTGCTCGAACGATCCTCGTCGATTGCTTCGACAAGGAAGTTGGTGTCAGACCAACTATTAGCAAAAAGTAGCAATCTCTATTTTAAAGCGATTCTAGGGCAGCCTGGATGCCTTGGCTACCCAACTGGCTAAAACCTTAGAATCGCTCTGTACGGCTCCCAAAACGCAAAATAGGGGATATTCATCTAGCAATATCCAAGCTTACTAGCTGTGTCAGCAAAACACGACTCAAGAATGTGAGGAATTGTTTCGAAAGCGGAATCTCTCTGCAACATATGCTTTAGACACCCATTCCGGTTTGGGAGAATTCCGCCTTCACACTTTTAACCGCGCCAATCGATCCTATCTAACACCCGCCGCTTTGCAGTCCCTGCCCTCAACTTCTTTCCACGAATTGTACTTATACGCCATTTTAGCGCTGAGATATGCCTGCGCCGTCAACGAGGCTTGAGTACATTTGGCAATCGGATCTTGGGTATCCGCCGTTGATACGAGCAAGTATCTATATGCTTCGTCGTCAGCCACCTTTTTAGCAAGCGGATCGGATGGCGGCCCGTCTACCTCGCCCTTAGCAATGGTCCTGTCGTGCGCCTCTTTGAGGCATATTTCGACTCCATCTCCCTGAGCAATGTCGTCGATAGAATGCACATGCGCTTTAAGGCACGTGTTGAATTCCGCCTTGTCCGCCGCGTCGAGCGGGGAGGCCGCCGCGAAAGCAATTGCCAATAAGATCATAGCCGTTCTCACCAAAGGGCGGCGCTTTAAAGCGCCGCGTCACAGCCACTCTTGTGTCCCCAAAACGGGGACACAGGCAAGGGGGGATATTTGGCCTGCCTCGACTTGTGGGGGCGGCACAAATGCAACGCGGGTGGGTGGTATCACCCGATTATAGAGCCCTCATCGAGGCTCTTATCGCGACGAGAAAGGCGCTCGGCATCAGCCAGCGGGAATTAGCCCGCCGCGTTGGAAAGCATCCCTCTTTCATCAACAAGATAGAGCTGCTTGAGCGCAGGCTGGACGTTTTGGAATTCATCGTCATTGCTGAGGCGCTCGGCCAGAAGCCGCACCTTCTTATGCATGACCTGCGGACAAATATATCGGAGCGACCGGTCTTATAGAGTTACCGGTTTTATAGAGTTACTGCGCTGCGCTCGGTGCTCTCATAGCGGCGGTTGAGGCATAATCTGAATTGGGCAGTGCCGAACCACACGGCTCCAAGCCCGCTGGGCTCCAGTTACGTCAATTCCAACCGTCCGATTGCCCGACGCTAGGTAAGCGGTGATAACAACGTATTTTGCCTGCCCAATGGCGGATACGATCTTTGCGGAAGTCTCAGGCGACGCACGGAGGCCACGCTCCAAAATGTCCGCGGACTTTTCAAACAGATATTTTTCCTCTGCCGGTTCCGAGTCAGGTGTGGCCACTGGCCCTATTGTCAGAACCGTTTGATCCGGAAAGGGAATGTCGTCCCACTCAATAAAGAACGTGGGCTTTCCTTTCGAACATCGCATAGTGAGAGTGACATCGTTGGGGTCACCCTGCTTGAGATGCAGGCGGAAGGCGTAAACTTCTCGCTCTCCGGTGTTGTTGTCCGTGCTGTCACTGACATACCAATCACCCTCGTTTGCTCGGCTAGCAGGTTGCGCTTGCGCGAGCACCAGGGCGGCGATGGTGGCTAGCCAGTGTGAAATCATCCTATTTCTGCGCCCGCGTTGGACGCTTCATTCCCGGCTTCCGACCCAAGCCGATCTTCTTTGCCATCGCCCGCCGCTGCTCACTGTAGCTAGGAGCCGTCATGGGATAGTTCGGCTTAAGGTTATATCGAGTCCGATACTCGTCAGGCGTAAGCCCTTGCGCCGATAGGTGACGGGTCAAAGTCCTATAGGGCTTGCCGTCGATTAGGCTGATAATGTGATCCTTCGACGCCAGCGATTTGCGCACCGTCACTGCCGGTGTAAATTGGGTCTGTCCTTCAGCCGTTGCCGGCTGCTCTGTTACCTGGCTGATTGCGGTTACTTCGCCGATCGCGCCACGCATTGCGTTGAGGAAGGCCAAGGCTTCATCAGCGTTCGCCCTGGTGTTAGGATTCGACAGCCAGGCAATGGTCAATTCCGTTGCAAGTTCGATGGGTTTTAGCGGTGTGTTTTCGTCGGCCATGCTATGCTCCCTATTTTGCAGCATCATGGAGTATCGCGAAGGCGATGGGCAAGATTCTTCGCTTCAACCAGAGTAAGCCATTCCTGCGTTCGCCCGCAGGAATGTTGCTTGGCGCCGCCGGTGTAGGGATTGGAGCGGGCTTGGCTTCGACTATCAGCTTTTCCCCTCTTTCGGCAGCGAGTCCGCCGACCTACTCGCAAACCATCGCAAATTGCCGTGTCGTTGATGGCGATACGCTCCATTGCGATGGCGGTCGTATTCGGTTGCTGGGCATCGATGCGCCCGAACTTCCGGGCCATTGCGCAGTAGGGAGGGAATGTGCGCCAGGCGATCCTTACGCCTCAACCCAAAGCCTGACGGAAGGTTTGGGCGACGGCTCAAATGTCAAAATCGAGAACGTTGGCGCCGATCGATACGGACGAACCTTAGCGATGGTGTTGGGGCAGCGGGGCGACTTGTCTTGCTGGCAGTTGGCCCGGCACGCAGCGATCTACAAACCCCGATGGGATAACGGAGGGCGAGTGGCGGCTGCGTGCCCGGATGCCGCTAAGAGCTACGATGGATAGGAGTTACGGATGCGATATCTCGCGGCCTTTATCTGTCTCGCACTTTGCCTGACGGCTTGCCACCGTCGGGCCGAATCCAACTTTAATCAAAGTGACTTTTGCGACGAGCATAAACTTAACTGCTGATCAGTTGATCGCAATCGACTGGCTCCCCATCGCAAAGACCAGTCGCCTTTAAACGACACTAGGAGCGCTCGCCGCGGTGAAGCCTATCGAACCTAGCCGCTATCTGTTTCCACGCTTCTACGCCCGCCAAATCGCCTTGTAGGGCCAGTTCTCCAATACGTTCGGCGATGTGTACCGGCGCCCGGTCGCCGTACTGCCACTCAACAGCCAACGCACACGCCCAAAGCTCCCGGTCGTCAATCACTCCATCGCCGCCGTAGGCTTGCGCTTCACCCAAAGCTCGTCGGTGCGGGTCATTTCGATAAGGTCGTCCGGGAAGCAGCGTGCTTGGAAGGCTAGCAGGTCATCAAAACTGCCGTTGAGCCACCGCTCATATTCATCGGGTATTAGCAGAACCGGCATTCGATCATGGATGGGGCGGATAGCCTCGTTGCAATCGGTCATAGCTCCCGAATAGACCGGACCCCATTCCGCGCTTTCACGCCACAGACCGCCCCAAGCGAAGATTGGCTGATCTTTCACGTTGAACCACGTGCGCGTCTTCGCACCTTTAGGGCCCTCAGCTTCTGCGAATGCAGTGAGGGGGATTAGGCAACGCCCTTCGGGTTTCCGAGCTAGCCCAATCCACATGTTCTTACTGAGGTCGGCGATGTTGTTTACCGGCTTCGGTTTGGCGGTCGGCGACGTGCCCTTGAGGCGAAGAGGAAAGCCCCATGTCATCGATTGCATGACACGTTCGCCGCCGATCTTGCGGATGACCGTTCCTGGCGTGCCGGGATAGGCCTCTTCAGGTGCGTTCGATAAGGTTGGCACCTTAACGCCGAAGTGCGCCGCGACTTCGGCCATGCTTTTGCGCATCGTGTAGAGGTTGCACATTCCTGCAACCTACCATCTTGAGCCAAAGATGCTATGGCGGCGCCAAAATGCCGTCAGATATTCCTAGAGTTGCGCAATATCGGCGTTCTAATTCCCACGTCGGTTGCTACGGCATGTTGCGCCTACGCGTCACCTGTCGCTCGATGGTCAACTGTTACTAGCTCAATAAATCGGTCGCCGACGTCGCGACCAATTGCCCAAGCGCGGAAGCCAACATATTTTTCCGCCCCAAAGTCAGGTTCTCGGATCAACTCTCCGTCGAGAGTTACGTAGCACGTGGACTGATCTAGCGAGATCACCAGTCCTGTTTTTCTTCCTAGGTCGCATGTGAAGATGTGCCCGCTGGCTGGCGAACTATCGAAAGCTGAGTATGCGCTTGTTGGGTCGACCCGTAATGACCAATCTTTCAGGGCAAGCGCCGGCACGTGTGCGCGTTCCACGTTGATTCCCACAAAAGCCCGCGAGTGTTCGGGGCCGAGCCTAACGGCCAGTTTAGCTTCTCCATCGAACCTGAGCTGAACCACTTCACCGCTATCACCGAATGGCAGAAGCAGCGATCCGGCAGGAGCATCTTTCGGTAGGTTAGCCTCGAGCAGTTCGATAGGCAGCATCTCTTCGCTACTCACCAATGAATCTCCGATCTATTTGGACGGTCGAACTTATCAACACTCCGCGCCGAAAGAGGATTTGCTGATCGCTACTGTAGATACAATTCCAAAATTAGGTATACTACCAACGCATCTTTCGGCTAACGTTTAAAAATATCGGCGCCCGCGAGAATGGAATGCCAGAACCCTCCGTTGCCGTCTTCGTTCATCACGGTCATTTGCCAGAGCGTCTCAAGCGATTCATCGCCCGACGATGAAATTCTATGGCGGCCTAGCCACGAGGTAATAGCAGCGTCGGGCCATCTAACGGCAAAGATTACGAGGTCACCGTGAACCCAGCCAGTTAGGTCATCGCTATCGACGGGTTGGCCGTTCAATCCCACGGCACTGTGATAATGACCCGAAAGCGCCCCACTCACTCCCACCTTGAGTTCGACCCAAGAGGTTAGCTCATTGTTCCAACGTCCCGCAATGTTTGCAGGCATTGCTGCCGCCGTAGTGATGCTCGCAAGCGCGTTCTCATGTTTCACGATGATACCCTCCCATGCCACACTTTATCATTTGGGAGGGTCGCTACTAGATGATCGGTCCAATCTTGATCAAAATTGGCGCTTTAGCGCGTCCTATTACTTTAGCGCGTCCTTTTATAGCAGCTCCGCCTGCCGCTTAGCTGCAAATTCCGGAACGGCCCCGCTCCGCCACCGATCGTCTGTGTGCGTGACCTCGATCCGATCTGCAGCCATCGGCGGCCGAAACTGAAACTCGATCACGTCGCTGATCGAGCCGTGTAGCCAGCCCGCATATTCGCTCTTCTCAAGTAAGACTGGCATGCGATCGTTATACGGCATCACCGCATCGTTAGCGCCCATTGTCATTCCGGCGAACACCGGCCCGACTTCCGGGAGGTTCCGGCAGAAGCCCGCCCAAGCAACTATCGGTTCACCCTTCACCGAGAACCACGAGCGGGTCTTTGACCCTGCTTCACCGGCTGGATTGGCAAAGTGCGTCAAGGGGATCAAGCAGCGGTAGCGGCGATCGACTACTAACGTGTCCCACATGGGGTTCGTGAGGTCCGCAACGAGCCCGATGATACCTGGCTCTTCTCCGCGTATCGCCCCTTCTCGAGTCCGCCGGGGAAAACCCCATAGGGCCACCTTCAACAAACGGCGTCCGCCGTTCTCAATCACGATCGGCCCTTCAAGCCCTTCCGTCATTTCGGGGGGCATGGAAATTATCGGCGCGTTCTCTACGCCAAATTGCTCGGCGATCCGCTCCGATCCGACCTGGGCCACAAAAAGGCGGGCCATCCTCAATCATCCTTTTCGACTCGGCTTAACCGAGGTCTAGCACGAATCGATTGCAGAATGTTCTGTTTTTGTTCTAACCTCCGCTCCCGCCGATGAGTCGGCGATTCGAACATGGAGGAACCAATGCAGCACGATCCGCTGCTGCGTGCAGTTGCGCGCACGATCTATGACGCCTGCTACCCATCCGAAGAATGGGCTCCCGTTGGTTTCGAGGAGGCGGAGCGTCGAGGAACTATTCATTACCGCCAAGCGGTAGACGCTGCCCGCCAGTCCCGCGTTATCTTGACGGCGAAGGGTGAGCAGCTTCCGTTGTTCGAGGCGGCGTAATGCGGCGAAAAGGAGAGCAGCCAGTTGCAAAGCGGCTAACCCAAATAACGCCAACGTCGCCGGTCGTTATCTCAATTGCCGAGGGCGACCATTGGTTTGACGCTTGGGTGGCGGAAGCATGCACGCCCTGGGGCAGGCTCGCGCGTCTGACAGGTATTCCCGGGCCAAGGTTTACTGCAATTAGGGCTGGCGATAAGATCTCACGTGCCGAGATTGATGCACTAGCGCGCGCTTGGAGCGTCAGTAGCGCGGACCTGATCGGTACGCTCCCCGATCCTTCAATTGTGGTGGCCTGATGTGGCGCGGTATGGGCCCGATGGCTCTCCGCAGCCGACCAACCTTCTTGAGGCTGCGGCCTGGCATTTCACGGTCGTCGCTACGTGCCGACGATGCCAATCATGGGGCGTGTTCGATCCACATGCATTGTGGGCGTTATTTGAGCGTAAGGGATGGGACGTTGGGGCACAAAGTGTTGCTCGGCGTCTTCGCTGCAAACGCTGCGGCGCTGGTGCATTCGTGTCTTGGTCGAAGGATCGCGAGCCGACGGTGACCCTACCGATGCCGAGCCGCTATCAGTGGAAGCGAGCTTTAAGTCGGCTGCGTAGCTAGGTGATTGCCTTTAAATAGTCTGCCGGTCGGCTTGCGACCCAATCCTCGCTATTCAGCGGTAAGAGCCTGACCGCCAGAAAGCGGTCGAGCAACAAAATTGGCACTACGGTTGCTCAAAATAAGTTAACGATTTGCGCAAGCCTCAAGATAGCACTCACGGAAACAACTGACAGGCTCACGCGAATTGGCTATCATTAAGCGATGCCTAAAAAGAAGCCGAAGCTCCTCAAGCGCCCATACGCCATCCGCTCAGATGCGGACAAAATTCGATCCCAATGGACTAAGTTGAGCGGTCTACACCAGCGAAACGAACCATCTGCGGCGATCGTACGTGCTGCGACGGCGGCAGAACTTGCGGTCAACCTCGCCATTCGCGTCGAGTTCGCGGCTCAGAGCGAACTATCGCCGGCCACCGTTGACGCCATGATGAGAAAAGCCAACGGGCTGTGGGGAAAAATGGCAGGACTTCTTTTGCCCCTCGTGATTGACCGACCAAATGAAAAATCAATCAAGGACCTCTGCAAAGCATCCGACGCAATCAATAAGGATCGCAACGACATTGTTCACAGTGGCCATTTTAGCAATCGCGCAGATGCACTCAAAGCGATCGAGAGATGTCGGAAGTTTAGCGTGAGCTTGGTTCAACTCTACGAACCGGATTTCCAATTGGCGTCGCTTTCGCCCGAGGCCCTGGAGCCAGATGCTCCGAAGGTAAGTTCAAAGGTCAAAGCGAAGCCGAAACCGGGTTCAACGAAAAAAACTAAGCCAAAGCACTGAAAAAACGCACCGCACGAGTGCACGGCGAAAAGAATACCACGTTAATATTATAAATTCGAAGGGATATTTGCGCAGCAAAATGTCCCGTTTGCCTTCGCGATGAAGTTAATTTGGTCAGCGTTAGAGCACAAAACTGCTCGACCAACTGATTTCAATTGCCGAAATCACCCACACATCTGCTCCAACCTTTCCGGTCATTCGAGATATTGCGTTAAAGCGGACTTATAAGGCAACAAGCGAGAAAGAACCGATGGCGCAAGCGCCGAAGAAACCGCGCCATCGGAGCAAAGACGATTAGACTACGCGGGCTTAGCTCCCGGCGTGCCGCACTTCACGAACTTGCCGCCTGCCCCCCGGCACTTCTTCGCCACCGGCGCGACTTTAGGCGGCGGACATTTGATAAAGTGCCCTTTCGCATCGCGACAACGGTTGGCAGCAAGCGACGGTGAAGCGATCAGGGCGACGGCAGCGAATGCAATAGCAACACGAAACATAAGCGATCTCCCCTAATGGGACGCCGAGATTGCTCCCGAATTCACCGACCCGCAAAGCCTTTCGTAGGGCCGGGCGTCGGTTGGAAAAAATCATCCACTTTCGCGTGCTTCATTTCCTGCTCGGTAATCACACCCCAAGCCTGCCCGATCCGCTTCTTCAAAACCATCGATAATTGCCGCCCGCCCCGGCTGTGGAACGACAAATACGAGTCCCTTGGCAAAGGAGTATCCGAAACGACGGCGACCGGTGATTCTACGATCATGATGCCGTTGATAGACCGGCACGCTCCGCCCTTGGTCGCGTTATGTACCAGCCAGCCCACGCTCCATCGATTCAACCGAAAGGGTGGCGTAATAAAGACTAATAGCCCGTAAGCATTCGGCAAATCGAGAACCAACTTGGATGCCTTTATTTGACTATTGGCTCTCGTCACTTCCGATTGCACTCGCTTCCCGAAAATCCTCATCGCCTTTTCGGCAACCGGCGTAGGCAAATCGGCCACATTAATAGGTTTAGTGCCAAATATCACTGGAGCCCCGGCGTTGGCGTTAAGACTCAGCATCTCTCCCAATGCCCTAGAAACTTCTGGATCGCGTGTGCGATCAGAAGTAATAGATTTAACTTCTGCAATCACGCCATCCTTCTTAAACAGAACGTCGGCGATCTTTCCAGAGTATCCTTTTGGCACCATACACTCCAACGGCACGCCGCCGGACGCAGTTAACACGCGAACCATTAGCTCATGCTGGTTTGACGACACTTCATACATAGGCAGCTCTATGATCTACTCGGTTAGACTAGCATAAAGGTCTATTCGGGCTTGATGACGCGCATGATGTGAGCTTAGCGATATTTCGTTAGGAGCTCAGAATCCATTGGTGCCGGCAAATGTCCGATTTTCTAGGACTTCGCCGACGATGGGGAAGCCCTCCACCCTAGCCAAGCTCAGCCGCCGGACGCCCGCCGCTCTACTCGCTGAATAGCCGCACGTGAGACGCCATGCGCCTTCGCTAACACGCCCAACGAAACGCCCTGGGCACGCTTGCTGATGATATCTTGCTGAGCGGCCTTCGATAGAGCCTGAGGCCTCCCTAAGCTCCGCCCCGCCGCCTTTGCCCGAGCAAGTCCCGAGTGGGTTCGTTCGATAAGCAAATCGCGTTCAAACTCGGCAACGGCAGCAATCACCCCCATCGTCATCTTTCCCGCCGGACTCGTGAGATCGACCCCACCTAGAGCAAGGCAGTGAACCTTAATCCCCTCCCCAGCCAGACGCTCTACGGTTCCTCGTACGTCCATCGCATTACGACCCAACCGGTCTAGTTTGGTGACAACCAGCACGTCGCTGGATTCAAGGCGATCGACCAAACGAGCAAACTCTTTGCGCTCCATCGCCGCGACCGAACCCGATACGGTTTCCACGATGATCCGCTTAGGGTCGATAGCGAAGCCAGAAGCTTCGATTTCCCGTACCTGGTTCTCGGTAGTTTGGTCGCCGGTGCTCACTCGGCAATATGCGAACGTTCGGCCCATCTCGACACCTGCTGTAACGAATCAGTGTATCGAAACTGCCAGTGTATCGATTTAGAGTCGAGTCTATTTTTCGATACACCAAATAAGAGTGTATCGAAATCGACCGTTTTGGATCAAAAATAACGCGCCGTTATGAAATGCACTTGCTAGTGAGATAATCTTAAAATGGTATAGTTCGGGGAGGAAGAGCATGCTCCTGTCACAAGCGTTGGGCCTCAATCAGTCCCAACCAATGTTCGATTTCGTCGATATCGACCTCTACAAGGACTTCCCGCTTTATATCGATCCGATTGGCTTCAAGAATCCTCGCGATGAGTTTGCCGAGAAATGCCAAGAAGATATTCAAGATTTTTTTGATGCCGTTCTCAAAGCCATTGTCGCGGGGAACGTGGCAGCAGGACAACAACTGCTCGAAGGGCTGAGGGAGCCGAACGAAACGCACCTCGGCGTATCGAGTGATCAGCCGGCTGGGCGCGGCCTGGGCAAAGAGCAGGCAGCCCAGGTCCTGGAAAGCCTTCGCCGCTCTCCAGCTGCGCAATCGGGACTACTAACGGATCTGACGGACGCCGCCCTATTCATACCGGGAATTGGGGCGGACAAGATATCAGATATGACGACAAACATCATCCGACGCCATTTGATAGAATACACGCAACAGCAGTTCCAAGTTCTCAACGTGGATATTGTCGGCAGTGTTCCCACAGGCCTGTTATGGGACACAGGAAATGGCCGGTGGATTGATGATGAGTACGACAAGATACCCGTCGTAGAAGGACAAAAAATCCTATTGGTTCCCAAGAGGTATGTACGTTGGCGCGGAGGGCTTCAGCAGGCGGCAAGCCATTACTACAATAACTTTGTTACCAATTTCATAAGAGACGAAGAACTTCGTACGAATGGAAATTTGGTTGAGGTTATTAAATCGAAGAAAGTGACAAAGAGAGTTGTTCGCAAAAGTAAAATTAAGGAGAAATTTCCTCTTACAAAGGATTTCCTTGCAGAGTTCTCTTCTAAACATCCAAACGAATACAAGAAGTTTCGTACGGCCTACAATCGCCATCACCCCATTGGCATCAGGACGCTGGTCGAGGCCCACGGTGCGACCTTTAAAGAAGCAGAATTCGATGCTAGCCTCATAGCTACGCTCCAAAATATACCGCCCGGACGCCGAACAGCAACTGCATATCATCATCTAATTGTAGGAATTCTTACCTACCTGTTCTATCCTCATCTTATTTCTCCCGCCATCGAGCGCGAAATAGACGATGGGCGTAAGCGGATAGATCTAACTTTCTCCAATTCCGCCGAAGCTGGATTCTTCAAAGACCGCAAGGATGAGGCCTTCACGATCGCCCGAGAAGTGATGGTTGAGTGCAAAAACTATGACGACGATATCGCAAACCCGGAGCTTGATCAGCTTGCAGGACGATTCGACCCAAGAAGAGGCAGATTCGGATTAATGCTTTGTAGATCGATAAACGATCCAGATTTGGTCCTGCATCGTTGTCGCGATATGTTTCAGGCTCAACGAGGCATAGTCATTGTACTGTCCGATGAGGATGTTATCGCAATGTTGAGGACAGCACCCATTGAACGCGGGGACATGATACAGGCCTATTTACGCAAAAGACTGCGGGAAATTTCGTAAGCGCCAAGCCTCTCTATCAGGTTGCGTCCTCCGAAAAACCGACAGTCTGCACTGTCATTCGATCAGCTCCAACGGTAGCTTCGTAGGGGTTGGCCAACCTGAGAAATCCTCCTGCTAAATCTTCAACCCAAAGCATGCGGGCCGTCGTCGTGGCCCCAACTCCGCCCGGAAAGCGGTAATTGATGACAAACAAGCCATAAATCATCCTAGGAGAGTCGGGGGTCCCAAATTTCAGATTATTGATGGGATGCTCATAGGTTCTTTTGAATTCCTCGCCTGGAAAGACTATAAAACCTGAATTCTCCTGCCTTTGTATTTTCTTCATTTCCGCAATTTTGGCGTCCCTGATCCCGCCGACTGCTTCATCCGGCTCAACATACATGTATGTCCACACTTGAGTGTCTAGGGCCGGCGTTTTTCCATGGTTTGTGAAGGTCAGTTCGAGGCCAATGCTGGAGCCGTTTTCATCAAGCCGCAGCCCTCGCGACACTCGCACCTTTAGACTGAGCCAAGGCCTGTATGCCGTGATGGCCGTTTGCTCGGCTATTGAGTTGGCAGCGACGCTGGCCGCAGCCGTCGTTGCCGCAGCGTCAGCCGTTTCTTGCGCCACTTCCAGGGCTTTGATTGCATCTCGCCCTGCGCCTTCCGCGATCTTCGCTGCTTTCGCCGCCGCGATCGCTGCCCAGCCCGTGAAGACCAAACTTACCAAAAGACCGCCGAATTCAATCGCGCCTAGAAGTAATCCGACGCGGTTGAGTCGATTTCCCTCCTCAGTTGCTCCTACCGTCGCCCATTGAGCACACAGATCAGAATCATCACGCGTCAAAGGCTTATCGCATGCCGGATCATATCGCATCTTGCCCTGAGCGCGCGATGGGCTTGGCGCAGTGCGATCTCTGGCCGGTTGATAGGTGTACGGCTTGTAAGTCGGATTTTCTGCGCTGCCGATCCATATGGTGACGCCGCTAATGACCGCCAAAAGAGCTGACCCAAGCATGATGGGAAACAGCCGTGACAAGGTGTTCGAAAGTGGCATATCCCGACACTAGCTTGGTCGTCCGCCCATAGGCAACGAGCTCCCGTCGGCCAGCGCGCTTTAGGATTTCGGATCATGGTCTACCGCGAACGTTTTGGTTCGCGCGCGTTTTCAACGGGCCGCTGCACTGGTGTAATTTTGGTGTAATCGCGCAGGGAATTCGATGGAACGAGCGGGAAATAGCGGGATACCGAGCTCTGCGCGTGACAAGCTAAACCACTGTATTGATTTAGCATTGGGAACCCAAGGGCGTTAGCGGGAACATTATCGAGTTCGACTGTAAATCTGCCCGTGCAAGCGTACGCTGGTTCGAATCCAGCCCTGTCCACCATTTCCAAATTCTCCCACGTCCGCCGGCGCCACGGAAAGCCCAAGTGTCGCCGAT
>Ga0207698_10001145_pt1 | contig 15434 bp, 12 predicted proteins | sample KBSCornC22_FD_184298 | JGI IMG/M metagenome (GOLD analysis project Ga0207698, IMG submission 184298) | Corn rhizosphere microbial communities from Kellogg Biological Station, Michigan, USA - KBS Corn C2-2 (SPAdes) (version 2) | ecosystem: Host-associated > Plants > Roots > Rhizosphere > Soil ...
CGGCGTGGAAGACCAGCGGAAGCTGGGCGCCCTCGTTGTTCCACGGCCGGTCGGACCACACACTGACACGCTCCGACGACCACGCGACAACGGGGCCGGATTCCTTGTCGAGCAGTCCCGCCAGGGCCGTGGCGATGGTCTCGGAGACCTTCGTGGTGGCGGCGAAGACGGCGTCGCGCGACGGCCCGTCGTTCGACACCGTGATGGTGACGGTCGCCTGTTCCGGGGCGTGCTTGGTCGATGCCGTGCCCTGCACGGTGATCACGGTTTCGCTCATACCCGCCATCTTCGCAGCGCGCGTGGCGGGTGTCGTCGTACACTGGGGGGCTGCATCCGAATCATGGATGCTGTTGACAACTCCACAGCGCGCGACAACGGCCTGCCTCGGGTCTTCTCACGAAGACGAGGTACCACATGGGGATGATCGGTTTCGACATCGCCTGCGAAACTGCGAGAAGCGGGCCGAGGATGCAGGGTTATCTCGTAAACGATCTCTGCAAACAACAGGTGCCAATCTCAAGCGCACCGACGTTGCTCTCGCTGCGTAAGCAGTAGAGCCATAACGTCCGTCAGACCGGGTTCGCCTTCGCCCCGGACCCTGGCGTCATCTAGAGGGCTTGCTGGTCAGCTGTGTGTCAGGGCTGATCGGGACTTTCACTGATACTGGGCTCGTCGACCTAGATGCTCGTGGCAAAGGTCGGAGCCGAGCAGAACGCACTCACGAGCTGCGCCCGGAGAAGGCGCAGGCTCACAGCGATGGACGGGGGTTCAATTCCCCCCATCTCCACCACCATCGGTCGTTGTCGCGCGTTGTCGGAGTTCGGTCGCACGGTGTCGGAGCCGCTGGCTAGCCTGGCCGCATGGCACTCGACGCGACGCTGCGGGACTGGCTGCTCGACACCGATCCCGCCCTGCGGTGGCAGGTCGAGCGCGACCTGCTCGGCGCGCCGGAAGCCGTGTGGCAGGCGACGCGCGCCCGGGTCGCGACTGAGGGGATGGGTGCCGAACTGCTGTCGCACCAAGACGCCGACGGGCAGTGGGCGGGCGGCGCCTACTTTCCCGGAGGGTGGGACTTCGGCAACGACGAACCCGGCCAGCCGTACACCGCCACCACCTGGAGCCTGAACACCCTGCGCGACTGGGGGTTGGATGCCGCGGCGCTCGCCGGCACCGCCGACAAGCTCGCGGCGAACAGCCGCTGGGAATACAACGACCTGCCGTACTGGGGAGGCGAGGTGGACTGCTGCATCAACGCGTTCACCCTCGCCAACGGCGTCTGGCTCGGCGCCGACGTCGCGGGTCTCGCCGACTGGTTCGTCGAGTACCGCCAGCCAGACGGCGGGTGGAACTGCGAGTGGGTGGAGGGCTCGACGCGGTCGTCATTCCACTCGACGCTCAACTCGCTCAAAGGCATCCTGTACTACCAGACCAGGACCGACGGGGGCAGCGAGCACCTTGAGGTGGCGCGGCACGGTGGCCAGGAGTATCTGCTCGAGCGACGCCTGACGAGCCGGCTGAGCACGGGGGAGCAGGTCGACGACTGGGTCGAGCGCTTCACGTACCCGATGCGGTGGCTCTACTCGGCGCTCAACGCCGCCGACTACTTCCGGGCGGCGTCGTTGCACGACGGGGTGGCGCCCGATCCGCGGCTGGCCGACGCGATCGAGATCATCCGCTCGACGCGGCAGCCCGACGGCACCTGGATTCAGGGGCGCAAGCTGCCGGGCGCCGTCTGGTTCCCCATCGATGTGCCCGAGGGGGAGCGCTCGCCATGGCTGACCTTCTTCGGCACCCGCGTGCTTGAGTGGTGGGACGCCGCACAGGACTCCGCCGCCCGCTAGACCTCGATCGCGCCGCCCTCGATCGCTCAGACCTCGATCGCGCCGCCGTGCTCGGTGAGGTGGCGGCGCAGGGTCATGGTCGGGTCCTCGGCCTGCTTCGAGAGGAAACCGGTGAAGTCGAGCTGGGTGCGCAGGCTGTCACCCGCCCGCATCCGGTCGGCTTGGGCGGTCTCGGTGGCGACGATCTGCGCCGCTGCGGTCAGCACGGCGTCAGCCTGCTCGGCCGCCACGAAGATCACGCCGTCGTCATCGCCGACCACCAGATCGCCGTCGATGACCGGCACGCCATCGAGGAAGGCGCTCCGCATCGGCGCGCCGGCGGGCGGAACGCGCCGTGGACCGGCGGAGTACGCCCCGGTGCTGTGCAGCGGCAGCCCGATCTCGCGCAACTGCGCGGTATCGCGGTGGCGGCCCCAGACGACGATGCCGGCGAATCCCGCCTCCCGCGCCTCGAGCACCATCAGGTCGCCGAGGCAGGCCTCGTCGTCGCGGCCGCCGTTGTCGACGACCAGCACGCTTCCGGATGCCGCGCCCTCGATGCTCGCCAGCAGCACGTCGACGCTGCCGAGATGGGTGATGGCGCGCGCCGGGCCGCTGAACGGCCGCCCGGGGAGCAGCGGAGTCACCGCCGCGGGCGCAAGCCGAAGCGGCACCCCGAGTCTCACGCAGGCGTCGGCGACGGCGGCCGTGGGCAGCACAGGGGAACTCATGCCACGAGTCTGCCTCAGTCAGTCACGAAGGGCTCAGTCGGTCACGAAGGGCTCAGTCGGTTACGTAGGGCAGCGCGATCTCGACGCGGAGGCCGATTCCTGGCGAGTTCACCAGGGTGATCTGGCCGCCCGCCACCGAGACGATGCCCGACACGATGGCGAGCCCGAGCCCGGCTCCCGTGCTGTCGGAGCTGCGCACGGGGTCGCGCGCGAAGCGGTCGAAGGCGTGGGGGACGAAGTCCTCATCCATCCCGCCTGCCTCGTCGTCCACGGTGAGCAAGACGCCGCCGGGGTGGGCGTCACCCGGCTGTGTGCGACCCGGCTGGGCGGCCAGGGTGAGCGCGATGCGGCCCGAGCCGGGGCGCGCCGCGAGGGCGTTGGCGACGAGGTTGTCGCAGATCCGGCCGAAGTCGTGCGGTGACACCGCGACGAGCCGGTTGCTCGGCGGCACGTCGACCGAGAAGTCGATCACGGCGTCGCCGGAACCGACCCGCAGGCGGCCGCGGTCGGCCGCGTCGGCCAACTCGACCGCCAACTCATCGACGGTGGCCGAGCCGCTGGCCGACTGAGCATCGATCCGTGAGAGCTCCAACAGCGACGTCGCCAGGGCTGAGAGGCGCTGCAACGTCTGCTGAGCCGAGGCCACCTCGGTGCGCATCTGGTCGAGCGTGTCGGCCTGCGACTGCGCGAGTTCGAGCTTGGTCTGCAGGATCGCAAGGGGCGTGCGCAGCTCGTGGCTGGCATCCGAGACGATCTGTCGCTCCCGATCAGCCGATGCGCGGAGTTCGCGGATCAGCTCGTTGAGCGTTCTTGCCAGCTGCGAGATCTCGTCGTCGGCCGGTCCGACCGGCAGCAGCTCTCCGCCCGGTCTCGCCGCAAGCTCATCGGCGCTGCGTCGCAGGCGATTCACCGGGCTCAGCACCGCAGTTCCGACGAACCACGACCCGAGACCGAACCCGATGTTGATGATGGCGAGCGTCACGATCATCAGGACCGTGATCGAGTTCAGCAAAGAGCTCTGAACGTCGCTGTTACGCGCGGCGACGATCGACCAGACCCCCTGGGGCGTCACGACCGTCGTCACCCTCACCAGGTAATGCACACCGCCGGCGACGACGGTTTGGGTGTCGGTGTCGCGTGAGATGAGGGAGGTGAGCTTCGGACGCAGATGTCGTTGCAGGGTGTTGATCACGACGACGCCGTCCGGGTTGACGACGGCGGCTTCCTGGTCTTCGCCCGGAGGATCGAGAGATCCCGTCGGGTCCGTCTTGATCCCGGTCTCGTAGGGCGCCGTGATGCTGCGGAGCACCGAGACCTCGCCGTCGTAGTCCAGGCGTACCAGCTGACCCTGAATGATGAAGCCCGCGATCACCGTCATGACGATGGCGATGAGCACGCTGCCGCCGGTGATCCGGGCGCGGATGCCGAAACGGTTCAGGCGCACGGCGCGGCGCTCACTCCGGGTCCGCCGACAACCGGAACCCGACGCCGCGCGCGGTGACGATCTTGACCGGGGCGGCGATGGAGTCCAGCTTCTTGCGCAGGTAGCTCACGTACTGGTCGACGATGTTCGGGTCGATGAAGCTGCCGGAGCCCCAGATGGTCTCGAGGATGTCCGCCCGCGGCATCACCTCGTCGCGATGTGTCGCCAACAGGCGCAGCAGGTCGAATTCGGTGCGGCTGAGCCGCGCCTCGCGGCCGTCGACCGAGATCCGCTGCCCGGCGAGGTCGATGGCCATCCCGCCGATCTCGAGGGCGGTCGGAGCGTGCGCCTCGCGGCGGCGCAGGGCGCGGAGCCGCGCCGCGAGCTCGGCGAAGGCGAACGGCTTGGTCAGGTAGTCGTCAGCGCCGGCATCCAGGCCCCGTACCCGGTCGTCGATCGCATCGCGCGCGGTCAGCAGGATGATGCCGATGCCCTGCACCTGGTCGCGCAGCCGGCGGCAGAGCTCGAACCCCGACATGCCCGGCATGGTGACGTCGAGCACGGCCAGGTCGAAGCGCTGCTCGGACGCCAGGGTGATCGCCCCGATGCCGTCCGAGGCGACGCCGACCTCGTAGCCCTCGCCGACCAGCCCGCGGGCGAGCAGCGCAGCCATCTCCTTCTCGTCGTCGACCACGAGCACGCGCATCGCTCGGCTCCTCTTGGACGCTGTGGACACCGGGATTCGGTGGCAGGTGCCGTCGATCCTAGTTCGGCGCATCGGGACATCGGCGGCCATCCGAACGCGCTCGGAGGTCTCTGAAAGGCTTCTCACCCTGCAGCCCCGGGTTTCCGAGCGTTCGCGGACCAGGTGCCGAGAGCATGGATCCGTGTCCACCATCGCACCGGTGTCGTCGATCGCCCTCGCCCCCGGAGCGCCCCGTCTCGGCGTCGCCGGGCGGTTGGCAGAGCGCGCACGACGACTGCCGGTCGGGCCGACCGCGTGGGTGCTGGGAGCCCTGGCAGCTCTCGTCGCCTGGCTCGGCTCGTGGAACGCGTCGTACTGGGGCGACGAGGCGGCGACCGTCATGTCGGCCGAGCGCCCGGTTCGCACGCTGTTCGCCGAGCTGGGCCATGTGGATGCGGTGCACGGCCTCTACTACCTCGGCATGCATTTCTGGATCCAGCTGTTCGGCGCATCCGAGCTCTCGACCCGGCTTCCGAGTGCGCTGGCTGTCGGTGCGTTGGTGGCCGGGACCGTCGTCCTGGGCGCCCGCCTCGTCGACGCACGGTTCGGCATCCTGGCCGGGGTGATCTGCGCGGTGCTGCCGCGCACGACGTTCATGGCCACCGAGGCCCGCTCGTACGCGATCGGGACCGCGATCGCGGTCTGGGTGATGGTGTACTTCGCCGGTCTCTGGCGCAGGCGCGAGCTGCGCAGATGGCCATGGCTCGCTCTGGGCGTGATGATCGCCGCCGCGAGCTACCTGTTCCTCTACCTCGTTCTGCTGGCGATCGTGCAGGGTGCGATCCTCCTCGCCTCGGAACGCGGGCGCGCGCTGCTGCGGCACTGGGTGCAGTCGCTCGCCGTCACGGCGGTCGGCGCGGCACCGATCGCGCTGCTCGCCTACGCCGAGCGCCATCAGGTGGCCTTCCTCGCCAAGCGCAACTACGCCAACGCCCAGAACGTGCTGGTCAACCAGTGGTTCGGGACGCCCGGCATCACGATCGCCTGCTGGGCGCTGATCGTGCTCGGGGTCGTGGTCTTCCTCGTGCGCCGGCGCGCTCGCAGCACGGTCGCCATCCTGGACCGTCGCCGGTCCGATCGCGAGGTGCTGCTGCTCGGCGCCGCGTGGCTCGTCCTGCCGACCGCGCTGGTGCTCGTCAGCAATGCGATCTCGCCCATGTACAACACGCGGTACCTGTCGTTCAGCACGCCGGCCGCCGCGCTCCTGGTCGCCTTCGGGATCGTCGCCCTGACGCGGATCGCGGTGCGCGCGGCGAGCGGCCGCGGGTTCCGGGTGTCGGCCGTCGCGGTCCTGGGTGTCGCGGTGATCGCCCTCGGGGCGCTCGCGGTGCCGGACTACGTGCGCGACCGCGGACCGTTCGCCAAGGACGGCGGCAGCGACCTGCGGCAGACCGCCGAGTACCTCGCGTCGCAGGCCAAGCCGGGCGATGCTGTCGTGTTCGACCAGACGCCGAAGCCGTCGCGTCGGCCCGAGATGGCGTACCGGCTGTATCCGCAGCAGTTCGCCGCGGTCACGGTGCCCGAGTTGGCGACGCCGTACTACCGGCGGGCGACTATCTGGGACCGGATGGCGCCGATCGCCTCGATCCGCTCGGAACTCGCGTCCGCTCCCTCGGTCTGGGCGATCGAACTGCCGACCGCCGGCGACGTGCCGCACGACATTCAGGACCTCACCTCTCACGGCTACCGCGTGGTGAGCACCCACCTCGTGCACCGGCTCGAGGTATTCCAGCTGGTGAAGGAGGGCGTGTGACCGAGTCGATCGTCGTGGTGCTGCCGACCTATAACGAGCGCGAGAATCTGGCGAGCATGGTCCAACGGCTTCGCAGCAGCGTCCCGGATGCCGGGCTCCTGATCGTGGATGACGGATCGCCCGACGGCACGGGCGAGCTCGCGCGGGAGCTGGCAGCATCCGACCCGCGGATCCACGTGCTGCAGCGGTCGGCCAAGGAGGGGCTCGGCGCCGCCTATCTCGCCGGATTCGCCTGGGCGCTCGAGCAGGGCGCGGAGGTCGTGGTCGAATGCGACGCCGACGGCTCCCACCAGCCCGAGGAGCTTCCCCGATTGCTCGCGGCGCTCCCGGGTCACGACCTGGTGGTCGGTTCGCGGTGGGTGCGCGGGGGGCGGATCGTCAACTGGCCGCTGTCGCGACGGATGCTGTCGCGCGGGGGCAGCCTCTATGCGCGCACGCTGCTGCGGCTGCGCGAACGGGACGTGACGGGCGGGTACCGGGTGTTCCGCGCCGACGCTCTGCGCGCCGTCGGACTCGGCCGGGTCGACAGCCTGGGCTACTGCTTTCAGATCGAGATGCTGTGGCGGGCCGAGCGGGCCGGACTGCGCCTCGTCGAGGTACCGATCACCTTCGTGGAGCGCGTGCACGGGGTCTCGAAGATGACGGGCGGGATCGCCCGCGAGGCGATGCTCAGGGTGACGCTCTGGGGCGCGCGCGAGGCGCTCGATCGGCTGCGCGGACGCGGCACGGCGAGCGTGCCGGCGAGCACGCGGGCCGCGCTGCCGGCCATCCGCTGAAAACGTTCTGGTTGTGAAGGACTGTCCTTCACAACCAGAACGCCGCGACTAGAGGGAGCTCATCCGCTCGCGCAGCTCCTCGAGTTGGCGACGCACCGCAACCGGCACGCGATCGCCGAACGTGTCGAAGAACGCCTCCGCGTCGTCCGCCTCGGCCAGGTGCGCCGCCGGGTCGATCGCGAACAACTGCTCCCATGCGTTCTCGCTCACGTTCGTACCCTCGAGTTCGACCGATCCCGCTGCCGGCAGCCAGCCGAGTGGGCTCCCGACCGCAGCCGCGCGACCCTCGACCCGATCCAGGATCCACGCCAACACCCGTCCGTTGTCGCCGAAACCCGGCCACAGGTACGAGCCGTCGTCACCCTTGCGGAACCAGTTCACCTGGAAGATCCGTGGCACACCGCCGGTCGCACGCAGAGAAGCCCCGACCGACAGCCAGTGCGCCCAGTGGTCCGCCATGTTGTATCCGCAGAAGGGCAGCATCGCGAACGGGTCGCGACGCAGCTCTCCGACAGTGCCTTCGGCGGCCGCCGTGCGCTCGGACGAGATCGTGGCTCCCAAGAAGACGCCATGCTCCCAATCCCGTGCCTCCGCCACCAGAGGCACGTTTGTGGCACGCCGGCCGCCGAAGATGATCGCGTCGATGACGACGCCCCGCGGGTCGTCCCAGTCGTCCGAGATGGACGGGCACTGGGCGGCCGACACGGTGAAGCGCGAGTTGGGATGGGCGGCGGGGGAGCCGGATGCCGGCGTCCAGTCCTGGCCCGTCCAGTCGATGAGGTGGTCGGGCGGGCTCTGCGTGAGCCCCTCCCACCAGATGTCGCCGTCGTCGCGGAGCGCGACGTTGGTGAAGATCGTGTTGCCCCACATCGTCTCGACCGCCGTCGCATTGGTCGAGGGACTCGTGCCAGGGGCGACGCCGAAGAATCCGGCCTCCGGGTTGATGGCCCGCAGTTTGCCGTCGGCTCCCGGCGCGAGCCAGGCGATGTCGTCGCCGATGGTCTCGACGTTCCATCCAGGCAGGGTCGAACGAAGCATGGCGAAGTTCGTCTTGCCGCAGGCGCTCGGGAACGCCGCCGCGACGTGGAAGACGCGACCGCGGGGGTTGGTCACCTTGAGAAGGAGCATGTGCTCAGCCAGCCAACCCTCGTCGCGCGCCATGACGCTGGCGATCCGCAGGGCGAAGGCCTTCTTGGCCAGGATGGCGTTACCGCCGTACGCCGAACCGAACGACCAGATCTCGCGCGTCTCGGGGAAGTGCGAGATGTACTTCGTCGAATTGCACGGCCACGCGACATCCGCCTCGCCCTCTGCCAGCGGAGCGCCTACCGTGTGCGCGGCCGGCACCCACTCGGTGCCCGGTCGGATCTGATCCAGCACGGCAGAACCCATGCGGGTCATGATGCCCATGCTCACGACCACGTACGGCGAGTCGGTGACCTGGACGCCGTACCGCGAGAGCGGGCTGCCGAGCGGTCCCATCGAGAACGGCACGACGTACATCGTGCGGCCGCGCATGGAACCGGCGAACAGTCCGTTCAGGGTCTCGCGCATCTCGCGCGGGTCGACCCAGTGATTGCTCGGGCCCGCGTCGGCCTCGTTCTCGCTGCAGATGAAGGTGCGGGATTCGACGCGCGCGACATCGTCGGGGTTGCTGCGCGCGAGGAAGCTGTATGGGCGGTGCTCCGGGTTGAGCTGGATCAGGGTGCCGGCCTCGACCATGCCGTGCAGCAGCTCATCCTGCTCGGCGCGGGATCCGGTGACCCAGACCACGTCATCGGGGGTGGTCAGGGCGGCCATCTGGTCGACCCAGGCGACGATCCGGGGATCCGCATTGCGAGGAGCGGCGTCGCGTCGGTGCCGGGGGACCTCGACCGGCGCGGCCTGAGTCGTCGGGGCGGGCTGGGCGATCTGAGTGCGGGGGTGGGCGGTCAGGGTCACGATGCCCTCCTTTGCTGATCATGGTTCGGAAAGAACCTGCGTGAGTTCAACTCTGCGCCGACTTCCGAGCCCCGAATCGAGATTCATACTGGAAAGAACACAGCTTCTTTCCGTATGCTGCATTTTGTGAACGATCTCGCGACCCTGGGCCAGAGGATGCGTCACTTCCGCCTCGCGGCCGGTCTCACCCTGGATCAGCTCGGCGGCGACGTGGGCATCGCGGCCAGCCAGCTCTCGCTGATGGAGAACGGCAAGCGCGAACCGCGGCTCTCGTTGCTGAGCGCGATCGCCGACCGTCTCGGCATCCCGGTGTCCGAGCTCCTCGACACGGCGGCACCGAGCGAACGCGCCGGCCTCGAGATCGAGCTCGACCGGGCGCAATCCAGCCCCGTCTACGCCGAACTCGGCCTGCCGACCCTGCGCCCCGGCAAGAGCATGAGCGACGACACCCTGCGCGCGATCGTCGGGCTGCACCGCGAGTTGGCGCGCCGGGCGCGCGAGGCGATCGCCACCCCCGAAGAGGCGCGGCGGGCGAACACCGAGCTGCGGGCGTTGATGCGCACCCGCGACAACCACCTTCCCGAGATCGAAGATCTCGCCCAACGCGAGGTGGATGCCGTCGGCCACGTCGCCGGCGCACTGACCCACCGCAGCGTCGGTCGTATGGCCGAGCGCCTCGGATTCGAGCTGGTGTACGTGTCCGATCTGCCCCACTCGGCTCGCTCGGTGACCGACTTCGCCAACGGGCGGATCTATCTGCCGCCGGCATCCATCCCGGGTGGGCACGGACTGCGCTCGATGGCCTTGCAGGCGATCGCGCACCGGCTGCTCGAGCACACCGCGCCCGAGAGCTACGCGGACTTCTTGCAGCAGCGCCTCGAGATCAACTACTTCGCGGCGGCTGTGCTGATGCCGCGCAGGCAGTCGGTCGAGTTCCTCTCGGCTGCGAAAGATGAGCGCAACATCGCGGTCGAAGACTTCCGCGACGCGTTCGGCGTGACGCACGAGGCCGCGGCACTCCGCTTCACCAACCTGGCGACCGCCCACCTGGGGATCACCACGCACTTCCTGCGGGTGGATGGCGCAGGCAGCATCGGCAAGGCCTACGAGAACGACGGTCTGCCGCTGCCGGTCGACATCACCGGATCGATCGAGGGCGAGATCGTCTGCCGCAACTGGAGCGCCCGTCAGGCCTTCGCGCGCACCAACCGCACGACCGAGTTCTACCAGTACACCGACACGCCGCGGGGCACCTTCTTCGAATCGACCCAGATCGGCACCGGCGCCACCGACGAGTTCTCGATCACGATCGGGGTGCCCTTTGCCGACTCCAAGTGGTTCCGGGGCCGGGAGACCACGCGTCGCGAGACATCGCGCTGCCCGGATGCGTCATGCTGCCGCCGTCCGCCTGCCGACCTCGCCGACCACTGGGCCGGTCGCGCGTGGACGAGCGCCAAGGTGCACGCCCACATCTTCTCGCCGCTGCCGTCGGGAACCTTCCCGGGCGTCGATGACCGCGAACTCTATGAGTTCCTCGAGACCCATGCGACGAGTTAGCTAGCGCGCCGCGCCTCCCGCGGCGCTCGAGCGCGGACCTCGGCGAAAGTACGAAATCGGCGGTCCCTCAGCCGCGAAAGTACGTCAAACCGCGTACTTTCGCGAGCGAAGGATCAGCGCTTCGCGCCCTTCAGGGTGCCGGTCGTCTTCACGCCGTCGTCGTAGACGGTGCAGAGGATCTCGCGGTCCCCGTTCGACCAGCTGTCGGTCGTCGGGAAGTAGTACGAGATGCTCAGCTTGGAGTCGTCGTACGGAATCCCCACGAAGTCGGGGAACGCGTCGGCGCAGCCCTGGTCGGCCTGCGTCTTGACGGCCTCGTCGCCCGGGAAGTCGCCATCCTCCATGAGGATGCTCTTGTACGCCTCTGAGTCATGCGGCTTGCTGCACGGAACGATCGGGGCCGTGGTCACCGTGCCGCTGGCGGTGGCGTCGTTGAGGCAGTCGCCGACCTTGATGCTGAAGACGTCGGCGTTGTCGTTCTCGGCCGTCGGTGTTCCGCTCGCGTCGCGCTGAGTCGTGTTCGTCAGCTGGTTGAGGATGCTGCAGCCCGACAGCAGCAGACCCGCCGCGGCGATGGTGGTGATCGCGAGAAGGCGGACCACGCGAGCAGAAGTGGGGGTCGTCGGCATGGTGGAACCTCTTTCCTGAAGCTGTGAAAGTGCTGGGTGCGTCTCTACTTTGTCAGTCTGCCGCGAGCACCGCTAGGGCGCGCTCGTGCAGGAGGCCGTTGGTGACCAGGATGCTGTCGTCGCCCAGCGGGTCGCCGCCGGTCACTGTGGTCACCCGCCCACCGGCCTCGCGGACGACCGGCACGAGCGCCGCGATGTCCCACGGCTTGAGGTCGTACTCCCCGGCGATATCGACGGCACCCTCCGCGACGAGCATGTACGACCACAGATCCCCGTAGGCGCGCGTGCGACCGACCCGCCGACCGAGCCGCACCACGTCGTCCAGGTGGCCGGCCGCATCCCAGCCCTTCAGGCTGTTGTAGCTGAGGGATGCCTCGGCCAGCTCGTCGATGCCGCTCACGGCCAGTCGGCGCGGCTTGGCCCCGTCTTGCTGCATCCACGCACCGTGTCCGGTCGCGCCCCACCACCGCCGGCCGAGGGCGGGAGCGCTCACCACGCCGAGCTCGGGCACGCCGTCGACGAGGAGGGCGAGCAGGAGTCCCCAGATCGGCACGCCTCTGACGAAGTTCGACGTGCCGTCGATGGGGTCGACGACCCACTGTCTGATGGACTGGCCGCCGACGGCCAGTTCGCCACCGAATTCTTCGCCGAACACGGAGTCGTGGGGGCGAGCCGCCGCCAGATGGTCGCGGATCATCCGCTCGACCCGCGTGTCGGCGTCTGTCACCTGGGTTCGGTCCGGTTTGAGCTGCACGTCGAGATCCTGTGACCGGTAGCGCTCCATCGCGATGAGGTCGGCCTCGCCGGCCAGGGTCAGGGCGACGGCCAGGTCGTCTGCGAGGTTCGGAAGGGATGCCGCCGGCGCGTTGGTCACAACGACCAGGCTACCGAGGGCAGGTGAACGGTCGGTTTCAGGGCGCCAGGCTCTCGAGCAGGCGCTGCAGCGAGTCGACCCGCTCCGCGGGCAGCTTCCCCTCGGCCACCGCCTCGTTCAACGCGCAATCGGGGGCGTCGGGCAGATGGGTGCAGCCGCGCGGGCAGGACTCCGAGACGGCGAGCAGGTCCGAGAACGACCGCAGGATGTTGTCGGGATTCACGTGCCCCAGACCGAACGAGCGGACGCCGGGGGTGTCGATGATCCATCCCCCGGTCGGCACCCGCAGCGACACCGTCGACGACGAGGTGTGCCGACCGCGGCCCGTGACGGCGTTCACGATGCCGACCGCGCGATCCGTTCCCGGGACGAGCGCGTTGACCAGGGTCGACTTGCCGACGCCGGAGTGTCCGACCGCGACGGTCGTATGACCCGCGAGCACCGGAGCCAGTTCGGCGAGGATCCGCGGTTCGACGCCATCCGGGCCCTGCGCGCTGCGGAACACCGGGATGTCGAGCCCGGCGAAGTTCGCCAGGAACTCCTCGGGATCTCGCAGGTCGGTCTTCGTGATCACCATCAGCGGAGAGATCCCCGCGTCGTAGGCCGCCACCAGGTAGCGGTCGACGAGGCGTGGTCGCGGCTCGGGATCGGCCGCCGCTACGACGATCATGAGCTGATCGGCATTGGCGACGATGATCCGCTCGACCTCGTCGGTGTCGTCGGCGCTGCGGCGCAGCAGGGTGGTGCGCTCGCGGATGCGCACGATGCGCGCCAGCGACCCCTCGTCTCCACTGGTGTCGCCGACCAGGTCGACTCGATCGCCGGTGACGATGGCCTGGTCGCGCAGCTCACGGGCGCGAGTGGTGGTGAGCACGCGCTCGTCTGTGCCGTCTTCATCGACCAACACCGTGTAGCGACCGCGGTCCACCGCCAGCACCCGTCCGATGATCGCATCGCCGTGGTCGGGCCGGGTCTTGGTGCGCGGGCGGTTGCCCTTCGGATTCGGCCGGACGCGGGCATCCGACTCGTCCCACTGCTCGTACGGATTCTGGCCGAACTCCGCGTCCAGTTCGTCGTCGTCGCTGAGCCAGCTCATGCGCGGCGGCCCACCTACAGGGCCAGCCAGTTGATCGGTTCGACGCTCGCCGCGGCCGGCCCACGCAGCATCTGCTGCCACAGTTCGGGGAACTCCGGAAGCGTCTTGGCGGTGCTGCCGATGTCGTCCACCTCGATGCCCTCGACGGCGAGCCCGAGCAGGGCACCGCTGGTCGCCATCCGATGGTCGTCGTATGCCAGCCACGGCCCACCGTGGAGAGGGGCGGGATCGATGGCGAGGCCGTCGCCTGCGGGGCCGTCGAGCTCGGTCACCGAGCCGCCGAGCCGCGCGATGTCGTCTCGCAGGGCCGCCAGGCGGTCGGTCTCGTGACCGCGGAGGTGACCGATCCCGGTGAGCCGGCTCGGCTCGGATGCCAGGGCCGCCAGTGCCGCCAGGGTGGGCGCCAGCTCTCCCGCCTCCGACAGGTCGAGGTCGACGCCCGGTAGGGCGGTACCCCCGCGGACCCCGGCGCCGCCGTCGACGGTGAGCGCGTCGCCATCGCGGCGCACGACCGCCCCGAAGCGCGGCAGCAGCTGCTCGAGCTGCGCTCCCACCTGGGTCGTGCGATCCGGCCAGCCGTCGATCGTCACCGTGCCACCGGCCACGAGCGCCGCCGCGAGGAACGGCGCCGCATTCGACAGATCGCTCTCGATGGTGACGTCGCGAGCCGCGATCGGCGCCGCGGGAACCCGCCAGACACCGGGCTCCGGATTCTCGACCATGACCCCGCGAGCCGCGAGCACGGCGATGGTCATCTCGATGTGCGGCAGGCTCGGCAGGCGCTCGCCGGTGTGTCGCAACTCGAGTCCGCGCGCGAAGCGCGGCGCCGCCAGGAGCAACCCCGACACGAACTGGCTCGACGCGGAGGCATCGATGGCGAGCTCGCCGCCCTCGACCCGGCCGGTGCCGTGGATCGTGAACGGCATGGTGCCGGAGCCGTCGTCATCCACCTCGATGCCGAGGTCGCGGAGCGCCTGGATGGTAGTGCGCATCGGCCGGGCTCGGGCCGCGGGATCGCCATCGACGGCGACCGGGCCGAGGGCCAGTGCAGCGACGGGGGGCAGAAAGCGCATGACGGTGCCCGCCAGACCGGTGTCGATCGACACGCCGCCGTGCAGCTCGGTGGCCGGCGACACCCGCAGGTCGGGCCCGAACGCGCCGTCGCCCGGCACCTCGTCGATGCCGACGCCGAGCTGCTTCAGCGCCTCGACCATCAGCGCGGAGTCGCGCGAATGCAGCGGGCGACGCAGCAGTGACGGGCCGTCGGCGAGGGCGGCGAGCACGAGTTCGCGGTTGGTCAGACTCTTCGAGCCCGGCAGCATGAGCCGAGCGGCGAGCGGGCCGGACGCGGTCGGCGCGCCCCAGAACGGCTCCGACTGTTCTGTCGCGAGCAGATTGCCGAACTCGTCGCGGCTGGAATACCTCTGCAATGCCATCGGTTGTCAAGAGTACCGGCCCCGGGATCACGGGGTTGAAGACGACAGAAGGGGTGACGGATGCCGACCTCCGTCCTGGAGAGGCCGCGACTCGCGGTTGGCTCCCTGCACCCCGAACTAGACTCGTCGGCGATGGACGACCACGAGCAGGTAGAAGTCGAACTCGACGCGATCGATGCGGAAGACATCCGGCGCGGCGCCAAGCGCTCGACGCTGCCCCCCGCCGAGCTGCGCCGCCTCTTCGAGGAGCAGGCGATCCCGTTCATGGACCAGCTGTATGCCGCTGCGATGCGCATGACGCGCAACCCGGCGGATGCCGGCGACCTGGTGCAAGAGACCTACGCCAAGGCGTATTCGGCCTTCGCCCAGTTCCAGCAGGGCACGAATCTGAAGGCTTGGCTGTACCGCATCCTGACCAACACCTTCATCAACGGGTACCGCAAGAACCAGCGCAACCCGTACCAGAACACGATCGACGACCTCGAAGACTGGCAGCTCGGATCCGCCGAGTCGCTTACGCAGGGGCGCTCGACGCGCTCCGCGGAGGCCGAGGCGATCGACCATCTTCCTGACAGTGACGTCAAGGAAGCCCTGCAGTCGATCCCGGAGGACTTCCGGCTCGCTGTGTACCTCGCCGATGTCGAAGGCTTCGC
>Ga0207698_10001147_pt1 | contig 15422 bp, 13 predicted proteins | sample KBSCornC22_FD_184298 | JGI IMG/M metagenome (GOLD analysis project Ga0207698, IMG submission 184298) | Corn rhizosphere microbial communities from Kellogg Biological Station, Michigan, USA - KBS Corn C2-2 (SPAdes) (version 2) | ecosystem: Host-associated > Plants > Roots > Rhizosphere > Soil ...
GGCGCGCGCGAGGTGGGCCCGCAGGAGATGATCCTCGACATCGGCCCGGCCACCGCGCGGCGCTACGCGGGCCTGCTCGAGAAGGCGGGCACCATCGTCTGGAACGGTCCCGTGGGCGTGTTCGAGTTCGCGCCGTTCGAGAACGGCACGCGGGCGCTCGCGGAGGCCATCGCCGCCTCGAACGCCTTCTCCATCGCCGGCGGCGGGGACACGCTGGCGGCGATCGCGAAGTATGGCGTGGGCGAACGCATCGGCTACATTTCCACCGGCGGGGGTGCCTTCCTGGAATTCCTCGAGGGGCGCACGCTGCCCGCGGTCGAGGTCCTCGAAAGCCGCGCCGCTTGAGGGCATCGTGAGAAGCACCAAGATCGTCGCGACACTGGGACCCGCATCGAGCGATGCCAACGTGCTCGAGCGGATGTTCCTCGCGGGCGTGGATGTCGTGCGCCTGAATTTCTCCCACGGCACCCCCGAGGACCACATGCGGCGGGCGGAGATGGTGCGCGAGACCTGCCGCAAGGTCGACCGCGCCGTGGGCATCATGGCCGACCTGCAGGGGCCGAAGATCCGCGTGGGCAAGTTCCGCGAGGGCAAGGTCATGCTCACGCCGGGCGAGGAATTCATCCTCGATGCCGCGTGCGAGATCGGCGAGCAGGGGCGCGCCGCGCTCGACTACAAGGAATTGCCGCGCGACGTGAAGGCGGCGGACCTGCTGCTGCTGGACGACGGGCGCATGGTGCTGGAGGTCACGCGCGTGGCGGGCAGCGAGATCCACACCATCGTGCGGCACGGCGGGTGGCTCTCGAACAACAAGGGCATCAACCGCCAGGGCGGCGGCCTCACGGCGCCCGCGCTCACGCCGAAGGACATCGACGACATCCGCATGGCGGCGAGGATGAATGCCGACTACCTCGCGGTCTCGTTCCCGAAGAGCGGTGCGGACATGTACATGGCGCGCGAGCTGCTGCGCGCGGCCGGCGGCCACGCGATGCTGATCGCGAAGATCGAGCGCGCCGAGGCGATCCCCGCGCTCGAGGACATCATGCGGGCCTGCGACGGCATCATGGTCGCGCGCGGCGACCTCGCGGTCGAGGTGGGCGACGCCACCGTGCCGGCGCTGCAGAAGCGCATGATCCGGCAGGCGCGCGAGCTGAACAAGCTCACCATCACCGCCACGCAGATGATGGAATCGATGATCTCGAGCCCCGTGCCCACCCGCGCGGAAGTCTCGGACGTCGCCAACGCCGTGCTCGACGGGACCGATGCGGTGATGCTCTCGGCGGAGTCCGCCTCGGGCCAGTACCCCGTCGAGACCATCGCGGCGATGAACCGCATCTGCATCGAGGCCGAGAAGACCCAGCCGATCAGCCTCGACACCGATTTCCTGAACCGGGTGTTCCAGCGCGTCGACCAGTCGATCGCGATGGCGGCGCTCTTCACGGCCTACCACCTGAAGGTGAAGGCCATCGCGTCGCTCACCGAGTCGGGATCGACGGCGCTGTGGATGTCGCGCCTCAACTGCGGCGTGCCGATCTACGCGCTCACCTCGCAGACCACGACGCGTTATCGCTGCACGCTCTTCCGCGACGTGTATCCGCTGATGGTCCGGTACACCGGCGAGAACCGCGAGGAGCTGCTCGCCGAGGCCGAGGCGGTGCTGGTGCGCCAGGGCATCGTGAATGCCGGCGACCACATCGTCCTCACGATCGGCGAGCCCATCGGCAAGTCGGGCGGCACCAACACGATGAAGATCGTGAAGGTGGGCGAGCACCGCGCCTGAAGGCCGCCGCGCGCGATAGCCGTGATCCGCAGGTCTAGAATTTCCCATTCACCACCCGGGGCCCGGCCCCGGCCATTCCGAGGAAAGCCATGGATACCAAGCTGATGACCGAGACCGCCCGCGCGATGGTCGCGCCGGGCAAGGGGCTGCTCGCCGCCGACGAGAGCGCGGGCACCTGCAAGAAGCGCTTCGACTCCGTGAACGTCGAGTGCAACGAGGAGAACCGCCGCGCCTACCGCGAGCTGCTCTTCGCCACGCCCGGCGTGAGCGAGTTCGTGAGCGGCGTGATCCTCTTCGACGAGACCATCCGGCAGAAGACCCGCGACGGCGTGAACTTCGCCGAGTACTTGAAGAAGAGCAGCATCATCCCCGGCATCAAGGTCGACGCGGGCGCGCACGACATGGCGCTGCATCCCGGCGAGAAGGTGACCGAGGGCCTCGACAAGCTCTCCGAGCGCATGGCCGAGTACTTCAAGCAGGGCGCACGCTTCGCGAAGTGGCGTGCGGTGATCACGATCGGCGACGGCATCCCCACGCAGGCGTGCCTCGATGCGAACGCGCATGCGTTGGCGCGCTACTCCGCGATCTGCCAGGAGAACTCGATCGTGCCGATCGTGGAGCCCGAGGTCCTGCTCGATGGCAACCACAGCGCGGAGACGAGCGAGGAAGTCCACCTGCGCACGCTGGAGACGCTCTTCCACGAGCTCGCCTGCCAGGACGTGCTGCTCGAGCACGTGATCCTCAAGGCCTCGATGTGCGTTTCCGGCAAGGACAACGCGAAGCAGGCGGGCGTGCAGGAAGTGGCCGAGCGCACGTTGCGCGTGCTGAAGCGCACCGTCCCCGCAGCGCTGCCCGGCGTGGTGTTCCTGTCCGGCGGCCAGACCGACGAGAACGCCACCGCGCACCTCGACGCCATGAACCGCATGGGGCCGAACCCGTGGCCGCTCACGTTCAGCTACAGCCGCGCGCTGCAGGCCGTGGCGCTCAACGCCTGGCGCGGGCAGGCCGGCAACGTCGCCGCCGCGCAGAAGGCTTTCCATCATCGCGCGCGCATGAACAGCCTCGCCGCGAAGGGCCAGTGGAAGAAGGACCTCGAGAAGCAGCTCGCGGCCGCCTGAAGTGGAGGCGGTCTACGAGACGTCGATCGCGAGCCTGCCGCTCCTCGGGCGCGGCAAGGTTCGCGATATCTACGCGGTCGGCGAGGACAAGCTGCTCATCGTCACCACCGATCGCCTCTCCGCCTACGACGTGATCCTGCCCACGCCCGTCCCGGAAAAGGGACGGGTGCTGACCGAGCTCGCGAATTTCTGGTTCAAGCGGCTCGAGGCGATCATCCCGAACCACCTCACCGGCATCGATCCGGAGAGCGTGGTGGCCCCCGAAGAGCGCGAGCAGGTGCGCGGGCGCTCGATCGTCGCGCGGCGCTTCCAGCCGCTGCCGATCGAAGCCGTGGTGCGCGGGTATCTCGAGGGCTCCGGCTGGCAGGAGTACCAGCAGTCGCGCTCGGTGTGCGGCATCGCGCTGCCCGAGGGCCTGCAGCGCGCCTCGAAGCTGCCCGAGCCGATCTTCACGCCTGCCACGAAAGCCGAGGCCGGCACGCACGACGAGAACATCACCTTCGAGCGCATGGCGCAGGTGGTGGGCGAAGCACGCGCCCGCGAGGTGCGCGACACCGCGATCCGCCTCTACAAGGCCGCGGCCGAATACGCGCTTGCCCGCGGCATCATCATCGCCGACACCAAGTTCGAGTTCGGAACCGACGCTGCCGGCAAGCTCTACCTCATCGACGAGGCGCTCACGCCCGATTCGTCGCGCTTCTGGCCGCTCGACAGCTACGCGGTGGGCCGCAGCCCCGAGAGCTTCGACAAGCAATACGTGCGCAACTGGCTGGACGGCATCGGCTTCCAGCGCAAGCCCCCGGCACCTTCCATGCCCGCCGATGTCGCCCGCCGGACGAGCGAGAAGTACCAGGAAGCGCTGCGGCGCCTGATGGTCTAGCCGGAACGTAGCCGGGCGCCTCCTCCCCGGAACCGGGGTAGCGCGCGGGGGTCCATCTCTCTCAGGGCGGAATCTCCTCGCGCCTGCAGGAAAGCCCCATGATCCCGAACGAGGCCTCACGGCCCTTGCGCGTGGCATTGGTCGCGCCGTTGCACGAAAGCGTTCCGCCGCAGTTCTACGGCGGCACGGAGCGCGTCGTTTCCTACCTCGCCGAAGAGCTGGTGCGCCAGGGCCAGCGCGTCACCCTGTTCGCGACCGGCGACTCGGTGACCTGCGCCGAGCTGCGGTCGATGTGGCCACGCGGCCTGCGGCTCGATCCCGACTGCCGCGATCCCCTCGCCCCGCACATCGCCATGCTGCACGACGTGATCGAGTCCGCCGACGAGTTCGACGTGATCCATTTCCACGTCGACTACCTGCACTTCGCGGCCGCCCGGCTGCTGCGCCTGCCGGCCGTGACGACGCTGCACGGCCGCCTCGACAACGCGGAGCTGGCTCCCCTCTACCGCCGTTACGCCGACATGCCCGTGGTCTCGATCTCGGACGCGCAGCGCCGGCCGCTGCCCTGGGCGCGCTGGGCGGGCACGGTGCATCACGGCCTGCCACCGGGCCTGCTGCGCGCCGGACCGGGGGATGGCGGCTACCTCGCCTTCGTCGGGCGCATCTCGCCGGAGAAGCGCCCCGATCGCGCGATCCGCATCGCGCGCCGCGCGGGGCTGCCGTTGCGGATCGCGGCCAAGGTCGAGAAGACCGACCAGCCGTACTTCGAGGCGGTGGTGAAGCCGCTGCTCGGTCCCGGCGTGGAGTTCGTGGGCGAGATCGGCGACCGCGACAAGCAGGAATTCCTCGGTCACGCGCGCGCCCTGCTCTTTCCCATCGACTGGCCGGAGCCGTTCGGGCTGGTGATGATCGAGTCGCTCGCGTGCGCCACGCCGGTCATCGCGTACGCGTGCGGCTCGGTGCCCGAGGTGCTGCGCGACGGCGTGGACGGCCGCATCGTCGCGAGCGAGGACGAGGCGGTCGAAGCGGTCGCGCGCATCGATGCGATCGACCGCGCCGCGTGCCGCGCAAGCTTCGAGTCGCGCTTCACCGCCGAACGCATGGCGTCCGACTACGTCGCCATCTACCGCACGCTTGCCGCCGCAGGCGCGCACACACCCATGGAGGCTGCCGCATGAAGCACGCGAGCCTGCCGCAGGAAGCCATTCGCATCGAGGACCGCTGGTACGTCCTCGCCACCTCGTCCAAGGCGGGAGAGCCCGCGCGCGTGCTGAAGCACGGCGAGAGCTTCGCGCTGTTCGACCGCTACGGCGACACGCCGCGAGCCGGAAGCGGCGAGCACGGCGTCTACCACCAGGGCACGCGCTTCCTGTCGCTGCACGAGCTGCGCCTGAACGGGCAGCGCCCGATGCTGCTCAATTCGAGCGTCCGGCGCGACAACGGCATGCTCACGGTCGACGGGACCAACCCCGACATCTTCGAGGGCGGCGAGCGCGTGGTCGAGAAGGGCACGGTGCACCTGTCGCGGTCGTCGATGCTGCGCCAGGGCGCGTGCCACGAGCGCCTGGAGATCGCCAACTACGGCCTCGTCCCGGTGAAGCTGCAGCTCTCGGTCGAATTCGCGGCGGACTTCGCGGACATCTTCGAGGTGCGCGGCTTCCACCGTGCGAAGCGGGGCCGCGACCTGCCGCCGCGCATCGATGCGCGCGAGGTGGAGCTGGGGTACCAGGGCCTGGACGAGGTGGTGCGCCGCACGCTGATCACGTTCTCCGAGGCGCCGGACATCCTCACGGCGGAGCGTGCCGACTTCGAGCTCGAGCTTCCCGCGCACGAGACCTTCGAGCTCGACACGCGCATCTGCTGCATGCCGACGCAGAAGCCGTGCGAGACCGACACGTTCGCGCAGGCCTACGAGCTGCTCGACCGCGAGACCAGCGGGCGCGCGTCCCACTGCGCCACGATGCATAGCCCCAACGAGCAGTTCAACGAATGGATCGGGCGCTCGGCTTCCGACCTGGGGATGCTGTGCTCCGGGAACCCCGAGGGGCCTTATCCCTATGCCGGCGTGCCGTGGTACAGCGTGCCCTTCGGGCGCGACGGCATCCTCACGGCAATGGAGTACCTGTGGGTCGATCCGTCCATGGCCGCCGGCGTGCTGCGCTTCCTCGCGCGCACGCAGGCCTTCCAGCTGAAGCCCGAGCAGGATGCGGAGCCCGGCAAGATCGTGCACGAGATGCGCAAGGGCGAGCTCGCGGCGCTCGGCGAGATTCCCTTCGGCCAGTACTACGGCACGATCGACGCGACGCCGCTCTTCGTGATCCTCGCCGGGGAGTACTACCAACGCACCGGCGACGCGGCGCTCATCGCGGAGATCTGGCCCAACGTCGAGCGTGCGCTCGAATGGATCGACGGCTGCGGCGACGAGGACAGCGACGGCTTCGTCGAGTACTCGCGCAAGAGCGGCACGGGGCTGCGCAACCAGGGGTGGAAGGACTCCGAGGACTCGGTCTTCCACGCCGACGGGCGGCTCGCCGAGGGACCGATCGCGCTGTGCGAGGTGCAGGCCTACGTTTATTCGGCCAAGGTCCACGCGGCGCGCCTGGCGCGCCTTCGCGGCGACCAGGAGCATGCGCAGGCGCTCGAGCACGACGCGCGGCAACTGCACAAGCGCTTCGAGCGCGCCTTCTGGATGGAGGACCGCGGCACCTATGCGATCGCGCTCGACGGCAACAAGCGCCCCTGCCAGGTGCGCACCTCGAACGCGGGCCACGTGCTGTGGTGCGGCATCGCCACGCACGAGCATGCGTTGCGCGTGGGCGAGACGCTGCTGGCGGCGCCCTCGTTCTCCGGGTGGGGCGTGCGCACCGTCGCCGAGGGCGAGGCGCGCTACAACCCCATGTCGTACCACAACGGCTCGGTATGGCCGCACGACAACGCGCTCGCCGCGATGGGCCTCGCGCGCTACGGCATGAAGCAGGCGAGCGCGCGCATCACCGAGGCGCTCTACGAGGCCAGCATGTTCATGGACCTGCACCGCCTGCCCGAGCTCTTCTGCGGCTTTCCGCGCCGCCACGCGGGTGAAGGCCCGACGCTCTATCCGGTCGCCTGCTCCCCGCAGGCCTGGGCGAGCGCGTGCCCGTTCTATCTGATGAAGGCCTGCCTGGGCCTCTCCTTCCGCCCGGAGCAGCCGCGCATCCGCTTCCTGCATCCCGTGCTGCCGCAATTCGTGGACCGGCTGCGGCTCGCGGACCTGCGCGCCGGCGACGCCGTCGTGGACATCGAGTTCGAGCGCCATGGCGAGGATGTCGGCGTGAACGTGATCCGCAAGGAAGGCGAGATCGAGATCTCGGTCGTGCTCTGAGCACGCGGGGCGGTGCGTGAGACACTGTCGGCCATGAAGAGGCCCGAACCCCGCGCGCTCACACGCGAGCTGCTCGCGTTCAACACCATCAACCCGCCGGGCATGGAGCGCGCCTGCGCGCAGCACCTGGGCGGGCTGCTCGAGTCCGCCGGTTTTCGCGTCACCTACCACGAGTTCGCCGAAGGCCGCACCAGCCTCGTGGCCGAGATCGGCGGCGCGGACGGCAAGCCGCCGATCTGCTTCACCGGACACATCGACATCGTGCCGCTCGGTGCGAAGCCGTGGTCGTACGATCCCTTCGCGGGCGAAACCGACGGCGATCGCCTCTACGGCCGCGGCTCGACCGACATGAAGAGCGGCATCGGGGCGTTCGTGTGCGCGGCGATCGAGCTGGCGCCCGAGCTTGCACGCGGGCCCGGCGTGGCGCTCGTGATCACCGCCGGCGAGGAGATCGGCTGCGAGGGCGCCAAGTACCTCGCGGACCACCGGTTGCTCGGGCGCGCCGGGGCGATCGTCGTGGCCGAGCCCACGGGAAACTATCCGTACGTGGGCCACAAGGGCCTCGCCTGGTTCGAGGTGGAGACCTTCGGCGTGACGGCCCACGGCTCCATGCCCGAGGTCGGCGACAACGCGATCGTGAAGATGGCGCGCGTGATCGGCGACCTCGAGGGCTTCCGCTTCCCCGTCGATGCGCACGGCGTCATGGGCAAGCCCACGCTCAACGTGGGCACCATTCGTGGCGGCCTCAACACCAACTCGGTGCCCGACGAAGCGCGCATCACCGTCGACACGCGCACGGTGCCCGGCATCGACCATGCGCACCTGTGCGGCCTCATCGAGAAGCTCGTCGCGCCGCGCGGCGCGAAGGTGCGCAAGATCGTCGACACACCCTCGCTCTACACGGAGCCCGACGACGAATGGGTGCAGCGCGTGTTCGAGGCGTGCGCGCCCTATCTCGACGGCGAGCGGCCGGCGCCGCGGACGATCACGTTTTCAACCGACGGGGCGGACCTGAAGCGCGGCTACGGCGGCCCGCCCGCCGTCATCCTCGGGCCCGGCGAGCCCAGGCTCGCGCACCAGACCGACGAATGGTGCTCGCTCGCTCGCATAGAACAGTCGACCGAGCTCTTCCGCACGCTGATGCAGGACTGGCAGGGCGATCGCCCGAAAAGCGTTTTTTGACGCAGATGAACGACACCCCGAAAAGCCTTTTGACACAGATGAACACAGATGAACACAGATAAAACCTGATCGATTTTGCGTGGCCACGATCGCGGACACGACACATCAATGCCTTTATCTGTGTTCATCTGTGTTCATCTGCGTCGAAGGCCTTTGGTCATTCCCGCGCCCGTCAAACCGAGAACGCCATCTTCACCGCGAGCGACACCAGCACCAGCGCGAAGATGCGCCGCAGCGTCGTTCCCTTGAGGCGATGCGCGAGCCTTGCACCCCAGCGTGCGGTGACGACACTCGTTACCGAGATGCCCGCGAACGCCGGAAGGTAGACGAACCCCAGGCTCCACGAGGGCAGCCCGGGCACGTTCCAGCCCGCCGCGATGTATCCCAGCGTGCCGGCGATGGCGATCGGGAACGCGAGCGCCGCGACCGTGCCGATCGCCCGGTGCATCGTCATGTTGCACCACGTGAGGACCGGCACGCCGATCGCGGCACCCCCGCCGCCGAAGAGGCTCGCGACGACCCCCATGACGAGGCCGAAGACCGCGAGGCCCGCGCGCCCCGGCAATGCGCGGCCGGGGGCAGGCCGCAGGCTGAGCGCCATCTGCGCCGTGACCACGAGCGTCACGCCGAGGAAGAAGAACTTGAGGAACGCGGTGTTCGCACCGCGCGCGACCATCACGCCGGCGGCGACACCCACGATCAACCCGGGCGTCACGCCCTTCACGACCCCCCAGTCCACCGCGTCGTGCCGCTGGTGGGTGCGAAAGCTGGACCACGAGCCGAAGACGATGCAGGCCATCGAGGTCGCGATGGAGAGGTGCATCACGTATAGCGGCGGGAAGTCGTGCGCGGCGAACATCAGCGCCAGCGCCGAGACGATGATCACACCGCCGCCGATGCCGAGCAGCCCCGACAGGAAACCCACGACGATGCCGATGCCGAGGTAGGCGGCGAGCTCAGCCATCCAGGCGCTTCAGGATGAACTTCCACTCGCGCTCCGTCACCGGTGTGATCGACAGCCGGTTGCCGCGCTTGAGCACCACCATGCCGGCAAGCTCGGGGTACGTGCGCATCTCCTCCAGCGGCATGAGGCGCGTCTTGCGCTCGAGCGCCACGTCCACCAGCATCCAGCGCGGCTCCTCCAGCTTCGACTTCGCGTCGTAGTACTCGCTCTTGCGGTCGAACTGCGACGCGTCGGGATACGGCTTGCTCGCGACCCGCGCCACGCCCGCGATGCCGGGCACGTCGCAGCTCGAATGGTAGAAGAGCACGCCGTCGCCCACCTGCATCACGTCGCGCATGAAGTTGCGCGCCTGGTAGTTGCGCACGCCGAACCACGGCGTGGTCTTGCGCGGCGCCTTCACGAGGTCGTCGATGGAGAACTCGGCGGGCTCCGACTTCATCAGCCAGTAGGCGGTCATGGGCGTGCAAGCGAACGGTACCGGGTTGCATTGTGCCACCTGTGCCGGAAGGCTCCTGCGGCTGAAACCGGCGCTCCGCGGGGGTAACATCGTCAGCAGGCATCGTACGGAAGCGACCCGGGGGGGGTTCCTGGAGACGTCCTACAGGTTCGGCGCAGTCGAGGTGCGGCCCGCGGAGCGGCAGCTGCTGGTCGAGGGACAGTCCGCGCCCGTCGGCGCGCGCGCGTTCGACGTGCTGCTGGCATTGATCGAGCGGCGCGACCGCGTCGTGAGCAAGAACGAGCTGCTCGACCTCGCCTGGCCCGGCGTGATCGTCGAGGAGAACAACCTCCACGTGCAGGTCTCCACGCTGCGCAAGCACCTGGGCGCTCGTGCCGTCGTCACCATTCCGGGCCTGGGCTATCGCTTCACGCTCGAGCCCGAGGCTGCGGAGGCGAGGCCCGAAGGCGCCGCGCCGCGCCACAACCTGCCGGCCTCGCTCAACCGCTTCATCGGGCGCGAGCGCGAGACCGCCGCGTTGAAGGCGCTGCTCGCCGAGCAGCGGCTGGTCACGATCGCCGGCCTCGCGGGCAACGGCAAGACGCGGCTCGCGCTGCATGTCGCACACGAGCTGCTGCCGCAATTCGCCGACGGCGCCTGGTTCGTCGAGCTGGCACCGGTCTCGGACGATGCGCGTGTCGCGCAGGCCGTGGCTGCCGCGCTGGGTGTGCACGAGCAGGCCGGCGGCGGCATCGCCGCGGCGCTCGTGCATTGGGCTCGCAGCCGCAGCTTCCTGCTGGTGCTGGACAATTGCGAGCATGTGCTGCGCGGCTCCGCCGAGCTCGCGAGGCAGCTCCTGCAGGCGGGTCCGGGCGTTCGCCTGCTCACCTCCAGCCGGGAGCCGCTGCACATCGCCGGCGAGGCCGTCTACCCGCTGGTGCCGCTGCCGGCGCCCGATGCGCGCTACGCCATCTCGCCCGAAGTGCTCCAGCAGTACGATTCCGTCGCGCTCTTCATCGAGCGCGCCTCCGCGGCCAACGCGAGCTTCCGCTTCGGCAACGCCAACGCCGCCGCGGTCGCATCGATCTGCCGGCGCGTCGACGGGATCCCGCTCGCGATCGAGCTCGCCGCCGCGCGCGTGCGCGGCCTTTCGGCCGAGCACATCGCATCGCACATGGACGACCGGTTCCGCCTGCTCATCGGCGGCGACCGCACCGCGGCGCCGCGGCAGCAGACGCTGCGCGCCTCGCTCGACTGGAGCCACGACCTTCTTTCGACGCAGGAGCGCACGCTATTGCGCCGGCTGTGCATCTTTGCCGGCGGCTGGACCGTGGAAGCCGCCGAAGCGGTGTGCGCGGGCGGCGAGCTTCGCGGCGACGACATCCTCGAGCTGCTCGCGCAGCTGGTCGAGAAATCGCTCGTGGACATCGACGCCTTCGGCGACCGCTACCGGCTGCTGGAGACGGTGCGCCAGTATGCGGCGGAGAGGCTCGCTGCGTCGCATGAGGTGGCCACGCTGCGCGAGCGGCATTTCGAGTTCTTCCTCGGGCTGGTGCAGAAGGCGCGGTGGCTCATCGCCGGCAGCCCCGAGCAGGCGCTCTGGTTGAAGCGCCTGGACGACGAGTTCGAGAACGTCCTCGCCGCACACGCCGCGGCGGGCGGCGCGGGCGCGCAGCGGCTGCTCACCGCGATACGCCATTACTGCGTCAATCGCGGCCTGCTCACGCTCGCCTACCGCCTCGCATGCGATACGCTGCCGCGCGTGCCGGAGCGCGATCGCGTCCGCTGCGACGCGCACTTCGACGCCGGGCAGATCAGCATGTTCATGGGCCGTTACGAGGAGGCGCGCTCGCACCTGGAGCAGAGCCTCGCCATCGCGCGCGAGCTGGGCCAGGGCGATGCGGAAGCGTTCGCGCTGCAGCCGCTCGGCGTGGCCTGCGTGAGCCTGGGCGATCTCGCCGCGGCGCGCGCCCACCTCGAGAAAGCCGTCGCCATGGCGCGGGAGAGCGCACGCGGCCGCGAGATCGCCGCGGCGCTCGTCGCACTCGCGACCGTGTGCCGGCTGGAGGCGGACCTGCAGACGGCGGCCGCGCTCTACGAGGAGGCGCTCGCCTGCGCGGAGCGTGCGCACGACCGCGAAACGATCGGCCTCACCCTGCTGAACCTGGCGATGGTGGCAAGCCGCCGCACGGTGAGTGCACGCGCGCGGCTGGTGCAGGACGCGCTCCACATCGCCGCGGAGCTCGGGTCGCGATACGTCGGGCAGAGCGCGATCGACGTCTGCGCGGGACTCTGCTCGCTGGCGAACGAAGCGGAACGCTGCGCACGTTTTCTCGGCGCCTCGGAGGCGCTCGGGGTGATCACCGGATTGCGCCGCGATGCGGCCGACGACGCGTTCGTGGCCCCGCTCGTGCGGCGCGCGCGGGAGGCCTGCCCCGCGGAAGCCTTCGAGGCCGCCTATGGCGCCGGGCGCACGCTCGGATACGACGAGGCCGTCGACGAAGCGCGCGCCTGGCTTGCGGGCGTCAGTTGTTAGCCACCACGGGATCGAGCTGGCAGGTCTTGCTGCCGTCTTCCTTCACGACGGTGATCGTGTAAGGGAAGTTGCCGACGTCCCCGGGCAGCGGCCTGGCGATGTCGTACCGGTTATGGATGGCGATGAACGTGTGGCTGGACTGGCTGACGATCGGCGTGAAAAGCCCCGCGGGCACCACGCGCCCGGCCGGAGGCTCCTTGAACCTGATCTCCCTGCCGGGCGCGAAGCGCCAGCCGGCCGTCTGCAACCTGAAGAGCATGGCGCCGGGCTTGTGGAACATGATCGGATCGGAAGAAACCGACATCGTGCAGCGCGCTTCGTCCAGCACGGCGACGTCGATGACGCACGGACCCGGGGGACAATCGAGCTGCGCCCCGTTGGCGTGCAATGCAGGAACCATGACGAGCAACGACAGCAGCGTGTTTCTTTTCATCTGGGCCTCCACGAACGAGGAGCACGAGGATAGGAGCGCGATGCCGCCAGTGCCCCACCTGCGCGCGTAGGGTTCGGTGCGCGACGTCCAGTGAATATTCCGCACTCGCGGGCGCGCCGGGCGTGGCAACACCGCGGAACACCTGGCGTCAGTTGTTCACCACCACCGGGTCGACGAAACAGGTCCTGCCCCCGGCGTTCTTCACGACGGTGACGCTGTAGGGAAAGTCGCCGATCTGGTTCGCGGGCGGCGAGTGGTCCTTGTCGTACCAGTTGTGGATGACGGCCTCGTCACGCTTCGAGTCGTGCACGGTTCGCGTGAACAGGCCCGCGGGCACGGGCCGCCCGCCGTCGGATGCGTCCTTGAAACGAACGTCGTTTTCCGGGCCGAAGTGCCATCCGGGCGTGCGCAGCCGGAATCGCATCGGGCTCGGCTTGTGCACCATGAGCCGGGTCGGGAAGACGGTGACGACGCACTTGTCGTCCGGGGTGATGTGCACCGTGATGTCCACGACGCAGGGACCCGGGGGACATTGCAGCAGCGACTGCGCATGCGCGACGACGCAGCCGGCGAACGATGCAGCGAACAGCAGGCACCGCAGCGCGATCCTTCCCATGGCCCCCCTCCCCGGACGAGACGAACCGAGAGGATAGGAGCGCTGAATGCAAATGAAAAGGGACAGGCGATGAGCCTGTCCCTTCGCGGAGCGGATTCGCTGCGGTGTTCGTCCAGGCCGCAACCTGAACCCAACGGTTCAAGGCGGTCACCCACCGAGCGCCGCAGGTACGTCCGACGTGGGACGCGCACAATAGCGCTCTGACGCGAGCGTCCATGGCTACAACTTATCGGTTCAAAGATGTAAGCCCGGACGAACACCGCAGAAAACCCGCCGACTGCCCTTCCCGTGGATCGCTCCGCCTAGAAGAGCTTTTCCTGGTCGGCCTCTTCCAGCGCCGACTCGAGGGTCTCCTGCATTGCTACTATTCTACGCCGAATCGACCCCGTGTCTGCATTCGGCTTGCCCGGATTTGACAGGAACTCGTGGGCGATGTTCAACGCGGCGAGGAGCGCCACGCGTTCGTTGCCCACCACCTTTCCGGTGTCGCGCACTTCCTTCATCTTGCGATTGACATACTCGACCGAAGCGAGCAGGGAACGCTCCTCGCCTTCCGGGCACGACACGCGGAACTCGCGGCCGAGGAGCTGGATCGTAACCGCGCCGCCCTTGTCGCGCGTGCGTTCCTCGGCGGGCGTCACGATTCGGTCTCCGGGATCTGCCTGAGGAGGGCTTCGATGCGCGTGCGCGCGGCGTTGAGCTTCTCGTTCAGGCGCGAATTTTCGTCGGTGCGCGCGGCGAGCTGCTGGCGCAGATCGCGATTCTCGTCACGCAGGGCCTTGAGCCGCTGGACGGCCTGTGCGAGCTTTTCCTCCAGCGCGGAGAGTTCCGGTTCCATGGCTTCAACCCTATTGGAATTCACAAGGCCCGTCAACGCATAACACGCTCTTTTGAAAGTCGTTTCGAGCGACATCCGTAGTCTGGCGTATCATGTCGCGGCGACGGAGCACGGGAAGCCGGTGGAACGCCGGCGCTGCCCCCGCAACGGTATGCGAACATGCTTCGCGAGCCCGGAGACCGGACCGTCGTCCCGACCCATCACTACGGCCTGCGGGGACGCTCGCCGTGCCGAGGAACACGCATGAAATCCCTCCCGCTCGCGGGCCTGCTCGGGCTCGCGGCCTGGGGCGCGAACGCGCAGGTCGCCTTCGCCCCCCCCTATGTCGCGGCCGAGCCGGTCGTGGTCACCGCCACGCGCGAGATCGAGCCCACCACGCCGACGGTGCGCGACACCGTCGTGATCACCCGCGAGGAGCTCGACCAGTCGGGCAACCTCTCGCTCGCCGAGGTGCTGCAACGCAAGGCCAACATGGAGCTGCGCGCGACCGGCGGGCCGGGCCAGCCGGTGGGCCTCTTCCTGCGCGGCGGCTCACCCGCGCAAACACTCGTGCTCGTGGACGGGCTGCGCGTGGCCTCCGCCACCACCGGCACCGCGGCGCTCGAAAGCATCCCCGTCGATCTCATCGAGCGCATCGAGGTCGTGAAGGGGCCGATGTCGAGCCTCTATGGTTCGGACGCGATGGCGGGCGTGGTGCAGATCTTCACGCGCGGCAAGTCCGTGCCGCATCTCTTCGGCGCGGCGGCCTACGGCACCGACAGCGACGGACGGCTCGCCACGGGCCTCACCACGGTCGACGGCAAGGCGCGCATGGCGCTTTCCGCCGGGCTGCGCCACGTCGACCCACCGAGCGCCACGAATGCGCGCAACCCGCTCTTCAATTCCGATCGCGACCCGCACGACAACGAGTTCGCGAGCTTCCAGGCGTCCTACCAGATGTGGCAGGGCGAGACGATCGCGCTCGATGCCTTCGGCACGCGCTCGCGCACGCACTTCGATAGCGGGCCCGGCACCGCGAACGACCGCAACGACCAGACCATCTCCGGTGTGAAGGTCTCGTCGTCGAACCACATCACCCGGGATTGGGCGAGCAACCTCTCCTACGGCCGCACGCGCGACGAGCTGCAGTTCCACGGCTCCTTCGAAGGCCTCTTCGAGACGCGCCAGGACCAGCTCTCGTGGGTGAACGAGTTCCCGACGCGCGCGGGCTCGGTGGTGGCGGGCTACGAGGAGACGCACCAGCACGTCGAGCCCGGCGACCAGTTCACGCGCACGCAA
>Ga0207698_10001160_pt1 | contig 15350 bp, 14 predicted proteins | sample KBSCornC22_FD_184298 | JGI IMG/M metagenome (GOLD analysis project Ga0207698, IMG submission 184298) | Corn rhizosphere microbial communities from Kellogg Biological Station, Michigan, USA - KBS Corn C2-2 (SPAdes) (version 2) | ecosystem: Host-associated > Plants > Roots > Rhizosphere > Soil ...
TGCCCAGCTGGCCGGCTCAGGCGCCGCGCTCTTCACACTGTAGGTGATGTTGTCGAGGCCGACATTATAGCTGTCGGGACCCCATCGAATGATCACGCCCGGCAGATAGGCGGTGTTCAGCGCCAAGGTCGAATGCGTGGGATAATTGGTATTGTAGAGGCCGTTGTTCAGCAGGTTTCCGTTGAGGTCGAACACCTTGATCGGAACCTTCGCCGCTCGGTTGCCAAAGGTGGCGAAATCGAAGCTGGTCAGCGACAGCAGGCGGCCCGTTTTTGCCGTGAGCTTGATCTCGGACAAGTAATTGGCATTGTCATATCCGCCGAATACGACGCTGTTCAGGTCGCCATATTTCTGCTTGTAATTGAACAGGCCGATGCCAACGGTCTGCCCGGTAGACTTGGTGATGATGCGGTGCGACATGTCGATGTCGGCGGTGTCGCCATAGGTCTGCGGAATGACGCAGAAGACGCCGGCCGAGGTGCAGCCGGTATTGTTGAAATCGATGGTCGTGGCATAAGCCGGGAGCGCCAGCAGAGAGAGCGCCAGCCCTCCTGCAGCAAGTCTGAGATTGATCACAATGCGGCCTTTCGAGAGGGAGATCCTAGCGGGCACCTTGTGTCCGCAACTCCTTCTGCGACGGCTGCATGTCTGTTCTGCCGCGCCAAGCCGTGTGAAATGTTTCAATTGTTTCGGGGTTGGGTTTCCCTGCTTCTACGCAGCAGCAACTCGCTGACCAGGCTACGCAGTTCGTCCGGAGCGAACGGCTTCTCCAGCACGGGCAGATCGGCCACGATCGAGCCACGCAGTTCCTGTCGATACTGGATGTCGCCAGAAACGAACAGAAACCGGCCGCCAAGATCAGGATGGCTGGAGACAATTTCCTGGTAGAGTTCGATGCCCGACATGCCGGGCATGCGCAGATCGGAAATCACCAGATCGTAGCTGCGCTGGTCCATCGCAGCGAGCGCGGCCCGCCCGTCGCGGTGCAGATCGACCTCCGCGAACAGGTCCTGCAGGCTGTCGCGGATCAGCTCGCCGACCTCGGTCTCGTCGTCGACCACCAGCGCGCGCTGGCTCGACGGCACAGGCGTGGCGGGCGCCGCGTCCTCCACGTTTCCCGAGGGGAGCGAATGGGCGATCGGCAGTGTCAGCTGGAATGCCGCGCCCTTGGGCGACGGCAGCAGCTCGAGCGTCCCGCCCTGCGCTTCGGCCATGCCGCGCGACACGGCCAGACCCATTCCTGTTCCCTGTCCGACCTGCTTGGTCGTGAAGAAGGGGTCGAAAATCTGTCCTCGTATCGCGATCGGAACGCCGGGGCCGTTGTCCGAGACCATGACCTGAATCGTTTCGGCGGCGCTGCCTCGCCGCGTCGCGATGGTCAGTCGCCGTTCGGTGCCAACATGCGCCGCGAGCGCATGCTGCGCATTGATGATCAGGTTCATGAGGATCTGCACGATCTGATCGCCGTCAGCATGGGTCAGCGGTAGACCCGGATCGAGATCGCAGGTGACCGTGATGCCTGCCGTCCGCAGCCCGTATGCGGTGACGTCCAGTGCGTTTTCGACCAGCTCGTTCAGGTCGATCGTCGCGCGGCGGGGGCCGCTACGGCGTGCCATGGCGAGAAACGTCTTCACGATCCGGCTGCAGCGGTCCGCGGCATCGCGCAGCTTGCCGATCCCGCGCGCGTGCGGGGTGCCCTCCAGCGCCTCGGCGAGGATGGCGGACCGGCCGACCACCACCGCGAGCGGATTGTTGAGCTCGTGCGCGACCCCCGCCAGCAAGGTTCCCAGCGCGGTCATCTTCTCGCTCTGGTGGAGGGCTTCGCGCTGGCGGGCGAGTTCTTCCTCGAGCTGCCGTCGTTCCGCGAAAGCGGACTGGGTGACGGCAAGCACCCGCGCCCAATAGCCAGGCAGGCGAGGGGCGGGGCCGCTGCCGAGCGTTCGGAGGTGCTCGGCGAGCGCGAAGGCGGGCTCGAACACACGTTGGGTGACGTACCAGATCGCCAAGCACAGAAGCAGGTAAAGAAGTGCCGCGCCGGCGATCAGCGGGCCCAGGTTGCGCAGCGTCGTGTTGCGCAAGGCCGTCGGCGGAAGCTGCCCGACCAGCCTGAAGGGGGTATTGGGAATGGACAAGATATAGAGCAGCCTGCCGTGCTCCCTGATTTCGCCCTGCTTCGACAAGGTCGATGGGGGCACCCCCAGCAGCGCGGCCGCGTCGGTGCCGGGCCGCGTTTCGCCGATCGTGCCGGCCTTGAGCCGGCGCGCCTCCGCGCGCGTCGTCGCGATGACCAGCCCGGCCCCATCCACCAACGTAAGCTGGGCCTCGCTGGAGCTGTTGCGCAGGATTTGCGCCATTTCCTCGGCCCAGATGTCGACGCCCACTCCGGCCCGGTAGCGGCCCTGAACGTCGACCGGCGCAATCAACGAAATAACACGCCCGTCTCCCTTCACGTCGGCGTCGACACGCGCAAGCGCGCTTGTAGGATCGTAATAGACCGGCAGCCAGACGAGTGCGCGGCTCGGCAGCGCCTGTGGCGACAGCCTGTGCAAGAACGGTGTGTCGATGGGTGAGGCAGGCCGGGCCCTGTGAGGATCGAGAATCGCGGCGAGGCCCTGCGGGGACAGGATGGGGAAGTTGGCGGTCGCGCCCGTTCTGGCCGAGACGATGTAGCTCAGTGCCACATGGCGCGACGCGGCATGGAGCCCCGCTTGCGCCAACCACAACGCACGAAAGACCCGATAATCCTGCCGCCAGGCACGCATCGGATCGGGAGTTTGCGGTAGCATTTGCAAGGGGTGGGCGAGGATGGTGCCCTGATAGACCTGTTCGGCGAGGTTGCGGGGGGCGGAGACGATCTGGGAATAGGGCGCAGGGGCTGGAAGCGGCACGTCCGCTCCTGGCGCATCCGGGGTTAGCGAATAAGTGAGCGCGGTCGTGTGGCGAAGCGCGGTCACGCGCGCACGCGCGACGTCCGCTATCTCCTCGACCCGGGCCCCAACGCTTGCGATGCGGCTCGCCTGCAGCTGCAGCTGGCGTTGATACTCGGCGCGATAAGCGTTGATGCCGATCAGCAGCAGGAAAAGGCCGAGCAGCGCGAGACTGGCTGGCAGGACCAGTTGGTAACCCCGACGGCTGCGGGCGCTCGCATCCGCAGCGGCCGGCGGCGCTGACGGCTCCCGCCCGATCGTCTCACTCGCCATCGGGCACGAGCATATAACCTTCGCCGCGGACGGTGCGCAGCACGCGCGGATAGGCCGGGTCCACCTCGATCTTCTTGCGCAGGCGGGCGACGCGGATGTCGATCGAACGGTCGAAAGGATCCCAGCGCCGATGATGGGCGAATTCCAGGAGCTGGTCGCGATTGAGCACGCGGCGCGGGTGTGTGATGAAGGTGTGGAGCAGGTCGAATTCCATCGCCGTCAGGGCCACGCGTTCGCCATTCTCGTCGAACATCGTCTTCGCCTCGACGTCGACGACACAGCGGCCGACCCGCATGCGCGCGGGCGGGCGGCCGTTCGCGAGGACGGGAGCCATCGTCCTGCGCAAGACGGCACGGACGCGCGACCGCAGCTCGGCGGGATCGAACGGCTTCGACAGATAATCGTCGGCGCCCATTTCGAGCCCGATCACCCGGTCGATGGTCGTGCCCATCGCCGTGAGCAGGAGCACGGCGCAGTGGCCTTCACTCCGGAGCCAGCGGGTGAGCGAGAGACCGTCCTCGCCGGGCATATTGAGGTCGCAGACGACGAGGTCCGGCCGGAATCGTGGCACCAGCTGGCGGAGCGCGGCGCCATCCGGGGCACCTTCCACGGCATAGCCCGCGCCGACCAGCAATTCCTCGACCATGTCGCGCACTTCGCCGTCGTCGTCGCAAACGATGACGCGCGCACGCTCGTTCATTGGCCGATCCCCCCTGGTGCCATCAATCCGGCCAATATGGTCGCATGGATCACGACGCTGGTGAAGGTGCAAGCCGGCATGATGCGCTGGAATAGGAGGGCCGTGTTTCAATCCGCGCTGCGGTTCTCCGGCGGGAATGTTTCAATTGTTTCAGCCAGGTGCGGGATACGCGCTGCCCGCGCCTGAGCCCGAGGAGAATGGGGCGGTACGATCAGGGCCGTCGCGCCGATTCTCCCGTCTCCCCGGCTCTTCCTCCCGCTCCGTTCCATGCGCTAGGAGCGTTCCATGGCCGTGACGATCGGGCGTAACATCATCGACCGCCTGCTGGCTGCGGCAGCTGCCGCGCCGGATCGTGAGATTTGCGGATTGTTGTTCGGCGCGGAAAGCTGCATCGATTGCGCCGAGCCTGTGGACAATGTCGCCGAAAATCCGTGGGATACGTTCGAGATCGATCCCCGCGCCCTGTTCGCCGCACTGCGCGCCGAACGCGGTGGCGGGCCACGGCTGATCGGCCATTATCATTCGCATCCCAACGGCCGCGCCGAACCGTCGCCCCGCGATCTGGCGGCGGCGGAGCCTGGCAAATATTGGCTGATCATCGGCGGCGGAGTGGCGCGGCTGTGGTTGGCGGAGCCGGACGGGTTCACGGAGGTTAAAATGATTGTTAACCATGATCGTGCTTCGGGCGGCTAGAGTTTGTTTGTGCACTAAGCCCGTTCGCCCCGAATAGCCGTCGAGCTTGTCGAGACGGCGTATCGAGGGGGCCTGGCCGGATGTCTCGATACGGGTTCTCGACATGCTCGAACCCTACTTGACACGAACGGTTGGGTCGCAGGACGCCCGTTACGTCAATCTTTGGGAGCATCCCCCTTCATGTCCGATATCGAATTTGCGAGCCTTCTCTGCTCCCGCCTGTGCCACGACTTGCTGAGCCCGGTCGGGGCGATGACCAACGGGCTGGAATTGCTCGCCGATGAGGATGATCCCGACATGCGTGTCAAGGTCATGGAGCTGCTCGCCGACAGCGCGCGCGCCTCGGCCGATCGCCTCAAATTCTTCCGCCTGGCGTTCGGCGCGGGCGGTGGGTTCGGCGAGACATTGGACGCGGGCGAGGTCCGGGCCGCGGTCGAGGGGCTGGTCCGCGCCAATCCGCGGATCGAGCTCGGCTGGCTGGTCGAGACGCCTGCAATCCCCAAGGTCGGCGCGAAGGTCCTGCTCAACCTGGTGATGATCGCGTTCGACGCGCTGGTGCGTGGCGGCCGGCTCGATGTGGGCGTCGAGCAGGGCGAGGTGGTGGTTCGTGCCGAGGGGCCGCGCATCGTACTGGATGCGGAGATCCGATCGGTGCTGGCCGCGGGGCAGGGCGCGGTCACGTCGCGCACCTCGGCCGCCTGGCTGATCCGCAAGCTGGTGGAAGGCGAGGGCGGGAGCCTGGCGCTGGCGGATGCCGACGCGGGAGTCCTGCTGCTCGCGGCGACCCTGCCAGAGTGAAGCCAAGGCATTTCCCGTTCGTGTCGAGCCCTTCGACTTCGCTCGGGGCGAACGGGTGAATGACGTCTAACATCCGACAGGGTTAAGCCCTTTTTTACCTTCTCTGTGCGACATCCGTCCGGAAACTGGCCGGAATGGGTGTACGGGTGGACGATCTTCTCACGGATTTCATTGCGGAGACGCGCGAAACGCTCGAGGCGCTCGCGGGCGAGATCGTGGCCTGGGAGGCCGATCCCGAGGATCGCGCCCGGCTCGATTCGATCTTCCGCTTCGTCCACACCGTGAAGGGCAGTTGCGGTTTCCTCGATCTGCCGCGGCTGCAGCGGCTCAGCCATTCCGCCGAAGACGTGCTGGCCGAGGTCCGCTCGGGCACGCGCACGCCGGATGCCGCTTTGGTCAGCGCGGTGCTCGCGATCATCGACCGGATCGGCGAACTCACCGACGCGCTCGAAGCCAATGAAGAATTGCCCGAGGGCGAAGACGAATTCCTGATCGCGGCGCTGGTCCACAATGCCGCCGCGGCGGCCGCGGCGGAAACCTCCGCCATCGCCAAGGTCAATGTCATGCCGGCGGCGCCGCCCACCCGCGGCGTGTCGCGCAGCATCCGCCTGCCGGTCGAACTGCTCGACCGGCTGATGGCGGGCGTGTCCGATATGGTGCTGGCGCGCAACGAACTGGCGCGGCTGCTGCGCACCGGCGAGACCAGCAGCTCGGCGGAGGTCGCGTTCGAGCGGCTGTCCTTGTGCGTCGGCGAGATGCGCGACGCGATCACGCGCACGCGCATGTCGCGGATCGAAGGGCTGTTCGCCGCGCTGCCGCGCGTCGTGCGCGATTTGGCCGGCGAACTCGGCAAGACGGTCAAGCTGGAGGTGGATGGCGGCGACGTCGAACTCGATCGCGAGATGATCGAGATGATCCGCGATCCCCTGACGCATATCGTCCGCAACGCACTGGATCATGGCATCGAGAAGCCGGAAGAGCGCAAGGCCGTCGGAAAGCCCGAGGCGGGCCGGCTGCGCATCGGCGCGCGCCAATCCGCCAACCAGATCCTGATCGAGGTCAGCGACGATGGCCGCGGCATCGATGCCGATCGCGTCGTGCGCAAGGCGATCGGTGCCGGGCTGGTCACCGCCGAACAGGCGGCGGCGATGAGCTGGTCGCGCAAGCTCGAGCTGATCTTCGAACCCGGTTTGTCGACGGCCGAGAAGGTCACCGGCGTGTCCGGCCGCGGCGTCGGCATGGACGTGGTCCGCGCCAATATCGAACGGATCGGCGGCACGGTCGACATCGAAAGCACGCCCGGCCAGGGCCTGCGCCTGTCGTTGCGCGTGCCGCTGACGCTCACCATCATCCCCGCGCTGACGGTGAGCGCGGGCGGCACCCATTTCGCCATTCCCCGCTCCGCGATCGACGAGCTGGTGCGTCCCAAGGGTGATCAGGTGCGGATCGAGCGGATCGGCGGCGAACTGGTCGCGTTCATCCGCGGCGTGCGCCTGCCCGTGGTCGATCTCGGCCGCTTCATGGGCCTGACGGACGAGGCCAGGCCGTCCTTGCTGGTGGTGCTGCGCGCCGGCGGCGGCGAGCGTTACGCGCTCGGCGTCGAGGCGGTGCACGATCATGAGGAACTGGTGGTCAAGCCCGCCGCGCCGGCGCTGATGGCGAGCGGCGTCTATGCGGGCACGACGCTTCCCGACAATAGTCGGCCGATGCTGCTGCTCGACGTGGCGGGCATTGCCGCGGCTGCGTCGGTCGGCGTTGCCCAGCAGCCGGTCGAGGAAAGGCCGATCAACAAGCGCCGCGTCAAGGCCGCCTTGCCGACGTTGCTGTTCCGCGACCTTGACGGCGTCATGCGCGGCGTGCGGCTGGCCTTGGTCGAACGCATCGAGGATGTTCCCGCCGACAGCGCGGTCGAGACGGGTGGCATGCGGATGCTCCCGCTCCAGGGCCGCCTGACCAAGCTCTACAGCGCAGCCGATCTGCCCCAGACGGGGCGGCTGCGCGTGCTGCGTCTCAGCGATGGCGGTGCGATGGTTGCCTATGCGATCGATCAGGTGCTCGACGTGGTCGAGATGCGCGGCGAGCTCGCGCCCGCACAGGTCGCGGGTCCGATCGCCGGCGTGGTGCTGCATGACGGCGGCCCGGTCGAGATGCTCGACCCGTTCTGGCTCTTCACCGGCGCGGCGCCCGGATCTGCCAATGACGATTCGCCGCTCTGCCTGGTCGCGGATGCCGACGATCCCTGGGCGCGCGAGGTGCTCGCGCCTCTGCTCGGCGCGGCGGGTTATCGCGTGACCCTTGCCGGCGAACCGATCGAGGATCGCGTGTCGGTGGTGGTGACCACGGGCGGTGCGCCTGAGGGCGTCGATGCGCCCGTGGTGCGGTTGCGGGGTACGCCCGATGGCGCCGATCCGGACAGCATCTATCGTTATGACCGCGACGGATTGCTGCGCGCGCTGCGCCAGCATGTCGCAGGGGGGAAGTGACATGGGACTCTATCTGATCGCGCGCATCGCCGACGAGAGGATCGCACTGCCCGCCGGGGAGATCGGGTCGGTGGTCGAGGTCGACGGAGTCGCCGCGGTGCCGCGCGTTCCGCCGCATGTCGCGGGCCTGTTCGCGCTTCGCAGCCGCGTGCTGACCGTGATCGATACGCGCACGTCGCTCGAACTCGGCGCGATCGATCGCGAGGCGCTATCGACCGCGGTGATCGTCGAACATGAAGGTCATAGCTATGCCCTTCTGGTCGACGAGGTCGAGGACGTGATCGAGGCGGGCCTGCCCGAATCATGCCCGGCCTTGCTGCCGGCCTCCTGGCGCCGCGCCGCGCGCGGGACGATCCGCCATGGCGACGATGCGATCCTGCTGATCGATCCCGCCACCTTGGTCGCAGGCCCCGAACCGATCGCCGCGTGAACGCTTGTTTGGAAATCCGCCATTCGGCGGATTGCCGGTGCCGCCTCCAAATGCGCCCTTCCGCGCATTTTCAGATGCTCTCCAAAAAAATTTGCCCGTTAACGTGATGCTTACCCGGGCTGGATAGGTCTTCCATCGAAACGCTCAAGGCGAGGACGAGTAATCATGAAGAGTTGCCTGGTCGTCGACGACTCCAAGGTCATCCGCAAAGTCGCGCGGCATATCCTCGAGACGCTCGACTTCACCGTGAACGAGGCGGGAGACGGGGAAGAGGCGCTGACCGCCTGCAAGGCCGCCACGCCCGACGTCATCCTGCTCGATTGGAACATGCCCGTGATGAGCGGCATCGAATTCCTGCGCGTGCTCGGCGAGACCGAGCTGCCGCGTCGTCCCAAGGTCGTGTTCTGCACGACCGAGAACGGCATGGGGCATATCCGGGCCGCGATCGATGCCGGCGCCGACGAATATGTCATGAAGCCGTTCGATCGGGAAACGCTCGAGAGCAAGCTTCAGATCGTCGGCCTCGTCTGAGGCCAGCCCGGTGCTCGACGCTGTCCACAGCGAAACGAGGGGTTCCTCCAGCGGAGCCGCGGCAACGCCCATCCGGGTGCTGATCGTCGACGATTCAGTCGTCGCCCGCGCGGTGCTGGCACGACTGCTTGCCGACCATCATGACATCCAGGTGATGGGCCAGGCGGGGAGCGCCCCGGCCGCGCTGAAGCTGCTCGAGGACAAGCAAGTCGACATCATCCTGCTCGACATCGAAATGCCGGGCGTCAACGGGCTGGTCGCGCTACCTGACCTGATCCGCGTCGGGCGCGGCGCGCGCGTGCTGATCGTGTCGTCGGCCGCCGGCGACGGCGCCGAGGCGACCATCACCGCGCTGCGCCAGGGTGCGGCCGACACGATGCTGAAGCCCAGCGCCGCGCAATTCACCAGCCGTTTCGCCGACGAACTGGTCGATCGGCTGCGGCGGCTCGCGCGCTCGACCGGCAAGCCCAAGCCCCGCATTGTCGAGGCCAATATCCCGGCCGCGCCGCGGCCCGCGCCCCTCTCTGCTCCTCCGTCCGGGCGGCGGCTGGAATGCCTCGGCATCGGCTCCTCCACCGGCGGCGTGCACGCGCTCGGACGCTTTTTCGGCGCATTGCCCAAGAGCTTCACCGCGCCGATCCTGGTGACGCAGCATCTCCCTGCGCCCTTCATGCCCTATTTCGCCGATCAACTCGCCGAGATGAGCGGCCGGCCGACCCGGCTCGGTGCCCCCGGACTGCAGCCGCAGCGCGGCGAGATACTGCTGGCGCCGGGTGACGCGCACATGACTTTGATGAGGACCGGGCCGGTCGTGCATGTCCGGCTCGAACGCAAGCGCTCCGCGTCGGGCTGCTTGCCCTCGGTCGATCCGATGCTGGCTTCGATCGGGCGTGTCTATGGGCCGAACGGCATGGCGGTGATCCTGAGCGGAATGGGCAAGGACGGACTGGTCGGCGCGGGCGAATTGAGCGAGGCAGGCGGGATCGTGCTCGCGCAGGACGAGGCGAGCTCGGTCGTCTGGGGCATGCCTGGCGCGGTGACCAATGCAGGCCTGGCGCGCGCGGTGCTGCCGCCAGACCAGCTTGCGCTGCGAATAGTCGAATCGTGCGAAGGTGACGCCGCGTGGAAATGACCCCTCTCGCCGCGCGTTCGCTCGCCGGACTGCTCGAACAGATGACCGGCCAGCAGCTCGCCAAGACGCGGCGCTGGCTGATCGAGACCGCGCTGCAGCCGGTTATGCGCAAATATGACATAGCGAGCCTGGATATGCTTGCAGGATTGGCGTCGCAGCCCGGATCGGCGCTGCGCGAGGACGTGGTCGAGGCCCTGCTGAACCACGAAACCAGTTTCTATCGCGACCTGGCGGTGTTCCGGGGAATAGGCGAGGAGGCCTTGCCCGCGCTTGCCGAGATCCGGCCGAGCAAGAAATTGCGCATCTGGTCGGCGGGCTGCTCGACCGGACAGGAAGCTTATTCGCTCGCCTTCATGTTTTCGAACCAGAATGCGCGCTGGGACGATTGGCAGATCGATATCATCGGCACCGACGTGTCGCCGGTGGCGGTCGCGCAGGCCCGCAACGGCGTCTATTCGCAATTCGAGGTGCAGCGCGGGCTTCCGATCGGCGACCTGATGTCGCGCTTCGAGCAGGAAGGCGAGGATTGGCGCATCCAGGCACCGCTCAAGGCGCGGCTGAATTTCATGGCGCATAATCTGCTCGACCCGCCGCCGGCCGGCCGGTTCGACATGATCCTGTGCCGCAACGTGTTGCTCTATTTCTCGGCCGAGCGGCGGCGCATCGTGCTCGACCGGTTGGCGAGCGCGATCCATTCCGACGGCATGCTGATCCTCGGCGCGGGCGAGACCGTGCTCGGCCAGACCGACGCCTTCGTGCCCGATCCGCAGCTGCGCGGCATCTATCGACCCGCCAAACGGCCCTGAAAAAGCTGGCGCGGGCGACGGCAGCCGCTATGCCTTGATCGCCATGACCGACGGGATCATCGAGCGGCCATCGCCGAATTTCGACGAGCGCAAGCTGCCGATCAGCATGATCGTGCTCCATTATACGGGCATGGTCGATGCGGCCTCCGCGCTCGACCGGCTGTGCGATCCGGCATCCAAGGTTTCGAGCCATTATCTGATCGCCGAAAACGGCCAGGTCTATTGCCTGGTGCGCGAGACCAAGCGCGCCTGGCACGCCGGCAAGGCCCATTGGCGCGGGATCGACGATGTCAATTCGGCGTCGATCGGGATCGAATTGGTCAATCCCGGCCACGATTATGGCTATCGTCCCTTCGCCGAACCGCAGATGGAATCCTTGATCCCGCTGATGGTGGGGATCACGCGCCGCTACGGCATCACCCGCGGCAATATCGTCGGCCATTCCGACGTCGCACCCGCGCGCAAGGACGATCCGGGCGAATTGTTCGACTGGGAAAGGCTGGCGCGGCTGCGCCTCGCTTTGCCGAGGCCCAAGAAATATCTGACCGATCCGCTGTGGAGCGATGCGAGCTTCCTGCTTGCGCTCGAACGCTTCGGCTATGACGTGGTCGACCCCGAAGCCGCGGTGCGCGCCTTCCAGCGCCGCTTCCGGCCGGAGATCATCGACGGCGTGATCGACGGCCAATGCCGCGCCATCCTGCTGTCGCTGCTGACCGGGGGCGACAAGGGCGCTGAGACGAGGCTGGCGCGAAAGGGGTGAGATCGGTTGGTGCCGACCGATCCGGTCCTGCAAGCTCACCACCGGCTTCCTCTCCAGGATTGCGAACGCAGGATGCTTTCCCCTGCACCACGGTGATGGGATCGGCGCATGAATAGGCGGTGAGAAACCCTCTCGCGACTGTCGCTGATGGGCGACACGCGCCCGCCGTCGACCCATGTCTTGGATAATATCAGCCGCACTCCGATGAGCCGGAAGCCGGCTTCCACAAGCGCGTCGCCAATCGGTTCCACCTTGGCCGTGGTCACGCCGCGTACGTAGGCGGCCCTTGCTTGACAACCATCAAAGCAGGTTGTACTGATCGGTACAAGATGGTCGTTCGAAACAAGAACCCGGACGCATCGACGCACTTTCATCGCCCCTCTTCCCGCCTCGGCCCTCGCGGCTGCGGCGCTTGCGCCAATCCCTCCCATGAAGAAAGGTAATCCCATGTCCCGTCCCCCATTGCCCCCGTTCACGCATGAAACCGCGGTCGAGAAGGTCCGTCTGGCCGAAGACGGCTGGAACGCGCGCGATCCGGCGAAGGTCGCTCTGGCCTACACGCTCGATACGCGCTGGCGGAACCGGGTCGAGTTCGCGACCAATCGAGAGCAAGCGCAGGCCTTCCTCACGCGCAAGTGGAACAAGGAACACGAATACCGGCTGATCAAGGAACTGTGGGCGTTCACCGGCAACCGGATCGCGGTGCGCTATGCCTATGAGTATCGCGACGACAGCGGCCAGTGGTTCCGCGCCTATGGCAACGAGAACTGGCTGTTCGCCGAAGACGGCCTGATGTCGGATCGCCATGCCAGCATCAACGAGATGCCGATCGCCGAGGCGGATCGTAAGTTCCGCTGGCCGCTCGGCCGCCGTCCGGACGACCATCCCTCACTGAGCGACCTCAGCCTGTGACCGGCAAGCGCGTCCTCACTAATCGCGACAGCGCCGTGCCCGCATTGGCGGAAGCGTTTCGCGAACATGGATTCGAGGGCGCGAGCCTGGCCGTGCTGTCGAAGGCGACCGGCCTCGGCAAGGGCAGCCTCTACAACTTCTTCCCGGGCGGGAAGGAGGAGATGATGGAAGCCGTCCTCGCCGACATCGATGGCTGGTTCGCCCAGAGGATCTTCGCCCCGCTGGAGCATGTCGAGGATCCGGCGGCGGCGATCACGGCGATGATCGAGGACGTGACGGCCTATTTCCGCTCGGGCAGGCGGGTATGCCTGGTCGGCGCGCTCGGGCTCAACTCCGCCGGCGAGGCGTTCACGGTCAGGGTGAAGGGCTATTTCGAACGCTGGATAGCGGCACTGGCCCATTGTCTCGAAGCCGCGAAGGTTCCGCCGGTCGCCGCTGTGCAACTCGCGGAGGAGGCGGTGTCAGGGATCCAGGGCGCGATCGTGCTGGCGCGTGCGCTGGGGGACGATGCCGCCTTCAACCGGATCGTCGAGCGTCAGCACGCCAGCCTGGTCGGCGCAATCCGCCGCGGCGTAAGCCTCTGAACGAAGTGCGGCGATCCATCTGAAGAGGCTTTGCCGGAAAATTTGAACGGAGATTCAGGCGACGGTCGACTTGCGGACAATCAACCGCGGCTCCAGGCGCAAGGTTTGAGGCGCGCCGCCGGCCCCCGTACTCAGATCAAGAACGCGTTTCGCCGCCATATCCCCCAGCCGATGACTGCTCTGGTCGACGGAGGTCAGCGGTACACGCAGATAATCGGCGTAACGCAGATTGCCGCAGCCGATGAAGGCAATATCCTCGGGAATGCGCAGACCGGCCTGCATCGCGGCGTCCATCGCGCCAATGGCGGACAGATCATTGTAGCAGAAGACGGCATCCGGCGGTTCGCGTAACGACAGCAATTCCTGCATCGCGTGGTAGCCGGTGGCATCGCCGCTTTCTTCAAAGCCATCGCGCATGACCACCTGAGCCTTAGGAAGTTCGACGCCGGCCGCAGCCAGTGCGCGTTGAAAGCCTTTGAGCCGGTCCGCCGTCGGGCTGGTGCCATGCCCGCCGATATGGGCGATCCGTCTGCGGCCGATCCCGACCAGATGGCGCGCCGCCAGCTCGCCAACCATGAGGTCATTGGTGCCGACGAAATCCACCGGCAATTTGGGAAAATGACGATCGATGAGCAGAACGGGTGTCGTGGTTTCCGCCAGCGCCTCGGGAGGATGCTTTGCCGGGCGACAGGATGCCACCAGTAAGACATCGACGCCGCGCGCCAGCAGGGTTTTGATTTCCTGGTCTTCGATATCCGGATCTTCTTCGGAAGAGGCCAGAACCAGAACCAGGCCTTCCGAACGCAGCGCCCCGGCCAGCGACCGGGCGAATTCGCCGAAGAAGGGATGGATCAGATCCGGCACGACCAATCCGACCGCCTGGGAACGCCCGCCCGCCAGCGCGCGCGCCAGCATATTGGGCTGGTAGTTCAGCTCGCTCATCCGCTTCAGCACGCGCTCGCGGGTTTTGTGGCCGACATCGGTCCGGCCGCGGAGCACCTTTGAAACGGTAACCGTCGAGACGCCCAGATCGCGGGCTATGTCCTTGAGCCTGACCGCCATTGAGGGAGCTTTTCAAGTGCGTTGAAACTGTTGTCTGGTCTATTCACACACGCTCCTGATCGCGTCCAGATATGAGACGGGGCCTAGGCTGTAGACTCACAAATCGCGAACGTCCGGTTTCAGACAACGGGGCTGCGAAGCGAATTCCGCCGGCTAATTGGAGCGAGCGTTAGGGGCCATCTTCGTTGTGCCTAGCTTTCCGAGGGTGATACGCATCGAGCCTTGCCGGGTGCTCCGGGCCGCTCGCCATTCTGCAAAGTTTTCGAATTTTGTTGCCATCGCTTGAGCGCGAGCCGGCATGCCATTTCATTCGGAAACCTTTCTGCCCAGCCGGTATGATCGGGAGCTTCCACCTCGAGCGTCCATTCCGTGAACGGGATCGACGCGTCGATCGCGAAGAGAGAGATCGTCGCTATAGCCAGAAAAGCCCAGACGGCGTTAAATGTTCTGAGCAGGATTTTCCCGGAGATTCTTGAGGCGATGAGTGAGAGTCCGCCCCAGAAGAGGACGCACCAAATGCATAATACCGGCATCCACAAATAGTCCGTCCATACGGGAGAGCGGAATGGGTTTTTATCAACGAAGTGAGCCTGATAGAACACGAAGATCTTGCCGAATGGCCAGAAAAATAGCTGTTCAAGCGGGAATATACTGTGTTCAAAGACCCAAACGTAGATCTGGACCGGCCATGGCTGCTTCCAAAACTCGTCATCGGTGCTGTCACAAATTTCGTAGCCAAAATTCATGCCCAGCATGAAAACGCCAAAAAGCAAGGCCTTGATCAGCTTCATTGGATCGATCCAAGGGTGGCGGTGGAGGCCACACCATAGGAAGCCCCGCTCAACGATTTCCTAAAGTGCGCGGCGGATTCTGGATGCGATCTTTGGCTTGATGAAGCACATGGAACATCCGCTATTGATGACGTGAGTCGTTAGCGGTCATTCGCGGTTATGAGTTCGACCTAATTGAAGCGCGTGCGCGTCCATAATGCCCAGCACCCTGCCGCCAGCGTCGCCAGCAGGGTGACGCAAAGGACCGCAACCCATTCCCAATGCATGGCCAGCGGCGGTACGACCGCATCGGCGCCCAGCCAGACAAACAACGAAACGGCGGCGGCCACGATGGCCCAGTCCCACCAGCTCCTTCTACCCGACCCTTGGACGCGGCCGCCATTCTGGGCGTTCAGCGCGTGATCGTAATCAAGGCCATAGCGATCGCACTCGCGCTGCAAGGCTGCGTCTCGGTTACCCATCTCATCC
>Ga0207698_10001167_pt1 | contig 15320 bp, 11 predicted proteins | sample KBSCornC22_FD_184298 | JGI IMG/M metagenome (GOLD analysis project Ga0207698, IMG submission 184298) | Corn rhizosphere microbial communities from Kellogg Biological Station, Michigan, USA - KBS Corn C2-2 (SPAdes) (version 2) | ecosystem: Host-associated > Plants > Roots > Rhizosphere > Soil ...
GGTGTCTTGCCCAGCAGGATTGCCAATGCATGTTCTGCATTGGCGCGCTGACGGGCGATGCCGAAGGATTCCGATTGTGCGGAAGCCAGCTCCGACTTGGCGCGGGCGACGTCGACTTCGCTGATGTCGCCTTCATCGAAACGGCGTTGCACCAGCTTCAGCGATTGCGTGCGCAAGTCGACGGTGCCGCTGTACAGCTCTTGCTCGGCATCCAGTTCGCGCAGCAGGAAATATTGCTGGGCGACGTCGGCTTGCAGCGCCAGGCGTACCGAGTGGAACAACGCTTCGCTGCGTTGTGCATCGGCAGTTGCGGCGTCGACAGTGGAGGCGACGCGACCGAACAGATCGGCTTCATACGACACGCCCAACTGTGCACGCCAGAGGGTGTTCGGCGTGGTGTTGGCGTCCGGCGCCAGACCTTGTGAGGCCGGCGATGGACGTTGACGGGTCGCGCCGAAGCCGGCGTTGACTTGCGGGAACAGGCCGGAGCGGGCGTCCTGACGCAGTGCGCGCGACTGGCTCAGGCGGGCGGCGGCAGCCTTCAGGTTCTGATTGGCTTCCAGCGCCTGGACTTCCAGGGCGTTGAGGCCTTCGTCATTGAAGATCTTCCACCATTCGCCGCGGGCCAGGTCTTCCGCAGGTTGCGCGGTCTTCCAGTCGGAAGCTGCTTTTGCGTCAGCGGCTTCCTTGTAGGCGACCGAGGTGTTCACGGCGGGGCGTTCGTAGGTCGGCGCCAGCGAGCAGCCTGCCAGCACCAGCATTGCCGCCAGCAGGGCAGAACTAGTTCTGAAACCTTGGAGCGGCTTGAGCAGCTTGCCGCCCAGGCCTCCGAGATTGTTGATTGAGATTGCGTTCATGTTATTTTTCCTTTGCTCATTGGCCGCGATTAACGACCATCGTGCGAATCAGCTGGTGCAACATGCGACCCTGCAGTCAGCGGCGCTTCATGCTTGTGTGCGGAGTGCAGTTTCTTGCTGCCGCCGATGCTACGCAGCAGCACATAGAACACCGGTGTCAGGAACAGGCCGAACAGCGTCACGCCCAGCATGCCGAAGAACACCGCGATACCCATCGCATGGCGCATTTCCGAACCGGCTCCCGAGGAGGTCACCAGCGGCACCACACCCATGATGAACGCGATCGAGGTCATCAGGATCGGACGCAGACGCAGACGGCTGGCGTCGATCGCGGCACGGATCACGGTGCTGCCTTGCAGTTCCAGTTCGCGGGCGAATTCGACGATCAGGATCGCGTTCTTCGCCGACAGACCCACCAGCACCATCAGACCGATCTGGGTGAAGATGTTGTTGTCGCCCTTGGTCAGCCAGACACCGGTCAGCGCCGCCAGGATGCTCATCGGCACGATCAGGATCACGGCCAGCGGCAGGGTCAGGCTTTCATACAGCGCAGCCAGCACCAGGAACACCAGCAGCACGCTGATCGGGAACACCCACACGCCGGCATTGCCTGCGAGGATCTTCTGATAAGTCAGGTCGGTCCATTCGAAACGCACGCCGCGTGGCAGGGTCGCTGCAGCAACGCGTTCAGCCGCTTTTTCAGCCTGATCCGACGAGTAGCCGGGAGCCGGGCCGCCGTTGATGTCGGCAGCGGTGAAGCCGTTGTAGCGCACCACCATTTCAGGACCGAAGGTCTGCTTGACCTTGACCACCGAAGACAGCGGCACCATGTCGCCTGCGGCATTGCGGGTCTTGAGCTGGCCGATGTCGTCGGCCTTGGCGCGGAATGGCGCATCAGCCTGGGCACGTACTTGATAAACACGGCCGAAACGGTTGAAGTCGTTGACGTACAGCGAACCCAGGTAGATCTGCATGGTGTTGAACACATCGGTCACGGGAATGCCAAGCTGCTTGGCTTTCACGCGGTCGAGGTCGACGTCCAGTTGCGGCACGTTGATTTGATAGCTCGAGAACATCGGACCCAGTGCAGGTTCCTTGGCGGCGGCCTTCATGAAGGCCTGCGCGGCAGCGTCGAGCTCAGCGTAGCCGACCGCGCCGTGATCTTCGATCTGCATCTTGAAGCCGCCCAGCGTACCCAGACCCATCACCGGCGGCGGTGGGAACACGGCCGTGAAGGCTTCCTTGATGCCGCTGAATTTCTTGTTCAGCGACATGGCGATGGCGGTGCCCGACAGTTCCTTGCTCTTGCGTTCTTCGAACGGTTTCAGACCGACGAAGACGATACCGGCGGAGGAGCTGTTGGTGAAGCCGTTGATCGACAGACCTGGGAAGGCAATCGCGCTGTCCACGCCGGGTTCTTTCAGCATGATGTCGCTCATCTTGCGCATCACGTCTTCGCTGCGGTCGATCGAAGCGCCGTTGGGCAATTGCGCGAAGGCCACCAGGTATTGCTTGTCCTGGCCCGGCACGAAGCCGCCCGGAACGATGTAGGCGATGCCCACGGTAGCGGCCAGCAGCAGGGCATACACGCCCATCGCCGACGCCTTGCGCGAGATCACGCCGGTCACGCCCTTGCTATAGCCTTCCGAAGCGCGGTTGAAGAAGCGGTTGAAGCGGACGAAGAAGCCACCGAGGAAGCGATCCATCTGCCGCGTCAGCCAGTCCGGCTTGGCGCCGTGACCCTTGAGCAGCATCGCAGCCAGGGCCGGCGACAATGTCAGCGAATTGAATGCCGAGATCACGGTCGAGATCGCAATCGTCATCGCAAACTGCTTGTAGAACTGGCCGGTCAGACCCGTCATGAAGGCCAGCGGAACGAACACCGCCACCAGCGTCAGCGCGATCGCAATGATCGGGCCCGACACTTCCTGCATGGCGCGATACGTTGCTTCACGCGGCGTCAGGCCGGCGCTGATGTTCCGTTCGACGTTCTCCACCACCACAATGGCATCGTCGACCACGATCCCGATGGCGAGCACCATGCCGAACAGCGACAGGGCGTTGATGGAGTAACCGAAGCCCAGCATCAGCGAGAAGGTACCCACAATCGACACCGGCACGGCCAGCAGCGGAATGATCGAGGCGCGCCAGGTTTGCAGGAAGATGATCACCACGATCACAACCAGCGCAATCGCTTCGAGCAGGGTATGCACCACGGCTTCGATACTGGCGCGCACGAATTGGGTCGGGTCATACACGATCTTGTATTCGACCGACGACGGGAAGTCCTTCGACAGATCCTTCATCGCGGCGCGCACTTGCGTCGACACGTCCAGCGCGTTGGCGCCGGGCGCCTGGAAGATCGGGATCGCCACCGCAGGCTTGTTGTCCAGCAGCGAGCGCAGGCCGTATTCGGACGCGGCCAGCTCGACGCGGGCGACGTCGCCCAGCTTGGTGATGGCGCCGTCAGGTGCGCTCTTCAAGATGATTTCGCGGAACTCTTCTTCGCTCTTCAGACGACCTTGTGCATTGACCGACAATTGCACGGGAACGTCCGGCGAGCTGGGCGAGGCGCCGATCACACCGGCCGCTACCTGCACGTTCTGTTCGCGGATCGCCTTGATCACATCGCTGGCGGTCAGGCCGCGTTGCGAGACCTTGTTCGGGTCCAGCCAGACGCGCATGGAGTAGTTGCCTGAACCGAACAAGCCGACTTCACCGACGCCCTGGATGCGCGCCAGACGGTCTTTCACGTTCAGCACCGCGTAGTTGCGCAGATAGGTGGTGTCGTAGCGATTGTCCGGCGAGATCAGGTGGACCACCATGGTCAGCGTCGGCGAGCTTTTAATGGTCGTCACGCCCAGGCGTTGCACGTCTTCAGGCAAGCGCGGCAAGGCTTGCGCAACGCGGTTCTGCACCAGTTGCTGGGCCTTGTCGGGATCGACGCCGAGACGGAAGTTGACCGTGATGGTCAGGTTGCCGTCGCTGTTGGCCTGCGACTGCATGTACAGCATGTTTTCCACGCCGTTGATCTGCTCTTCCAGCGGCGAAGCCACGGTTTCGGCGATCACCTTCGGGTTGGCGCCCGGATACGACGCGCGCACCACGACCGATGGCGGCACCACTTCCGGATATTCGGAAATGGGCAGCTGGAACATGGCCAACACCCCGGCCAGTAGCAGCAGTATCGACAGCACGCCCGCAAAGATCGGGCGGTCGATAAAGAATTTTGAAATGTTCATGGGAGTTCCCCGTCAATAATTTTTTGATGCAAATTTTTGATGCTGATCTCTTGGATCGGTCTTCAAGCCTTCTTGTCGGTCTTGGCCGCCGCAGCTGTAGCACCGGCGGCACCGGCAGCACCGGCAACCTTCACCATCGGTACCAGGGTCGGTGCCACGGTGTCGCCCGGACGGATGCGTTGCAGGCCGTTGACGACGATGCGTTCACCCGACTTCAGGCCGCTTTCGATGACGCGCAGACCTTCCTGGTTGGCGCCGACGCGGACTTCGCGGTAAGTAGCGTGGTTGTCCTTGTCGAGCACCAGCACGAAGCGCTTGTCCTGATCGGTGCCGAGCGCTTTTTCGTCGATCAGCAGAGCGTCGCGCGGAGCGCCGCCGCCAAGGCGGATGCGGGCATACAGGCCCGGCAGCAACTGGCCATCGGTGTTGTCGAAGACGGCGCGCACGCGGATGGTGCCGGAGGAAGTGTCGATGCGGTTGTCGATCGAACCGACCTTGCCTTCACGCGAGTAAGCGTCTTCATTGGCCAGGCCCAGGAATACAGGGACCGACGTGCCTTTGGCGCGCGCCGGGTTGACGTATTTCAGGAAGCTCTGCTCATCGACGTCGAAGGATGCATAGATCTTCGACATCGACACCAAAGTCGACAGCGCCGGCGTGTTGGAGCCGACCGAAACGATGTTGCCGACGGTGACTTCGGCACGCGACATGCGGCCGGAGACCGGTGCGACGATTTGCGTATATTCCAGGTTCAGCTTGGCCGAACGCAGGGCCGCTTGCGCAGCTTGCACGTTGGCGGCGGCTTCGCGGGAAGCGTTCTGCTTTTCTTCGTAGTCGCGCTTGGCGATGGCGTTGTCGCCCAGCAGGCGCTGACCGCGCGCCACATCCGAAGCGGTGTAGGCGGCGCGGGCTTCGGCGCCGGCCAACTGGGCTTGCGCGCGGGCGACTTCAGCGGCGTAAGGACGCGGGTCGATGGTGAACAGGACGTCACCCTTCTTGACCATGGCGCCATCCTTGAAGTGCACGGCGGTCAGGGTGCCGGACACCAGCGGACGGATCTCGACGCGATCGACTGCTTCGAGGCGACCGGAGTATTGCTGCCAGTCGGTGATCTGTTTGCTGACGACTTCGGCGACATCGACGCCGGCCGCTTTCGGCGCTTGCTGCGCATTGGCGGTGGAGTCGACGCCGATGGCGGACAGGGTGCCGGCGACGGCGATGGCGATGACGGCGAACACGGCTGCCGTGACGGTGTAGCGATTGCGCAGTGTAAATTTGCTGGACATGATGGACCTCATTAAGACGGTTGGAATTGGAGAGCAGGGTTTGTTGGGCCTGCGATCGCACTGAAGCGACGACGCAGGAATTCGACGATTTCTTTAAGCAAAGGAATATGGCTGCGCAGCGCGTCGTGCGTGATGCCGGCGAAGCGCGCGACTTGCGTATGCACGCCGGCGTGGATCAGCGAGGCGGCGTATTTTTCCGCTTCGGTGTGCAGCACGTCGCAGCCGGCCGTGGCGATGTAGGCCGGCGGCAATCCGGCCAGGCGGCTGGCTTCCAGCGGCGCGGCGTACGGATGCAGGCGTTGCATGGTCTGCGGCAGGTACTGGCGATAGCGCAGCGCGCAGGCTTCGGCGGTCATGTCCGAGTTCAGGCGCTTGGCGTCGCCCAGCAGGGTCATGCTGGGATCGAGCATCGGGCTGATCAGCACTTGCGCGGCAAACGGCGCCGAGCAGCGGTCGCGCGTGATCATGGTCAGGCTGGCCGCCAGGTTGCCGCCGGCGTCGTCGCCCGCAACGGCGATCTGGTGTGGATCGATGTGCAGCATGCCGGCGTTCTTGACGGCCCAGCAGGCGGCGGCGTAAGCGTCTTCCGGTGCGGCCGGGAACGGCTTGGCCGGCGCCAGCGCGTACGCCACCGAGAGCACTACCGCGCGGCTGTGCTGTGCAATGTATCGGGCTTGCAGGTCGGCGTCGTCCAAACCGCCGGAGACAAAACCGCCACCATGGAAGTACAGCACCAGCGCCTGCAGGTCGCCGGTTTTCACGCGGCCTTGCGGTTGATACAGGCGCACGGGAATCGCGCCGATCGGACCGGGGACGGTGAAGTTGGTGACGGTTGAGGCTTGTTCGACTTCCATGATATTGGGGCGGCGGTTAACGCCGGATTCGCTAAGTTGAAGCGGATTGTGCGCGACAGCATGCGAACGGATAAAGCAGGCAAATCCAACAACACTGTTCGCCGAGTTCGAACAATCGGCGTAAAATACTCGAATTAGTTTTGGGTGAATCGGCGCGCGGCCAATGCAGATGCGGTTTTCCAATGTTTTTGGATAAGCCGCGGAAAGCGCGATAAAGCCCGCCAATGGCAGCAAAAGATGGCAAATTGGCAGTGAAAAACACGTTTTTACCGCTGTTGCAAAACAATCGCGGCGGGTGATTTGTACAAATGCGACGACAAAATCGTTGCCAGGGAGAATCAAATGGACAGGTTTCAAGCAATGCAGGTCTTCAGCGCCGTGGTCGACGCCAACAGCTTCACGCGCGCCGCCGACAATCTCAATCTGCCGCGCACCACGGTGACGACGATTGTCCAGGGCCTGGAGAGTTTGTTGCAGGTGCGCCTGCTCAACCGCACCACGCGCCGCATCAGCCTCACGCCCGATGGCGCCGCTTATTACGAGCGCTGCGTGCGCATCCTGGCCGAAGTGGACGAGACCGAGGCCTCGTTCCGCAACGTCACGCGCGGCCCGCAAGGGCGCCTGCGCATTGACGTGCCGGCCTCGATCGGTCGCTTGCTGCTGCTGCCCAATCTGTGCGACTTCTATTCCAAGTACCCCGACATTGAACTGGTCATGGGCATGAGTGACCGTCCGGTGGATATGGTGCAGGAGGCGGTCGACTGCGTGATCCGCGTCGGCGACCTGCAGGATTCGAGCATGGTGGCGCGCCGCATCGGCACCTTCCAGGCGGTGACCTGCGGTTCGCCCACCTACTTCGAGCGCCACGGCATGCCGCACACCATCGAGGACCTGCAGAACCACAAGTCGGTGCACTACTTCTCCAGCCGCACGGGCCGCACCATCGACTGGGACTTCATGGTCGACGGCGTCACGCAGGAAGTGAAGATGGCCGGCAAGTTGTCGGTCAACGACGGCGATGCCTACGTCGCCTGCGCGCTGCAAGGTTTCGGCCTGGTCCAGGCGCCGCTGTACATGATCCAGCCGTTCCTCGAGGACGGCCGCCTGGTCGAAATCCTGTCGCAGTGGAAGCCGGTTCCGATGCCGATTTCGGTGGTCTACCTGCACAATCGCCACTTGTCGCCCAAGGTGCGCGCCTTCGTCGACTGGGTCGCCGAACTGTTCGCCACCTGCCCGCTGCAAAAGGGCTGCCAGATGGGTATTGCGGCCGATGCCAAGGAATCCCATTTCACCAGCAAGCCGGAGAGCAACACCATCCGCGCCGTCATCGAGCAGCACAACATCGCCGAAAGCGTGTTCTAAAGCGCGCGTCAGCTCTTGCGTTTTTCCATGCAGCGGCCCGCCTGGTTTCAGGCGCGTCGCTGTTTTTGCGTGGGCGATCGCTGCTGGCATGCTGATGATCCTTGTCTGCTCAGACCGTCGACGAGACCGCGTGCTTCCTGATGCAGAAAGCAACGCGTCCTTCCGCCGGAAAGGGCGAAAAGCGTCGGGTAATGTCTGGAAAGTTCGTGAAGTGCCGAGGCGGTAGCGCGAATGTGCGCGCCGGTGGTCGGCGGTCCGGTGAAGCGCTGTCTTGCATGGTCGACCGAAAGCGGGACGACGGACAGTTTGAATCGTGTATTTGGCGTGAAGAGATTATGCGCGCAGCGCAGCAATTTCGGTTTGCTGAAAGCTGTCGAATATTTGCCTGATTCTCCAATGTGATGGCGAATCAGGCAGTTTTTATGTTTTTTGGATTCGATTTCGCTCGCGTGGGAGGGTGTTGCCGGAGAGATGATCGCGAAAGCCGGTGCGCTTGCAGAAATGCGAGCGGATCGAAAGACTATCGTGCCGCGTCAGGCAGCGCAAGGCTTCCTGGACGATGATGCGCGGATGGACGGAAATGCAAGTGACGCCCTTTTCTCAGCGAGTTAGGCTTCTTGTCGTGTGCAAATTCAAACGTCGAATTTGGCTTGGATACCCAATTCTCCTGATTATTTGCCTATTTCTCCAATTGGCGGTGGTGGAGATTCAGGCAAGTCGGCAATCTGGAGTAAGCTGACTGCTTCCCCTCTCCCGACCTGGAACCGCCATGGATCTGAACGACGCTCCTACCGATATCGACTACAACGCCGACGCGCCTGCGCCCGGAGCATCCGGACCCGCGAATCTGGGCGGTGAAGCCGACGAGCGCCTGGGTGCGGCACAGCGCGAACTGGTCACCTTGATTGCACGCCTGACCGAAGGCGCCGAAGGTTCGCTGGAAACCGGCATCGACGGCTTCTTTCTGCATCGCATCACCAATCCCCAGGGGCCCAAGCACGCGGTGCAAAAGCCGGTGTTCTCCGTGATTGCCCAAGGCGCCAAGCGTTTGTACGTCGGCGACGACGTCTATGATTACGATCCGATGCATTATCTGGTGTCGTCGGTGGATCTGCCGATGGTGGGCAAGGTGACCATGAGCAGTCCGGAAACGCCTTACCTGGGTCTGCGCATCGACCTCGACACCCGCGAGATCGGCTCGCTGATCGGCGACGAGCATCTGCCGCAGGGCATTCCCTCTGACGCTTCGCGCGGCCTGTTCGTCAATCGCCTCGACATCACGCTGCTGGACGCGGTGCTGCGGCTGTTGCGCCTGCTGGAGACGCCGCGCGATATCCCGATCCTGGCGCCGATGGTCAAACGCGAAATCCTGTATCGCCTGCTGATGAACGGCCAGGGTGCCTTGCTGCGCCAGACCGTGCTGCAGGACAGCCAGATGAACCGCATCGCCAAGGCCATCCGCATGATGAAGGAAAGCTTCGCGCAGCCGTTGCGCGTGGACGACATCGCGCGCGACGTGCACATGAGCGTGTCGTCGCTGCATCATCATTTCAAGGTGGTGACGGCGATGAGCCCGCTGCAGTATCAAAAGAACCTGCGCCTGCAGGAAGCGCGCCGGCTGATGTTGGCCGACGATGTGAGCGTGGCGACGGCATCGCAGACCGTGGGTTACGAAAGTCCGTCGCAGTTCAGCCGCGAGTACAGCCGCATGTTCGGCGCGCCGCCGCTGCGCGACAAGCGGCGCTGGCTCGAGGAAGAGGCACCGGCGTTATAGCAGACGGGACGGGGAGCCCGGCGCGTTTCCACGCAAGAGGCTAGAATCATCTTCCCTTACAGAACGCATCTTCCCAACGGAGACTCCCATGCAATATCGACGCCTCGGCAAAAGCAACCTGAAAGTCTCGGCCTTGTGCCTGGGCACCATGATGTTCGGCGACCAGACGCCCATCGATGAAGCGCGCAGCATCGTCGCCTCGGCGCGCGAGCATGGCATCAACTTCATCGACACCGCCGACGTCTACAGCAAGGGCAAGTCGGAGGAGATGGTCGGCAAGCTGCTGCAAGGGCAACGTAGCGACTGGGTGCTGGCGAGCAAGCTGGGCAACGCCATGAGCAGTGCGCCGAACCAATCGCATTATTCGCGCCACTGGATCGTGACCGAGACGGAGAACATCCTGCGCCGCCTCGATACCGATTATCTCGATGTGCTGTACATGCACCGCGATTACCACGAAGAAAACCTGGAAGAAGCGATCCAGGCACTGGGTGACCTGATCCGCGCAGGCAAGATCCGTGGCTTCGGCGTGTCCAACTTCCGCGGCTGGCGCATCGCCGAGATTGCGCGCCTGTGCGAGAAGAACAACGTGCCGCTGCCGTTGGTGTGTCAGCCGTATTACAACCTGTTGAACCGCATGCCCGAGGTGGAAATCCTGCCGGCCTGCGCCAACTACGGGCTTGGCGTGGTGCCTTACAGCCCGATCGCACGCGGCGTGCTGACCGGTAAATACAAGCCGGGCCAGAAGCCCGCAGAAGATACGCGCGCCGGGCGCGGCGACAAGCGCATCCTGGAAACCGAATTCCGTGAAGAGTCGCTGGTCATCGCCGAGAAATTGCAGCAGCACTGCGCTGCCCGCGGCGTCAAGCTCGGGCAATTTGCGACGGCGTGGGTGCTTGCCAATTCAGCGATCAGCAGCGTGATTGCCGGACCGCGGACCCTGGCGCAGATGGAAGACTATTACGATGCGGTGGAATTGAAGATCAGCGCGGAAGAAGAAGCGCTGATCGACAGCCTGGTGACGCCGGGTCATTCCTCGACACCGGGTTACAACGATCCGAGCTATCCGTTTTTCGGACGTGTCGCGGTCAAGTAAATCGGATTGATCCCGCTGCTGCCCGGCCGGTTCAGCTGGCCGTCGCGGGCCGCGCGGCTTTCTTCGGCAGTAGCGGAAGTTCTTCCAGGCGCGCCGCTTCGGCGCGCTTTTCTTCGTGCCAGCAAAGATTGAGCATCATGAAGTGACTTTGCATGCCGACGTCGCGCGTAAACGTGCAGCTGGCGGGCGGCAGTGCTTTGCGGCTGATGGCCAGTTGTATCTGCGCCTCGCCGGCAGGCAGCGCGCGCCGGCTGGAATCGTCGACGACGGTGCGACCGGTTTCGTCCGGCGTCAAGCCGCCGTATTCATGATCCGACAGCACGTCAATGCTCACGCTGCGCACGATTTGCGTGGCGCAGCCGTTGTCGACCTGCATGTTGTCGATGGCAACGCCGACGTGCTCCGAGCGCTTGATGCGCTTGCCGTGTTCATTGAGATAGGTCACGCGTTCGCTGGTCTCGGGAAATTCCCTCACCGGCATGCGGCGCAGCGCCGCTTCACGCGCACAGGCGCGGTACGCCAGCTCCGCTTCGCGCTGCGCGTTGCTGTCGCTGATGCGTTCCCATACGGTATGTTCTTCCGGCGTGGCCACGGCCGCTTGCGCGAGCATGCTGTCGCGCTCATGGTCATGGCAGGAGGCCAGCAATACGGTCGCCGACAGCACGGCGGCCGCAGCGAGAATGACTTTGTTCCTTGAAAGCGTCATGATTTTACCCCTTCGTTTCCCTTGAATGACGCGGCCCTGGCCCAAGATGGGCGAGCCGTTCATCGATGTCGCGGTCACGATTATGCGAGTTAGTTCAGGACGCTTAAATAGGACAATTCTCAAAATTCTGTTTTTCGTCCGAAAAACAAAATAACTTCCATCGTAAGGACTTTGTCTTACGACGAAGGTATCGAATCAGGATGAGATGGGTCTGGTTTTTCCGTTCTTGCGCCAACCGGGCCGACCGCCGCCACAACCTGACGGCGGTCGCGGAAAATCCAGGTCAGCCGCGCAGGATGTTGATGCGGCGGCTGGTTTCGGCGCGCAGCAGTTGCACGTCGGTGCCCGGCGTCAGCATGTCGACACCGTAGGCCTTCATGCGTTCCGCCATTTCTACCGAGCCGCAGAAGATGCCGACGTATTTGCCGCGTGCGTGCGAGACTTCAATGAGGTGCTTGATGGCCTGGTCGACCTTGTCGTCGCTCCATGAATCCGGCGTCAGGCCGAGTTCGATGGCGAGGTCGCTGGGGCCGATGAAGATGCCGTCGAGATCCGGCACCGAGAGGATGTCTTCCACCGCCGCCAGGCCCTGGCGCGTTTCGATCATGGCCAGCGTGAGCACGGTGCGGTTGGCGTGTTCGAAATAATCCTTGCCGCCGTATAGCACGCCGCGCGCCGGGCCGTAGCTGCGGCCGCCGCGCGGCGAGTAATGGCAGGCGCGCACGAAACGCTCGGCGTCTTCCCTGGAATTGATCAGCGGGCAGATCACGCCGTAGGCGCCGGCGTCGAGCAGCTTGTTGATTTCGCCCAGGCTGTTTTCGGAGCAGCGCACCAGCGGCGCGGCATTGGTGGTGGAGATCGCCTGCAGCATCGGCACCGCCGATTCGATCGAGAACAGGCCGTGTTGCAAGTCGACGGTGACGGCGTCATAGCCGCAATCGGCGACCACTTCGGCGAGGAAAGAATTGCCGATGGACGCCCAGCCGTTGAGGGCCAGTTTCTTTTGCGCGAACAAGGTGCGCAGGGGGTTTTGCCGCATTCCGGTCTCCATATGTTATTGGTTGGTTCGGATATGGTATGCGGATTCCACCTGACACGCAGGGCGTCGGATAAATCCCAGGTGAACGGCGTTGAAAAATTATCTCGTGTAGCGGAACGGCGCGCCGTCGATCGCCGTCTTGCGACCGCCGATTTGCGCCGCCAGCAAGGCTGCGCTGCCACAGGCAAGCGTCCAGCCGAGCGCGCCCTGGCCAATGTTCAGGTAGAGATTCTTGACCGGCGATGGGCCGATGACCGGCACGCCGCTCGGCGTGGCCGGACGGAAGCCGGCCCACGGCGACAACCGTGCGGCGTTGCCGGCGTGAATGGCGCCCGGGAACAGCTCGTCGGCGCCATTGCTCAGTTCGTCGACGGCGCGCTGCGGAATGCGCGTGTCCATGCCGACCAGCTCCACGCGGCCGGCCACGCGCAGACGGTTGCCCAGGCGCGCATAGACGATCTTGCGCGAGATGTCGGTGATCGATACCTGCGGCGAGGCGGCTTGCGACAGTGCGTCGTCGAGCGGCACGGTGATGCTGTAACCCTTCAATGGATACAGCGGCAAACTGAATCCAGCCCGGCGCGCGAAGTCCGCGCTGTCAGCGCCCAGCGCCAGCACGAATGCGTCGGCATCGTGCGCACCGACGCCATGGCGCCGTCGCGCATCGTTACGCCCGTGACCGTGGTGGACGGCAGGAAGCGGAAGTTCGGATTGGCCTGCATGCGCTCGACCAGCGCCTGGCAAAACTGCGCGCAGTCGCCGGCTTCTTCGCTCGGCGTGTAGACGCCGCCGGCCCAGTTGCGGCGCGCCTTGCCCAGCGCCGGTTCGATTTCCAGGCAGCGTGCGGCGTCGATCACTTCCTGTTGGCAACCGTGCTGCGCCTGGAAGGCAATTTGCTTGCGCGCCGACGCCAGTCCGGCCGGATCCGTGTACATCACCAGTTTGCCGGCGGTGCGATGGTTGAATTCGATCGGCGCCGCTTGCAGGATGTGCGTCATCTCGTCGCGGCTGTAGAACGCCAGTTGCAGCAATTCGATGGTGGTGCGCTGCACGCGCGCGGCATTGCTGGCGGCGAGGAATTTGGCCAACCAGCGCCATTGCGCAGGATCGAGTTTCGGTTTCAGCGTCAGCGGCGAGTCGGCGCTGAACAGGTAATGCGGCCAGTGCGTCCATACCGATGGATCGGCCAGCGGCGCGACGTAGGAATAACTCAGCTGGGCGCCGTTGCCGAGGCTGGTGCCGGCGCCGGCTTGCGCGCGCGCATCCAGCAAGGTGACCTGGTGGCCGTCTTCGAGCAGACGATACGCTGAAGTGACGCCGATGACGCCGGCGCCGAGTACGCAGATATGCATTGCTTGTTCCTGTTGGGCGGGACACTCCTGCAGCGGAACTGCCGCTGTCAACTTTCCGGCTTGCGCGGGCAAAGATGCGGCCAGGATGGCGGTCGCCGACGGTGATGATGGATAGCGCCAACTATACGCAATTTCAGTTTCCCTGTCGTATGCCGAATCGGCATTGTCTGCGATGCCCCGTCATCGGATCACTTGCCGCCGAAGGCTTGCACCGGTATCCATTTGCCGCTGCGTACCTGGTAAATCGTATAAGCCGGGTTGAGCAGATTGCCTTCGGCGTCGAAGGCGATCGTGCCGGTCAGGCCCTTGTACTTCAGCTGGTGCAGGGTGGCCGCAATGCGCGGCGGGTCCAGCGAGTCCGCCTGCTGGATGGCCGCAGCGATGGCGTATGCCGCGTCGTAGGCGAACGGTGCGAACAGTTCAATCGGACCGCCATAGGCCGCGATGAATTTGTCCTGGAATTTTTTCCAGCCGGCCATTTTTTCCTGGGCCTGGCCGGGCGCCAGGCCGAAGGTTCCTTCGCCGTCGGCGCCTGCTAGCCGCAGGAAGGTCGGACTGACGATGCCGTCGGCCGCTAGCAGCGCGGCGTTGACGCCGGCGCGTCGCATCGCCAGCTTGAGCGCGGCTGCTTGCGGTCCGAGGCCGCCGAAGAAAATCAGGTCGGCGTCGGTGTTGCGCGCTGCGGTCAGCGCGGCATTGAAGTCGGAGGTCTTGCTGCTAATTGTCTGCCGCGCCACGACAGCCGAGCCTTTGTCCGGCAAACCTTGCATGAACTGGTTCGCCAGCATGGTGCCGAAGCCGGTGTCGTCGTGGATCACCGCGATGCGCCTGGCCTTGAGCTGCTGCAAAGCGAAGGTGCTGGCGTAACGCCCGCCGTCGTCGTCATGGCCGACGATGCGGAAGCTGTCGGCGTACCCGTTTTGCGTGTACTGCCTGCCGGTTGAACCCGGCGCGATCTGGGGAATGCCGGCCGCATGATAGATGTTGGCGGCGGGCATGCTGGCGCCGGTATTCCAATGGCCGATCACGGCGACGACTTCGGATCTGACCAGGTAATTGGCCACCAGCGCTGCCGTATGGATGTCGCCACGGTCGTCCTGCGTGAGCAACTTGAGCAATACCGGGCGGCCGCCCACGGCAATGCCGCGCGCATTGATTTCGGCAATGGCCAATTCCACCGCGTGCGCCTGGCTCTGTCCCATCTGCGCGGAACTGCCGGACAGCGGCCCGGCGAAACCGATCTGTATCAATCGCGGCGTCTCGGCGGCGGACACGGTCATGGGCAGGCAGCACATGCATGCCGTCAGCAGGGCGTCGAGGAAGCGCCTGCGCCGAACAAGGGACGGAAGGGGAAAGAAGGCAAATCTGGCCATGTACGATGCTCCCCGAGGCGTGAAGTCCAGGATCAATTATCGGCAGCAAGGCCCCGCCATTGAAGTCTTGTGCAGGATATTTGCAAACTATTCTCCAAACTGCTGTTCCGCGGAAGCGCTTTCGTGCCGTAAGGCACGCTGCGGCGGGCAATGTGGCGCCTGAGGTACAATAACGCCCGAAGCAAGCCAGACAGCCGCTGGTCATCGTGTCATGCGATGACGGGAGGAAGGTCCGGACTCCATAGAGCAGGGTGACGGTTAACGGCCGTCCGCTGAAAGCCGGCGCAAGCCGGTATAAGGCGAGGAACAGGGCCACAGAGACGAGCGTATTAAGTTACGGTGAAACGCGGTAACCTCCACCCGGAGCAATCTCAAATAG
>Ga0207698_10001168_pt1 | contig 15309 bp, 10 predicted proteins | sample KBSCornC22_FD_184298 | JGI IMG/M metagenome (GOLD analysis project Ga0207698, IMG submission 184298) | Corn rhizosphere microbial communities from Kellogg Biological Station, Michigan, USA - KBS Corn C2-2 (SPAdes) (version 2) | ecosystem: Host-associated > Plants > Roots > Rhizosphere > Soil ...
GTAATAATATTCGTCGCCGGTCGCGTGATAGGCATCGAGGAACAGCTCGCCCATGTCTGCCGTGCCCGGCGGCTGGACCCAGATCATGTCGGGGGTGGCTTCGACCTCGCCCCACCGCCGGGACATGTCGGGAAGGTAGGACCAGACATAGCCGCCGCGGGTCGAGACCTTCTCGACCATGAAGCGGGTGGCCGTCTTCATCGTCTGCTCGATCTGGGCTCGGGACTGCGCCAGCGCAGGCGTCGCGACTGCCGCGAGGATCAACGGAACAAGCTTCAGCCAACGTCTCACGCGAACACTCCCCGCTTCTTTCCCCAGGCATAGAAAACGTCCTGCCAGCCCTCGACCGAATGGCCCCTGGAGAGCCTCAGCCCAAAGCCATGTCCACCGTCCGGATAGAGATGCGTCTCGACCGGCACCTTCGCGTCAAGCAGGCCTTTGCGCAGCATCAGCGTGTTGGCGACCGGCACCGAGGGATCGTTCTCGGCGTGGAGCAGGAAGCCGGGCGACGCATCGCGCCGCACGTTCAGTGCGGGATTGTATTTGCGCTCGAGCGCCGGAGTCGGGTGCGGCCCGAGCAACTCCTCGCGCGAGCCGGCGTGGGCAGTCCCCGGACTCATCGAAATCACCGGATAGATCGGCGCGGCGATGTCCGGCCTCGCGGACAAGCGATCGGCGGCGTCGAGCTCCGGATACAGGCGCGCGGCGAAGCGCGTCATGAGGCTCGCGCAGACGTGGCCTCCGGCCGAGAAACCCGTCGCGCAGATGCGTCGCGGATCGACGTGGTACGTTGCAGACCGCCGGCGGATGATCCGCATCGCGCGCTGAGCGTCGGCGAGCGGCGTATCAGGACCCGAAAGCCAGCCTTCCCCCGGCAACCGGTAGAACAGGACGAAGCAGGTGATCCCCCGCGCGGCCAGCCACCGCGCCATCTCATATCCCTCCTTGTCGAGCACCACCCATCGGTACCCGCCGCCGGGGAAGATCAGCGCCGCTCCGCCGTTCGGTTTCGCCGGCCGGAAAACAGCCATTCGCGGGCGGCTGATGCCCAGCACATAACGGTCGTTGTACGCGGGATCCTTGCTCCGCTCGTGAACCATTTCGACCGGAAGCTTCGCCGGAGAGCCGGGCGGCCGCCCGGGCCAAAGATCAATGGTCTCGGTCGGATCAGGAATCGTCAGCCAATGCGATTCGCTCGTCGATGGCGGGCGCGTTTGCGCCGAAGCTGACGCGCCCAGCCCTGCTGCCAGCGATCCGATCAACAGGCTCCGGCGGTCGATCGTCATAGCGCTCGGTAGGTGAAGTTGGAGAAGCGGGCTTGGCCTCCGCGCGCCGAATAGAGCGCCGGCCTCAAGCTCAGGAAGTCGCCCGCGACATTATGGTGATAGCCGGATACCTCCATTTGAGGCTCGTACTTGCGCCACGACGAGCCGCCGTCGGCGCTGGTGTGAATCGTCAGGATGTTTCGGTCGTTCGTCAGCCGCATGCGGACTCGACCCGGCATGCCGGGAAGCAGCGCGCCGGGCCGCTGGAGCCCGTACCGGTGCATCACACTTCGCTCTGCCGAGAAGCCGAGACCCGCATAGAGCCGGCGGTTGTAGAAGAGCAGCAGCCCCGCTTCGTTGCCCGCTCCGGGCTCGACATCGCACTCGACCTGGTAGCGCTGGTCACCGGCGATGCAGCTGATCGGCGAGCAGTCGCTCGGGCTCTCTCCTTTGCCGCGAACGAGCATCGCACCACCTGTCCGCCGCACCCGCGACTGCTCGTTCGGTCCGGGGTCATAGAAGCTCCACTGGATTCCGAACTTGTCGGTCGAGAAATCGTCGCTGAGTGGCATCCCGTGCGGCTGCTCCCGGGCGTTCAGCGGCTTTCTCAATGGCCGCGACAAGTCCCCGCCCAGCGGGCGCGGCCAGCCGTCGCCGGTCCACTCCACCGGTTGAAGCAGCGCCTGTCTGCCGAGCGTCCAATAGCCGTTCTCATAGCCGTGATAGATCATCCACCACTTGCCGTTCGGCCCTTGGAATAGGGTGGCGTGCCCGCGCGACCACCATTTCTCGAGCGGCGATCGCGTGTGAACGATGGGATTTGCAGGATCGTTCTCCCACGGCCCGGCAAGCGAGCGCGAGCGTGCGACGATCACCATATGCCCGGTGGGCGGCCCGGCCGTTCCGCCCACCGCAGTGACCAGGTAGAACCATTCGCCGCGACGCGTGATCTTCGGGCCCTCGGGGGAAAAGCCCTCGACGACCCAACTCTCCGGATAATGCCACGGATCATAGACGTGCTCGGGCGCTCCGACGGTCGAGAGGCCGTCATCCGCGAGCTGCACCCGGTCGCCGCCGCTCAGGAACAGCCACCGACGTCCGCGCTCGTCCACCGCGTGGTCAGGGTCGATGTGATTGGCAAGCTTGAGATCGACGGGCTCGGACCAGGGCCCCTCGATGCGCTCGGCGTGGATGACGTAGATCGACCGCTTGGCCGGCGTCCTCGCGGGAATGTAGCAATAGAAGCGGCTCCCGTGCTTCGCGAGACCGGGAGCCCAGACCGAGCCGATCGGAGTCTTGAGCGCGGCTGTCACGGGCCGCCAGTTCACGAGGTCGCGGCTGTGCCAGATGACCAGGCCAGGATAGGCATCGAAGCTGGAGAAGGTCAGGTAATAATCGTCGCCATCGCGGACCAGCGACGGGTCCGGATGGTCGCCGGCAAAGACCGGGTTGAGGAAGGTTCCGTTGCCAAGGTCGGCCTTCCTTTGCCCTTCGAAACCACGTCCCCAGCGCATGTACGCATAGGGATCGAGCGACGAAGAAGCGCGCGAACCCTGAGCGATGATCGGCCTCGGCAGGAACGCGGCGGCGCCGCTCGCCGCCATCATCCTCAGGCTCGTTCTTCGATCCATTACGCCAGCTCGAACAGGAAGCGGGCCGGGCTGCAGCAGCCGGCCCGCGGGAGGACATGGTTCGTCAGTATTTGTATCTTACGCCGACGATGAACGTGCGGCCGAAGTGGTTGTGCTCGTAGTTGCGCATCGCCGTCTCATCGACCCAGCGGTCGCGATACTCGTCGGTGAGGTTGATGCCGTCGGCCGATACCTGGATGTGGCTGGTGACGTTGTAGCGGATCGACGCATCGACCTCCTTGTAGGCGTCGAAGCCCTCGAAGATCTGGTGATTGCCGCTCGTGCTGGTCATGTATGGGCTGCGGTAGGTGAGCGAGACACGCGCGCTCAGGCGCCCGTCGTCATAATAAAGCGTTCCGCTGTACGCCCGCTTCGACAGGCCGGGGAAGGTGTTGGTGAACACCGCCGATGACGGGTTCGCAACCAGCTTGCCGTTGACGATCGAGTTGTTCGGCAGCGGAATCGTGTAATTCGCGTTCGACTTGATGAAGGTCGCGTTCACGATCCCGCCGAAGTTGCGGAGCATCCCCGGGAGGAAGCGGAATGGCCCCTGCAGCCCGAGTTCTATGCCCTCGAACTTCGCCGCGCCCGCGTTGATCTGGGTGGAGATATCCCAGATCGGCTCGCCCTGAAGCGCCGGGTTGATAAAGGCCGGCGACGAGCTCAGCAGCACCGACGGCGGAAGTCCGGTTGACGTGAACGTCTGCCCGGAAATGGTCTGCGCAAGCGGGAAGTTCTTCACGTCCTTCTTGAATACTGCCACGGACGCGAGCGATTCCGGCGCGAAGTACCATTCGACGCCTGCATCATAATCCCAGGCGAGATACGGCTTGAGGTCCGGATTGCCGAAGCTGATCCTGAAGTTGAAGCCGTCGGCCGAACCACCGGGCGTCAGGTTGCCGAGCGCAGGCCGGGTCATGACCTTGGAGACCGCCCCGCGGATGATGAGCCTCTCGGTCGGATAAAGCGCCAGGTTGAACGCCGGAAGCCAGTCGCCGTAGCGCCGCTTTGCGGTTACCTCGACTCCGCTCAGGAGGCCGTTCGAGGTCTGGTCGGTCCGCATGTAGCGGACGCCGCCGTTCGCCGAGTAGCGAAGCCCGGCGATGTGGCCCTTGATGTCGGCCTGGACATAACCGCCGGTGTCCTTCTCGACGACGCCGCGAATGTTGCCCTGGTCGGGGACGGCGGTGCGCTCATAGAGGTGCGTGAAATCGGTCGTCGCCGGAAGGTCGGCAATCAGCCACTCGGTCGTCGTTCCCGACGGAGCCCCCGCGCCAGTGAGCGTGAACAGGTCGGCGAGACCGGGCGTGACGGGGAAACCATAGACGCTGCTCGAGCAGTTGATGGTTCCTAGCACCACGTCCGGCTTGCCGTTCGCCGGGCAGACGGTCGTATCGCGCTGGTACGCGCGGTCCTTGTATTCATACCGCCGGTACACCGCGCCCGCCTGCAGCTTGATATTGTCCGTCGCGTCCCACTCGCCGCGCAGCTGCGCCGTGCGGAAGGTGTTGGTGACGTTCGACGGACGATCGCGGATTTCGGCCAGCTGGAAGTTCGCCGGGTTGGTCATGTCGTTCCCGAACGCCAGCACCGGCTGTTGCATGTTCGTATAGTCGTACGAATAGCCGTTGGCCGTCCGATCATCGAACAGCATCGTCGTTTCGACCGGAATGTTGGCGTCCGATTTCGAAAAGCCGCCGAGCAGCGTGAACTTCAGCCGCTCGGTGAGATTCTGATCCCAGTTGGCGTCAAACTGCGTAAACTTCGTGCGCTGCTTCCGGAGGTAATGCTCGGTCCGCACGTAGGCGTTGTTGAACGTGCCGCTGATCAGGTTGTTGTTCTGGTCGATCGTGTAGTTGACGACGTCGATGTTCTTCTCGTTGCTCCGGAAAAGGACCTCCCCCCACTTCTCCTCACGATCTTCGGCGTAGCGCGAATAAAGCCCGTCGATCGACACGTGCGTCCAATCGCTGGGCTTCCAGTCGATATTACCGGTGATGCCGGTACGGGTCAGGCCGTGCCGGACCGAGCCGTAGCGCGGGATTCGCGGATGGAATGACAAGGCGACCGCGTCGCAACCTGCGCTTGGAACATAGGTGCTGCCACTGAAACATTTCACGCCGCCGACCGAGCGGAACATCGCCTGGTCCCAGCGGGTCGTGTTGTTGCCCATCTCGAAATTGTTGCTGTGCTGGTACGCTGCCGAGGCTTGCACCGCGAGCGTGCCGGCCTGGTTCTTCCAGCCGACAAGCCCCGACAGGCGTGGCCCCCAATTCTTGCTGAGATCGTTGTAGCTCGCCTGCGCATTGGCGACGAACGTCAGTCCGGCGTGGTTGGCGAGGGCACCGCCCGTGTTGAGGTCCACGACCGCGCCCATCGATCCTTCATCGAGCGCGGCTTCGGCGGTCTTGTGGACGACCACCGACCTGAAAAGCTCGGCGGCGAAGACGTTGAAGTCGAACGCGCGGTCGCGATTGGAGGACGCGTCCTCGGCCGAGGTCGCGATCGTCTCGAGACCATTGAGCCGGACCTGCGTGAATTGCGGATCGAGTCCACGGACCGTGATCTGATTGCCCTCGCCGCCTGAGCGGGTGATCGAGATGCCGGGAATGCGCTCGAGCGCCTCGGCGACGTTCTGGTCGGGGAACTTGGCAATGTCCTCGGCGACGATCGCGTCGACCTCGGACGTCGACTGCCGCTTGATGTTAAGCGCTTGCTGCAGCGACCGCCGGAAGCCGGTGATCACGATCGCCTGGTCCTGGCCCTGTGATTGCTGTTGCTGAGCGGCGGCCGTCGCGCTGTCGCCGGTCGCGCCGGGCGCGGGCTGCGCTGCCGCGGCGGATGCTGCGCCAGTCTCGACGAGCGCCGAAGCGGAAGCTTTGTCGGGCTGCGCCGGGGCGGAGTCCTGCGCGTAAGCCGGAACACTGATGAATGCGCCGGCAATCGCCGCTGCCGAAGCCGCGCCCAAGAGCCGCTTCAACGTTGCTCTCCGGCTATCGCCAATCCCGGTAATGCTCATTCCCCTCTCCCTGTTCAGGCTCGCGTCGCCCGCAATGACACCGGTGTCGGAAGCCGACCCGAATAAGGGAGATGGTCTACGCGATGGAGCTTCGATGAAAATCCGAGCTCAAGGCGCTGCCTCCTCTCCCAAGCAGCTCCGACGTCCGGTTACGGCACTTGACAAAGTAACCGGTGTCATTGGCAAAGTGCCGTGCGTCGCGATTACTGTCAAGCCGCCCGCGGCTGGAGTCTTGGAGGGGTTCCGTGAAACGATTTTCCGCACTCGCATTGGCCTGCCTGCTGATGGCCGCCGTGCCTCAAGCCGCGACTGCCGAACCGTCGGTCAAAGGATGGGCGAACACCGAGGGTGGCCGCGGCGGCCGAGTCCTTCGAGTGACCAACCTCAACGCCGACGGACCGGGGTCTTTCAAGTGGGCGGTCGAGCAGCCCGGCAAGCGGATCATCGTCTTCGAGGTCTCGGGCGCAATCGACCTCGGCCTGAAGGTGATCACCATCAGGCAGCCCGACCTTACGATTGCCGGGCAGACCGCTCCGTCGCCGGGCATCACGCTGATTCGCGGCGGCATCGACATCGCCACGCACGACGTGATCATCCAGCACATCAGGCTGCGAGTCGGCCGTTCAGGGCAGCCGCCGTTCAGCTGGGAATCGGACGGCATTTCGACCGTCGGCGCGCATGACGTGATCGTCGATCATTGCTCGCTCACCTGGGCGCTCGACGAGAATCTTTCGGCCTCGGGGCCGCGGTTCACCGGCAGCACGCCCGAGCAGTGGCGCCAGGGCACGTCGCACAACATCACATATTCGTACAACATCATTGCCGAGGGCCTCGCCCACGCCAGTCACCCGAAGGGCGAGCACTCCAAGGGTTCGCTCATTCACGACAATGTCACCAACATCCTCATTTACCGGAACCTCTATGCGCACAATTACGAGCGCAATCCTCTGCTGAAGGGCGGCGTTCACGCGGCCGTCGTCAACAACCTCATCTTCGACCCCGGCGCGCAGGCGATCCATTACAACCTCATGGATCTCGAATGGACCGGCAAGCCGTTCCAGGTCGGTGAGCTAAGCGCGGTCGGCAACGTGTTCCGCGCCGGTTTCTCGACTCTTCCGGATACTAGCTTCCTGTCGATCGGCGGGGTCGGCGACCTCGATTATTACGGGCGAGACAATATCGCGGTCGGGCGCACCGGCGAGCCGCGCAAGATGTTCGGCCGCTACACCACCAGCTCCGCGAAGATCATCCAGGTCAAGCAGCCGCCGGTCTGGCCGGCGGGGCTGAAGGTCGAGCCCGCCGACCAGGTCGAGACCGACGTGCTGCGCAACGCGGGCGCGCGGCCGTGGGACCGCGATGCCGATGATCTCCGCGTCACGTTCGACGTCGCCGAGGGCCGCGGGCATGTGATCGACGACGAGAACGAGGTCGGCGGCTTCAGGCCGCAGAAGGTCACGCACGCGCCCTTCGTCGAATCGGAATGGGATCTCGACACGATGGAGCCGAAGTCAGGCCACTATCCCGGCGAGCACCCGAATGAGATTCAGCAGCCGCACGGCTGAGCTGCGTCAGGTCCCCGGCTGGATGTAAGGTACTCGGGCGAACAGCTCGCGCTGCTCACGCCGGGGATCGTATTCGATCCGCGGCGGCGAGTCGAAGATCATCGTCGCGCGGTGATCGAGCCGGTACATCGGCCAGCGCGGCAGGCCCGCCGCATTGGGATCTCCGCGTGCCGCAAGCGCGATGAATGCGCGCATCATTGCGTCACTGACGGCGCGTGAGGCGGCGCCCGTTCCCGCGAATGACCCGGGTGCATCGAGCGTGCCGAACACCAGGGCGATGTCCATCGTGTGCGGCGCCCCGCGCCAGGGCTCCGTCGGCGAGGCAAAGTTCACCTGATAGACCCACGTCGGAGTTGTGGCCCGTGCGCGCGCCTCGGCCTCCTCGACCTGTCCGCGCCAGCTGCGCCCTGCGGTCGTCGCCGCGTAGAACACTTGCTCCGGAGTATAGCCTGGGAACAGCCGCCGGTATTGCGCGACCACCCATTCGGGGAGGATATCCACCTTCAGCTCCGGCGCCATCCGCTCGGCCAGATTGTCCCAGGTCAACCCCGCCATCCGCTCACGCGGGATGAACGCGCGTGTTTCGTCGTGCGTGTTGCCGAGCACCATCGGCACCCGGTTGGAGAGCGGGTTCGCGTCGGGCCAGAACGGATGCCGAATCAGCCATTTCATGTCGAGGACGGGGCCGAAATATAGGCCGCCGCCGAGAATCGGATCGGTTGCGTCGAGCGCGTCGACGAGTCGTTCAACCGGCATCGCCAAGAGGTCGGCTGGCTTGGCCTTGAGCGAGGCAAGATAGGCCCGCGCGCGCTCTGTTGCATGCAGCGGACCCGACGCTGTGACTTGCTGGCCGCTCATCGTCGCGGCGCTGTGAAACAGACCCGAGGCCGCGGGCATGCCCATCAGGGTCGCGATCTTCGCGCCGCCGCCAGACTGGCCGAAGACCATGACGCGCGCCGGATCGCCGCCGAACCCCGCGATGTTCTCGCGGATCCACTTGAGCGCGAGAATGAGGTCGAGCTGGCCGTTGTTCCCACTGTCGGCAAAGCGCGGATCGAGTCGCGCCAGGTACAAGTAACCGAATGCGTTCAGCCGGTGATTGACCGTCACGCAGACAACATTGTTGGAAGCAAGGTGCCGGCCGTCATTCAACGGATCGACGACGCTCCCGTTCGAATATGCGCCGCCGTGGAAATAGACCATGACCGGCAGCCGCGGCCCGCGCCTCGCCTGCGGTGTCCAGACGTTGAGGAACAGGCAGTCCTCGCTTTGCGGATGGTACTTGCCGCGCTGGGGCGCCGAAGGCGCGAACTGCGCTGCATCGATGATGCTGCTCGACGGTGCCGGAGCCCGCGGTGCGCGGAACCGGTCGGCAATGCCGTAGCGGATGCCGCGGAACACATCGACAGCGCCCTCACGGCGCCCGCGCACGCGTCCTGATGTCGTCGCGACGATCGGGTCGCCTGCCGCTGCAAGGGAGGGCGCCGCAATCGCGGATCCGACCAGCGAAGCCCCGGCCATGAACCCACGGCGGTCGATCATCAGCGGCGCACGTCCAGTTCGCCGACGAGGAATGCGTCGATATCCGCCTGAGTGAACAGGCTCGAGTCGCCCGGAAGGCTGTGCTTGAGGCAAGAGAGCGCGAGCCCGTAACGGGCGGTCCGCTCGTCGTCGGCGCCGCTCAGCACACCGTGAAGCACGCCCGCGGCAAAGGCGTCGCCGGTGCCGATGCGGTCAACGATTCCCGCGACGACGATCTCTTCCGTCTGGAAACCGCCCACGCGCCGGTCGATGCGCGCCGCGATCCCGTGCCGGTCGCAATCCTCCACGTGACGCGCCGTCGACGCGATGAGGTCGAGATTGGGGAAGCGCTCGAACGCCGCTTCGGCGGCTTCGCGCCGCCGGGCCTCGCCCTCTCCGCTGAACTCGCGGCCCAGGAGCAGCGAAATATCCCGGTGGTTGCCGAACAATATGTCCGCCTTGCCGACCAGTTCGCAGAGGATCGACTGCGGGTTCGAATCCCAGCGCTGCCACAGCTGCGCGCGATAGTTGCCGTCGAACGAAAGCTTGATGCCGCGGGAGCGAGCCGCGTCTGCGGCCGCAAGAGCTCCATCCGCCGAGCGCTGGCCCAATGCGGGCGTGATTCCCGACAGGTGGAGCAGACCGGCGCCTTCGAGCAGCCGCTCCCAATCGAAGTCGTTTTTCCCAGCGAGCGCGAAGCTGCTTCCGTCGCGGTCGTAAATGATCGACGACGGCCTCAGCCCGGCGCCCACGGACTGGAAATAGAGGCCCATCCGGCCGCTGCCGCGAGTCACGCCTTCGACAGAGACTCCGTAGCGCCTCAAGTAGCGGACCGCGGCTTCGCCGAGCGCATTTTCGGGAACGCGGCTCACCATCGCCGTCTCATGACCCAGGCAGGCGAGTCCTACCGCGACATTCGCCTCGGCCCCGCCAACGTGAGCGTCGAGCCTTCCGTTCTGAAGCACCAGCTCTCGCCCGGGCGCCGTGAGCCTAAGCAGCAGCTCGCCGAAACAGACGATCTTGCTCATCGCGCCAGCCATCCGCCATCGACAGCGAGAATGTGGCCGTTGACGTAATCCGACGCGTCCGACGCAAGGAAAACCGCGGCTCCGGCGAGGTCCGACGGCTCGCCCCAGCGACCCGCCGGGATTCGCTCGAGAATTTGCCGGTTGCGCACCTCGTCGGCCTGCAACGCGGCTGTATTGTTGGTGGCGATGTAGCCCGGCGCGATGGCGTTGACGTTGATCCCTTTGGACGCCCACTCATTCGCGAGCAATTTCGTCAGGCCCGCGACGCCGCTCTTTGAAGCGGTGTAGCTCGGCACCCGGATCCCGCCCTGGAAGCTCAGCATCGACGCGATGTTGATGATCTTGCCCTTCCCCTGCTGCACCATGTGCCGCGCCGCAGCCTGCGAAAGAAAGAACACGGATTTGAGGTTGGTGTCGATGACTGCGTCCCAGTCCTCTTCGCTGAACTCGAGCGCATCGGCGCGGCGGATGATGCCGGCATTGTTGACGAGGATGTCGAGACCGCCGAGCTCCGCGACCGTTCGCCCGACAACGTCCTCTACCGGTGCGATGGTCGACAGGTCCGCGTCGATGATCGCCGCCTTCCGTCCTGCAGCCCGCACCTTTTCAGCACTTTCGTCAGCCGGCGTCCGCCCGACCAGCGCAACATCGGCGCCGGCATTCGCAAGGCCGATCGCGAGGCCCTGGCCGATCCCCGTGTTGGCACCGGTGACGATCGCGACCCGCCCGCTGAGGTCGAACATTCCGCTCATGCAAGCTGGCAGATGTCGAGCACGTTCATGTCGGTATAGTCCTGGTTCTCGCCGGCCATGGCCCAGATGAATGCATAGTTCTTCGTTCCCGCGCCCATGTGGATCGACCACACCGGACTGATCACGGACTGCTCGTTGGCGACGACGATGTGCCGCATCGCCTCGCCTTCGCCCATGAAGTGCATCACGCGATCATTGTCGCCGCCGAGCTCGAAATAGAAATAGATTTCGCTCCGCCGCTCGTGGACGTGGGGCGGCATCGTGTTCCACACGCTCCCAGGCTTCAGCACCGTCAGTCCCATGACCAGCTGAGCACTGTCACACACGCCGGGAATGACCAGTTGGTAGATGGTCCGCTGGTTCGACTCCTCGAGGCTTCCCCGCTCCAGCGCATTGGCTTCTGCGATCGACAGCTTGCGCGTCTGGAACGCCTTATGCGCCGGGCAGGACACCAGATAGAATCGCGCGCCTTGCCCTGAGAAGACCACGTCCTTCGCACCCATGGTGACGTAGAGGCAATCCTTGTTGCCGAGCTCGAAGCCCTCCCCGTCGACCGACACTCGCCCGGCGGACTCGCCGACATTGACGATCGCCAGCTCGCGCCGTTCGAGGAACGGGTGCCCCGCGGCAGAGGCCGGCTCGCTTTGGTCGGGCAGGCGAACGTCCGACCCGCCGACGAATACGCCGCCGATCACCATCCGGTCCGCATGCGTGTAGTTGAGCACCACTTCGCCTTCGCGGAATAGGCCCTGGACGAGATACCGGTCGCGCAGCTCATCGTTGGACACGCACTCCATCATGTCGGGATGGGTCGCGTAATAATTGCGGTCGAACATCGTGCGATAAGCTCCGTTTGCTAAGCTGCCAGGGGTTGCTGCCGGTCGAGGCGGTAGGCGCGGCGGACGAGGCCGTAAGCGAGCTCGTGGGCAAGCTCGGCGGCTTCCCAGTCCTCGAGCCGGTGTTCGGCGACGAGCCGCGCGAGGAACGCGCAGTCCACCCTCCGCGAAACATCGTGCCGCGCCGGAATCGACAGGAAAGCGCGGGTGTCGTCGTTGAACCCGACGGTGTTGTAGAAGCCGGCGGTCTCGGTCGTCATCTCGCGGAAGCGGCGCATGCCCTCGGGGCTGTCGTGGAACCACCAGGCCGGGCCCAGCTTCAGGCACGGATAGTGGCCGGCGAGCGGCGCGAGCTCGCGCGCGTACGTGCTCTCGTCGAGCGTGAAGAGGATGATCGACAGCTTCTGCTCATTGCCGAAGCGGTCGAGCAGCGGCTTCAGCGCATGCACATAGTCGACCCGTTGCGGAATATCCGCGCCTTTGTCGCGGCCGTAATGCTCATGAAGCCGGCGGTTGTGGTTGCGATACGACCCCGGATGGATCTGCATCACCATCCCGTCTTCGACGCTCATCGCCGCCATTTCGGTCAGCATCTGCGCGCGGAACAGCTCGGCGTCTTCCTTGCTCCAGGTGCCCGCGACGATCCGGCCGAAGAGGCCGCGCTTCTCGGCCTCGGGCAGGTCCGCCGTTTGCGGGCTCGGGTGGCCGTGGTCGGTCGCGGTGGCGCCCGCGGCACGGAAGTCGGCGCGGCGCTTGCGATGCGCGGCGAGATAGCCGTCCCAGCTCGTCACATCCTCGCCGGCGATCTCCCCGAAGCGCTGCAGCGCACCGGCGAAGTCCTCATGCTCAGGATCGATGACCGAGTCCGGCCGATAGGTGGTGATCACCCGCCCATTCCAGCCGGACGCGCGGATCGCTGCATGCTCCTTCAACGGATCGTCGGCGCCCTCGGTCGTCGCGAGAAGCTCGATGTTGAAGCGCTCGAATAGCGCGCGCGGGCGGAATTCCGGCGTCGCCAGCGCTTTATTGATCCGGTCGTAATAGAGGTCGGCGCTCGAAGCATCGAACCTCACGTCGATCCCGAATATCTCGGCGAAGACATGGTCCAGCCACATCCGTGAAGGCGTGCCGCGGAACAGGTAGTAATGCGACGCGAACAACCGCCAGCCTTCGCGCGGGTCGGCGTTCGAAACTCCCGAGCGATCCGCAACCCCGAGCGCGTCGAGGGGCACGCCCTGGCTGTAGAGCATGCGGAAGAGATAGTGGTCGGGTGCAAGCAGCAGCTCGGTCGCGTTGGTCCACGGCTCGTTCGTCGCGAACCACTTGGGATCGGTATGGCCGTGCGGGCTGACGATCGGAAGCTCTTTGACCGAGGCATACAGCGCGCGCGCGATCCCCCGCACCTGCGGATTTGCCGGGAACAGCCGGTCGGGATGAAGGTGAAGCGGCTTTGCCATCGAATCTTCGCGACGTTCAGGTAACCGGTGTCAGAACAGGGCTCAAGAGCTTGTCCTATGCCTTCGGCGCGGCGACCGAGGCGCGGCGGACGAGCGTCGACATGAACATCGATGGTTCGTCGACGTGAATCTCGGGGTCGATCACGTCACCGACCAGCTTCAGCGCCGCCGAACGGGCCATCGAGATGATTGGCCAGCGCACGGTGGTCAGCGGCGGCCAGATGTGCGCCGCGATCGCCGTATCGTCGAAGCCGATGATCGAGATGTCCTGGGGCACGAAGAGTCCGCGCTGCTGCGCTGCGTGCAGCACGCCAGCCGCCATCTCGTCGTTCGAGGCGAAGATCGCGGTCGGCGGCGGCACCAGATCGAGCAGCAGATTGCCTGCCTTCAACCCGGATTCGAACGTGTAGCTCCCTTCGGCGACGAGGCTTCGCGGCAGGCGAATCTTGGCCGCGCTCAGCGCATCCTCGAAACCGTGCCGCCGCTCGATCGCGGAGCGGAAGCCGTGCGGCCCCTCGATCAGCCCGATCCTTTGGTGTCCTTGCTCGATCAGGTAGGTGACTGCTTCGCGGACCGCCTGCCGGTCGTTCGAGGCAACCAGATGATCCGGATCGTCCAATTCGGCCGACCCCATCCGCGTATAGCGCACGCCGAGCTCGTCGCAGAGCCGCGCCAGCGCGTCATTCTCGGACAGCGGCGGCATGATGACCACTCCGAACAGCCGCTGCCGCTCGAGGAAGTTACGGACGTCATTAAGCATCCGCGGCGACGTCCGGTCGAGCGGACGAACGACGAGCCCGAAGTCGGTATCGTGCAGAGCGTCGAGGATGCCCTGCTGGACGTTGATGACGGTCTGCGCGTTGGGGTTGTCGTGGATCAGGCCGACGAGGAAGTTGCGCCTCAGCGCGAGGGCGCGTGCCTGGGGGTTGGGCACATAGCCGAGCTGCTTGATGATCCGCTCCACGCGCTCACGCGTTTCTTCGTTGAGAAGGGGCGAATTGTTGATGACCCGGCTGACCGTTTTCTTGGAAACGCCGGCAAGGCGCGCGACATCGTTGATCGTCGGCGGCTTGCCGCTGCGCCGCGGAGTGGACGTTTCCTCGCCTGTGCCCAATGCTTTGGCCTCCGCGGATGAGATAACGATGCGCCAGGCGCCTGCCAACGGCCGCCCTTGTCATTGCGCCGGCGCCGGAATAGGCGTCTGACACCGGTTACCAGATGATGCTCTCGAACCCAACCCAGACTTTTGAGCGCGCTCCTTCGGCGATCCGGGTCGATGCAGAGGACAATGTCGCGATCGCGCTGAGGCGGCTCGAAGTGGGGGAGACGATCGCGGTTGCCGGGCTGACGCTTCGCTTGATCGATGCGATTGAGCAGGGACACAAATTCGCGCTCGAAGACATCCCCGCCGGCGAGATCATTCGCAAATATGGTGCGCCTGTCGGCCGCTCGACCGCGCCGATAGCGGCTGGAGCGCACGCCCACACGCACAATATCGAGACGCTGCTCAGCGGCGTCGAGGGATACCAGTACGAACCAGCGGCGGCTCTTCCCCTTCCCTCCGCCGCCGATCTTCGCATTTCGGGCTACCAGCGGAGCGACGGACGCGTCGGAACCAGGAATGAGATCTGGATCCTGCCGACGGTCGGCTGCGTCTCGCGCACCGCGGAGCGCATCGCCGCCATCGCGCATGCCCGCCACTCGAAGACGATCGACGGCGTCTACGCTTTCACCCACCCGTTCGGCTGCTCGCAGCTCGGCGAGGACCTTGCCGGCACCCGCTCGGTCCTCGCGGCGCTTGCCTGCAATCCCAATGCCGGGGGAGTGCTGATCATTGGGCTCGGCTGCGAATCCAACCAGCTCGACGCGCTCCTCGATGAAATCCCCGAATCATTGCGCGCCAAGATCCGGACGATGAAGGCGCAAGCCGAAGAGGACGAGACCGACGCCGGCCTCGCAATCATCGATGCACTGGTCGCGACCGCGTCGCTTGCGAAGCGCAGTCCGGTCCCGCTGTCGAAGCTCGTGCTCGGCCTGAAATGCGGCGGGTCCGACGCATTCTCCGGACTCACCGCCAATCCGCTGGTCGGGCGCATGGCCGACCTGGTCGTCGGGTCCGGCGGGTCCGCGGTGCTCAGCGAAATTCCCGAGATCTTCGGCGCCGAGCGGATGCTGATGGCGCGCGCTCGCGACCGCGCCGTATTCGATTCGCTCGCGGCCGTCGTGAACGACTTCAAG
>Ga0207698_10001169_pt1 | contig 15304 bp, 15 predicted proteins | sample KBSCornC22_FD_184298 | JGI IMG/M metagenome (GOLD analysis project Ga0207698, IMG submission 184298) | Corn rhizosphere microbial communities from Kellogg Biological Station, Michigan, USA - KBS Corn C2-2 (SPAdes) (version 2) | ecosystem: Host-associated > Plants > Roots > Rhizosphere > Soil ...
CACCCAGGGCGACGTGAACATCATCGACCACCGCACCAAGGATTTCGCGAAGCATCCGAACGTCGCGTCGGTCTTCCTCAATCACGGGCAGCCGTGGCGCGCCGGCGAGCGGCTCGTGCAGCCGCAGCTCGCGGCCACGCTCAAGCAGATTGCCAGCGGCGGCACCGACGCCTTTTACAAGGGCTCGGTCGCTCGGCGGATCGTCGCCGCAAGCGAGGCGAACGGCGGCCTCTTCACGATGCGCGATTTCGCCACCTACACCGCCAAGTGGGAGAAGCCTGTCCGCTGCGCCTATCGCGGGTACACCATCGTCTCCGCGCCGCCGCCGAGCTCCGGCGGGACGACGATCTGCGAAATTCTCCAGGTCCTCCAGGGCTATCCGATGGCCAAGTGGGGCTACGGCTCGGTCAAGGCGACTCATTACCTGGTCGAGGCGGAGCGGCGCGCGTTCGCCGACCGCAACACCGATCTTGGCGACCCCGATTTCGTCCGCAATCCGGTGGCGAGACTGATCTCCCCGGCCCGTGCCGCCGCGATCCGCGCGCAGATCCAGCCGGACAGGGCGACCCCGTTGAGCGAGGTGAAGGGCGGAGTCGCCACCACCGAAGGCACCCACACGACCCATTTCTCGGTCGTGGATTCCAAGGGCAACGCGGTAAGCGTCACCTACACGCTCAACCTTCTCTTCGGCATCGGCCAGATGGCGGGCGACACCGGCATCTTCCTCAACGACGAAATGGACGACTTCACCTCGAAGCCTGGCGTGCCCAACGCCTTCGGGCTGGTCCAGGGCAAGGCGAATGCGATCGCTCCGGGCAAGCGCCCGCTGAGCTCGATGTCGCCGACGATCGTCCTGCGCAACGGCCGGCTTGTCATGGTCACCGGTAGCCCCGGGGGATCGACCATCATCTCGACCACCCTCGAGAGCATCCTCAACGTGGTCAATTTCGGGATGAACATCCAGCAAGCGGTCGATGCTCCGCGAGTCCACCATCAATGGCTGCCCGACCAGGTGATGGTCGAGCCGGACTATCTCACCGGGGAAACGCGGCAAAAACTCGAGGCGATGGGCTACACGTTCAAGGAAGTGCCCGGCTGGGGCGCCGACGAAGCGATCCTGCGCAACCCACGAACCGGCGGCCTCGAAGGCGCGAATGACCGCAGGCGCCCCGCGGGTCTCGCCGCGGGTTACTGAAGCGGCGCAACTTTGACGACTTCCAGGAGCGGCCGCCTCTTTAAGAACGGCCGCTCTTGGCCTAGCTGATAGGCGAGGGAGTTAGCCCGATGTCCACTTACGCCGATCGCCTGAAGGCCCTTCGCGAGCAGCTCAAGGCCGAGAAGCTCGACGGTTTCGTCGTCCCGCTCACCGACGAGCATATGAGCGAATATGTCGGAAGCTACGCCCAGCGCCTCGCCTGGCTGACCGGCTTCCAGGGCTCCGCCGGCTCGGCGGTTGTCCTGCCGGAGCAGGCCGCAATCTTCGTCGACGGCCGCTACACACTCCAGGTCCGCCAGCAGGTCTCGCCGACCGAATGGAGCTACCAGTCGGTGCCCGAGACCAGCACCACCCAGTGGCTCGAGGAGCATGCGCCGGAAGGTGCGCGGATCGGCTACGACCCCTGGCTGCACACCCGCGACTGGGTGAAGAAGGCGAAGGAAGCGCTCGCCACCCGCGGCGCCGAGCTGGTTCCGGTGACGCGCAACCCGATCGACGAAATCTGGACCGACCGGCCCGAAGCCTCGAAGGCGCACCTGGTCGTCCAGCCCGACCAATATGCCGGCAAGTCGGCTGCCGAGAAGCGCACCGAGATCGGCGACTGGCTAGTCAAGCACCACGCCGATGCGGCGGTGCTCTCCGCGCTCGATTCGATTGCCTGGGCGTTCAACATCCGCGGAGCCGACGTCACCCACACGCCGGTCGCGCTGGCCTATGCGATCGTCCACGCCGACGGCACCGCCGATCTGTTCGTCGCTTCGGAGAAGATCGCGCCCGAAGTCCGCCAGCACCTCGGCAACGGCGTGCGGCTGCACGAGCGCTACGCGTTCGAGCCGGCACTCGCCGAGCTCAAGGGCAAGACCGTCGTGGTCGATCCCGAGCGGGCCGTGGCGGCGATCTTCGAAGCGCTCGAGAAGGCAGGCGCCAAGGTCCTGCCGCTGCGCGACCCGACCATCCTTCCGAAGGCGCTCAAGAACCCGGCCGAGATCGCCGGGCAGAAATCCGCCCAGACCCGCGACGGCGCGGTCATTTCACGCTTCCTGCGCTGGATCGACGAGGTGGCGCCCAAGGGCGACGTCGACGAGCTCAAGGCGTCCGATCATCTCGAAGCGCTCCGCCGCGAGAATCCGGAGCTTCGCGACCTCTCGTTCGACAGCATCTCGGGCGCGGGGCCAAACGGCGCCATCGTCCACTACAAGTCGAGCGAGAAGACCAACCGCAAGCTCGAGAAGGGCACGCTCTACCTGATCGATTCGGGCGGCCAATATGTCGACGGCACGACCGATATCACGCGCACGGTCGCGATCGGCGAGCCGACCGACGAGATGCGCGACCGCTTCACCCGTGTGCTCAAGGGTCACATCGCGATCGCCACCGCCGTGTTCCCGAAAGGCACGCGCGGGTCGCAGCTCGACAGCTTCGCCCGCCGTCCGCTGTGGGAAGCCGGCCTCGATTACGCCCACGGCACTGGCCACGGGGTCGGCAGCTTCCTCGCGGTGCACGAAGGGCCGCAACGGATTTCGCCGGTCGGAAGCGCGCAGAGCGGCGGCGACGAGCCGCTCCAGGCCGGAATGATCATCTCGAACGAGCCCGGCTATTACAAGACAGGCGAATACGGGATCCGAATCGAGAACCTGGTGTTGGTCGTGCGGCGCGAGATCGAGGGCGCGGAAAAGGAGATGCTCGGCTTCGAGACCCTGACCTTCGCGCCGATCGACCGCCGGTTGATCGACGTCCAGATGCTCGAGCCGGAGGAGCTGGTCTGGCTCAACTGCTACCACGCGCACGTGCTGGCCAAGATCGGGCCGACCTTGTCGGGTGCGGATCTCGACTGGCTGCAGCGGGCGTGCGCGCCGATCGACGCCTGATGAAGGGCAAGTCGCTCTACGACTTCCCGATCCACCTCGGGCTCGGGGCCACGGCGGTGGCGGAGCCGCAGTTCACCGGCTTCGAGTGGTACGAGGGCTATGGCGAGCGCCACGCCGACGACCTCGACGAGGGGCGGCTGGTCAGCCTGTTCCGCTTCGAGGAGAGCTGGACCAGCTGGGAGATGCACCCGGCGGGCGAGGAAGTGGTCTGCTGCGTCCAGGGCCACATGACCCTTCACCAGGAGCTTCCGGACGGATCGACGGCCGATTACGAGCTCGGGCCCGGCGACTATGCGATCAACCCGCGCGGCGCGTGGCACACCGCCGATGCCGACGAGCCGGTGGTCGCGCTGTTCATCACCGCCGGCAAGGGCACGACGAATCGACCCCGCTAAGCGGCGGGCCGATGACAGAAGAGTCACGCTCGTTTAATTTTCGGTTTAATGCACTGCCGATAAAGCGGAATCCGGAGTCGTACCGTGATTAGTGCACTGCAGCTCGTCATTGCCATCTTGACGGTCGGCGGCCTCGTGTGGGCCGGCGACGCCTTGGCGCAGGGAATGGATGCTGCGCTCGGCGAGAAGCCGCTTCGGGACCGCGACGCCTAGCCGTCGGACGGCTTCTCCTCGTCGCCGCCGCCGATTTCCCGCTTCTGCGCCTTCCGGCGCCTGAGGTTCTCCCGAAGCGCGGCCGCCAGCCGTTCTTCGCGCTCCTTGTCCTTGGCCATGACCAGCCAATGACGCGGCAGCGAGCGCCGTTCAAGGTTGACAGGGCAAGGCGCGCCCCGTCATAGGCGCGCCTCTTCCGCCCAACGTGCTGCCGTAGCTCAGTGGTAGAGCGCATCCTTGGTAAGGCTGAGGTCGTGAGTTCAATCCTCACCGGCAGCACCATTTCCGCGCACAGCCAGTCCGCGGGACTGGCGAGCACGGAAATCACTCGCTAGCGCCCAGCCATGCGCTTCTTCTCCGACAATGCCGCGCCGGCGCATCCCAAGGTCCTCGAAGCCGTCGCCGAGGCCAACCGCCTCGACACCGCCTACGACGGCGACGAATGGAGTCGGCGGCTCGACGGCGCCTTCTCGGACCTGTTTGGGACCGAGGCTCGCGCTTTCTGGGTGACAACCGGCACTGCGGCCAACTGCCTTGCGCTCGCCGCGCTTTGCCCGCCGTACCGGGCGGTCTTGTGCCACCGCGATGCGCATATAGAGGTCGACGAGGCGGGTGCACCGGGCTTCTTCACCGGCGGCGCCAAGCTCATCCTCCTCGACGGCGCCGGCGCCAAGATCGACCCCGCGGCGGTCCGCGGCGCATGCGACGCGATCCGCAACGACGTGCACCAGGTCCAGCCCGCCGCCATCTCGATCACCAACGCGACGGAATACGGGCTGGTCTACCGCGCCGGCGAGGTGGCGGCGCTCGGCGAGGTGGCGAAGGAGCGGGGGCTTGCGCTGCACATGGATGGAGCCCGGCTCGCCAACGCGCTGGTCTCGACCGGTGAGAGCCTTGCCGACCTGACCTGGCGCGCGGGCGTCGACGCGCTGTCGTTCGGCTTCGTCAAGAACGGCGGCCTCAATGCCGAGGCGCTGATCCTCTTTCGCGCCGATCTCGCCGACGAGATCGCCGTCCGGCGCAAGCGCGCTGGACATCTGCTGTCCAAGGGCCGCTATCTCGCCGCGCAGCTGCTGGCGATGCTCGACGGCGACCTCTGGCTCGAGAACGCGCGGGCGTCGAACGCTGCCGCGCGGAAGATTGCCGAATCCGCGCCCGGGCGGCTAGTCTATCCCGTCGAAGCCAACGAGATTTTCCTCAAGGTCACCGCCGACGAGGCGGAGCGGCTTCGGGGAAGGGGTTTCGATTTCTACGACTGGGGCCCCGGGCAGATCCGGCTCGTCACGAGCTGGGACCAGCAGGGGACCGAGGTCGATACCCTCGCGGCGGCGATCGCCGCTTTATAAACTGTGACGGCCGCCCCGGATTGCGGCTCCGGACGCTCTCTGGAGCGTTGAAGCCTCATGCCGTCGAGCGTCATTCGCCGCTTCGCTTATTGCCCCGACAGCGGCCAGCTGTGGGTCGAGTTCACGACCGGCCGCCGCTACGTCTATTCGGATGTGCCGCGCGAGGTCGCCGACACGTTCCGGACGGCGTTCGCCAAGGGCGTCTATTTCAACACCCGGATCCGCGACCGCTTTCCCTACCGCGAGGTCGCCCACGAAGAGGCGAAGCGCGAGGCAACGCAATCTTAAGTCCGCCGCGCGACACTTCAGCGCATGATCCCGATGAAGACCAGCACGGTGTTCAAAAGTCGCTGGATGGCGCTCATCTGGGCAGCCGGAATCATCTGGTTTGCCTACGATTTCGCGGGCTCGGAGCCGCAGGGCAGCAATGCGTCGGCCAACGCGGAACAGGCGACCGAGGGCAGCGGATCGGCAATCTCGGGCGACGATATGAACAAGCTCGCTACCGAGCTCAACGGCTTCTAGCCGCCGTCGACCGCGTCTTCCCAATCGATCCGCTCGATATGCCAATGCCGCTGAGCCTCGGTCGAACCGGGCACGTCGTTGACCCTCCGCAGGATCACCGTCGCCGACCGGTCCACATGCTTGCCGTTCGAGACGCCTGAAATCACGATCGGCACCGAGAGATAGATCGAACCTGCTGCCCCCTCCTGCTCGCCGGCTTTGCCGATCGAGACGTTGAGGTTCGAATATTGCGCGAAGTGCCGGTCGAAGTCGCTGCGCGGCGGAGCGCCGGCACCGAGGAGCATATAGGCGTCGTCGAACTTCCCGCGGTTGAGAAGGTCGACCAGCCCGCGGACGAGATCCAGCGCCCCCTCGCTGCTCTTCGGGTCCACCGTGGGAGCGGCAGCCGGCGGTGGCGACGGCTTGTTCGATACCGCCGGCGGCGCGCTCGGCGCGGGCACCACGGGCGCGGTCGAATTCCTCGCCGGTTGTTGCGGCTCGCGGTGCGGGCCGCAGGAAGCGAGGGCCATAGCCCCGCCAAGCACAAGCCAATGCCGCCGTTTCATTGATGCTCCTCTTCGCCGGAACCGCTGTCGCTACGGTTCGTTCGTTTCGCCAACATAACAGGGGAAAGCAGGGAGAGTTCAATGGCCGACGACCGCGACGATACCGAGCGCGAGCATACGACAGTGGTTGAGACGAATGGCGGCGGCGGAGGCGGCGGCGTCCTTGCCGTCGTGATCCTGATCATCATCGTTCTCGTGCTGCTGTACATTTTCCGCGCCGATCTCGGCTTCGGAAGCAAGGGCACGAACATCAGCGTACCGAACACGATCGACGTGAACGTCAACCACTGACGCGGACATCGGCGTGGGCGGGTCGCGAGTCCCCGCCCAGGCGCGGGCGCGGTTCCCAACAGGGGCCGCGCCCGTTTGTTTTTGGCCGCGCGAGGCAGTAACCGGCGCTGGATGACGACCGGCACCATGACGGGCTTCGGCGGCCACTTCGAGACCGAGGCGGTCGAGGGCGCGCTGCCGAAGGGCCGCAATTCGCCCCAGCGCCCGCCCTTCGGCCTTTACGCCGAGCAGCTTTCGGGGAGCTCCTTCACCTCGCCGCGGCATGAGAACCGTCGTTCCTGGCTGTACCGGATGCGGCCGACGGCGGATCACCGGCCGTTCGTCGCCTACGAAGGCGCGCCGCTGTTCGTCGCGCCGCCCTCGCAAGATCCGCTTGCGCCCAATCGGCTGCGCTGGGACCCGCCGCGGCTGTCGGACGGCAAGGACTTCGTCGACGGGATCGCGACGATGCTTCACGCGCGCGCGGCAGAGGAGCTCGAGGGCTGCGCGGTCCACGTCTATCGCGCGACCCGAAGCATGGAAGGTCGCGTATTCGTCGATGCCGACGGCGAGCTGGTCATCGTTCCGCAGCAAGGCGCGATCGAGCTCCAGACCGAGCTCGGGCGGCTGCAGGTCGCTCCGGGGAGCATCGGAGTGGTGCCGAGAGGCGTGAAGTTCCGCATCCAGCTCCTCGAAGGCGAAGCGCGCGGCTATGTCGCGGAGAATTACGGGCTGCCGTTCCGTCTGCCCGAGCTGGGGCCGATCGGCTCGAACGGTCTCGCCAATCCGCGCGACTTCGAAACGCCCGTCGCCTGGTTCGAGGACAGCGATGAGCCGACCGAGGTCGTCCAGAAATCGCTCGGCCACCTGTGGACGACGACGCTCGACCATTCGCCGCTCGACGTCGTCGCCTGGCACGGCAATTACGCGCCCTATCGCTACGAGCTGTCGCGCTTCAACGTGATCAACAGCGTCAGCTTCGATCACCCGGACCCGTCGATTTTCACGGTGCTCACCAGCCCAAGCAACGTTCCGGGCCGCGCCAACGCCGATTTCGTCATTTTCCCGCCGCGCTGGATAGTCGCCGAGGACACGTTCCGCCCGCCCTGGTTTCACCGCAACGCGATGAGCGAGGCGATGGGGCTGATCCATGGCGCCTATGACGCGAAGGCCGAAGGCTTCGCTCCCGGCGGCCTCAGCCTCCATAATCTGATGAGCGGCCACGGCCCCGACGTCGAAAGCTGGCGCAAGGCGAGCGAGGCCGAGCTCAAGCCAGTGAAGATCGAAGGCACGATGGCCTTCATGGTCGAGACCTGCTGGCCTTATCGTCCAACCGGATTCGCGCTCGAGCATGCGCAGCCCGACTATGACGAGGCGTGGGCGGGTTTCCCCAAGGCCAGGCTGCCCTAGGGGTTCCCGCCCGCGCAGCGGGGATCATCCCGCCTTCTGCGCGTCCCGCCAGCCCTTCGTGACCTCGTTTTTGTGCGCTGCGAACGCACCGAGGACTTCGGATTTCTCCTTCGCCGGAACCGAGAAGTGATCGAGCGTGCGCGACAGCACCCCGGCGACGGCGTCGAACTCGCGCGGCGAGATCCTGAGGTTCTCGTGGGCGTTTTCGAGGCCCAGGTTGGTGCTGCCCGGGCGCGTCGGCGTGTACTGAAACGGCCCTCCCGAGATGTTGGCGACCCACAATGTGCGCATGAACTTCAGTCCCGGGAGGCGCCCCAGCTGTTTGGTGTGCCATTCGCGAAGCGCCGGGTTGCTCGAGCGCGCGCCGGCGATCGGATCCTTGACCACTTCGTCGCTGAAATAATCGACGACCGCAGCAATGGCGAAGATGCCGCCGAGCCGATCGTAAAGCGGTTTGTCTGCGGCGGGTGGCGGGGCAGCTTGGCCGCCCGCGACTGCCGCCCCCGGGATCGTTCCCGCGACGGCGGCAGCCGAGAGTAGGATCGCCGTGTGCAGGATATCGCGCCTGGTGCCGTGGATGCCGGTTGTCGTGCTGCTGTTGGTTGGATCGCTTTTCATCGATCGGGCCCTCCCGTTGGGTGCAAAATGCACCTGGTGAGTCTTGCGCGCAGATCCCCGCATCGGCCGAAGACATCCACTTTGATGCCGGGCACGAACCGAGGTTCCCGGGTTGCACGCGCCGAGCGCGGGTTCTAACCGCCTCCGCCGTGGCAATGAGTTCGACCGACGCGACCAACGATCCCGCGCTGACCAGCTGGGTCGAAAGCGCCCAGGGCAGCGATTTTCCGGTCCAGAACCTGCCGCTCGGGATCTTCTCCGTCGGCGATCGCCGACGGCATGCCGGAGTCGCGATCGGCGACTTCGTGCTCGACCTCACGGCGATTGCCGAGCTTCTGAACGAGGAATGGGTCGAAGACCTTTCCCAACCCGTGCTCAACGGCTGGCTCTCGCGCGGTCCCGAAGCGCAGGACGCGCTGCGCAGCCGGCTGGCCGAAATCCTGTCGGACGAGCAATATCGCGACGATGTCGAGCCGGAGCTGATCGGCCAGACCGAAGTGCGCATGCACCTGCCGTGCGTCGTCGGCGACTACACCGACTTCTACGTCGGCATCCATCACGCGACCAATGTCGGCAAGCAGTTCCGGCCCGACAATCCGCTGCTCGCCAACTACAAATATGTGCCGATCGGCTACCACGCCCGCGCAAGTTCCGTGCGCGTCTCCGGCGAACCGGTGATCAGGCCCCACGGCCAGCGCAAGGCGCCCGACGCGGACGCTCCCGAATATGGGGCGAGCCGGCGGCTCGACTACGAGCTCGAGCTCGGCATCTGGATCGGCGAGGGCAATGAGCTGGGGTCGCCGATCCCGGTCGCCGCGGCCGCCGAGCATATCGCCGGCTATTGCCTGCTCAACGACTGGTCGGCGCGCGACATCCAGGCGTGGGAGTATCAGCCGCTCGGGCCGTTCCTGGCGAAGAACTTCCTGACCAGCGTCAGCGCGTGGGTGGTGAGCCCGCAGGCGCTCGCGCCGTTCCGCAAGCCGATGCCCGCGCGGCCCGCCGGCGACCCGCAGCCGCTGCCCTATCTCGACGATCCGGATGACCGCGCCACCGGCGCTCTCGCGATCCAGCTCGACGTGACTCTGACGACCGAGCAGATGCGGCGGCAGGGCCTCGCGCCGCACGTCCTTTCGCGCGGCTCGGCCGATGCGGCGATGTACTGGAGCGCGGCGCAGATCGTCGCTCACCACAGCTCCAACGGCTGCAACCTCCAGCCGGGAGACCTGATCGGCACGGGGACGCTCTCGACCGACAGCGACACAGGCCTCGGCTCGCTTCTCGAGATCAGCCGCGGCGGCAAGCAGCCGATCGCGCTTCCGTCGGGCGAAAACCGCAGCTTCCTCGAGGACGGCGACGAGGTCACCCTTCGCGCATGGTGCGAGGGGAGCGGCGTCCGGATCGGCTTCGGCGAGTGCGTCGGCCGGATCGTCTCCGGCTAGAGAAGGCCGAGGTTCTCGGCCATCAGCCGGGTCATCGCGTAGAGGCGATCGAGCTGCGGCGTCGGCACTCCGGCACGCCGCGCAATCTCGCGCGGGGCGCCGAGCAGTGCCTCGACCTCGATCGGCCGCCCGGCCTCGACGTCCTGGAGCATGGATGATCGAAACGCGCCGAGGCGCGCAGTGACCGCCATCCGGTCCTCCGCCGTCTCGCCGATCGGGCAGCCGATTGCCGCGCCGACCGCGGCGAGCTCGTCCATCGCCTCGGCCATGAAGCCGCGGATCTCGGCGTCGTCGAGCAGCTTGTCGGCGGTCGAGCGGGTCAGCGCCGACAGCGGGTTGATCGTCGCATTGCCCCACAATTTGTACCAGATCGCGCGCCGCACATTGTCGCTCGCATCGCAGCGGATGCCCGCATTCGCGAACAGCGCGCAGAGGCCGTCGATGCGCTCGCCCGAACCGCCCCCGGGCTCGCCGAGGATGAGCTTTTCGGCATGCTTCACCGTGACGTGATTGGGCGCGCTGCGGAAGCAGCTGGCGTGGACCACGCATCCGGCGACCTGCTCGACCGGCAGCGCGTCGGCGATCGTCAGGTCTGGATCGACAGACCACAAGGGATCGTCGGTGAACCACCAGGGCACGCCGTTGAGCATCGGCACGATCGCCGTGTCGGGCCCGACCAGCGGCCGGAGCGCGGGCGCGATCGCGGGCAGGGCCGGCGCCTTGACCGCAACGACGAGCAGGTCCTGCACGCCGAGCGCGTCCGGGTCGCTCGCCGTGGCGACGGCGACGCACCGCGTCTCCCCATGATCGGTGATGAGCAGCCCTTCGGAATCAATCGCGCGAAGCGTCTCGCCGCGCGCCACCAGCGAGACGTCGTTCCCGGCGAGCGCCAGCCGCGCCGCAATCCAGCCGCCGATCGCGCCGGCCCCGACAACGCAAATGTTCATGCGCGCGGCGATGGGCTAGAAGGCCCGCTCGAAGCAAGGGGGGCACGATGCTGTTCAGGCAGCTGTTCGAACCGCAATCGTCGACCTACACCTATCTAATCGCGTGCGCCGACAGCGGCGAGGCCGCGCTGATCGACCCGGTGCTGGAGACGGCCGAACGCGATCTCGCGGAGATCGACGCGCTTGGCCTCTCGCTACGTTTCACGATCGAGACCCACATCCACGCCGATCATGTGACCGGCGCGTCCGCGCTGCGCGACCGCACCGGCTGCCGGTGCGCGGTTCCGCAGAAGAGTGGCGCCGAGCGCGCGGATATTGCGGTGAGGGAAGGGGAGCCGATCCGTATCGGCAGGCTCGACCTTCACCCGCTCTACACTCCGGGCCACACCGACGATCACCACTGCTACTTGGTCGAGGATCGGGACGGCGGGCGGATCTTCACCGGCGATGCGCTGCTGATCGACGGCTGCGGAAGGACCGATTTCCAGAATGGGGATTCGGCCGCGCTCTACAATTCGGTTCGGGACAAGATCTTTTCGCTCCCCGGCGAGACGCTCGTCTATCCCGCGCATGACTACAACCGGCGGCACGTGAGCAGCGTCGGGCAGGAGCGCGAACGCAATCCGCGGCTCGGTGAAGGAAGGACGGTCGCGGAATTCATCGCGATCATGGCGACGCTCGACCTGCCGCCGCCCAAGAAGATCGATATCGCCGTGCCCGCCAATCGGCGGTGCGGCGCGCCGGGCTAAGCCTCCGGTTTCGCGGCCACCGTTTCTTCGCAGATGCGGCCGATCGCCGCTTCGAGCTTGCCCGGCGTGAAGGGCTTGAGGAGGATCTCTACGCCCTCGGGCCGGTCGCCGATGGCATCGGCATCGGCATAGCCTGTGATCATCAGCGCGGCGACTCCGGGACAGATGGTCCGCGCCTCGCGCAGGAACTCGGCGCCCGACACATGCGGCATCGCATAATCGGTGATCATCAGGTCGTAGGCGCAATCTCCGTTCCTGAGGCTTGCGAGCGCTTCCGACCCCGTCGCCGATTCGACCACTTCATGGCCAAAGTCCGAAAGCATTGCCGCGGTCGTGCTCCTGACCTCCTCATGGTCGTCGACCAGAAGGATCCGCAGCGAGCGCGAAGGCCCGCAGCGAGATTGCTCGCGCTGGGGCGATTCCTGCCGCGGCTTCTGCTTGGGCGCGCGCGGCAGCCACAGCTCGGCAGTCGTGCCCTTGCCCGGCTGGCTTTCTAGCCGGAACGCGCCGTTGGACTGCTTGGCAAAGCCGTAGACCATGCTCAGCCCCAGGCCGCTGCCCTTGCCGACCTCCTTCGTCGTGAAGAAGGGCTCGAGCACCTTTTCGAGATGCTCCTGGGGAATGCCGCTGCCGGTATCCTCGACCGCAAGGCGGACGTAGTCGCCGGCCTCGGCGCCGGGCAGCTCGTCCGCCGCAAGCTTGCGGTTCTCGGCCGAGATGGTGACCGTCCCGCCGACCGGCATGGCGTCGCGCGCGTTGATGATCAGGTTCATCAGCGCGAGCTCGAGCTGCGCCTGGTCCGCGAACACCTTCCAGACTCCGTCGGCGAGGCTCCATTCGAAGTTCATCAGCCCGCCGAGCGTGTGCGTCAGCAGGTCGACGACGGCCTCGCGCAGCGCGTTGAGGTCGATCGGCTGCGGTTCCAGCCGCTGGCGCCGCGCAAACGCGAGCAGCCGCCGCACCAGCTCGCTCCCCTGCTCGGCCGCTCGGCGCGTCATGTCGAGCACGCGCTGCTGCTCGGGCTCGAGCTGCGTGCGGCGCTCGATGACGCTGAGGCCGCCGATCACTGCCGCGAGGAGATTGTTGAAGTCGTGCGCGATGCCGCCGGTGAGCTTGCCGATCGCGTCCATCTTCTGCGCCTGGACCAGCTGGCTTTCGAGCGAGCGTTGCTCGCTGACGTCGGTAATGGTGCCCGCAAACTCCACGGGTTGGCCCTGCGGATCTTTCAGCAGGACCGCCTGGTCGAGCACATGCTTGAAGCGGCCGTCGGCACACTGCCAGCGGTACTCGATCGACATCTTGCCCGAGCGGCTCCGCGCCTCCAGCGCCGCGATCACCTTGACCCGGTCGTCAGGATGGAGCCGTTCGATCCAGATTTGCGGGTCGCTTGCGAGCTGATCGTAGGTGAAGCCGGTGATCGCTTCGATATCGCCGGTCAGGTAATTGGGAATCCGGCGCTTGGAATCATACGGCTCCAGGTAGAGCACCATCGGAAGCGACTGGATGATCACCGCCTGCCGCTGCTCGGCGCGGCGAAGCTCCTGCTCGACGCGCAGCCGCTCGGCGTTCGCGCGCAGGTTCGCGTCGAGCAGCGCCTGCTCGTGACGCGCCTTGCGTTCGACCTCCTTGGTCTTCTCGTAAAGCTCGACGAACACCGCGACCTTGGACCGCAGGATGACCGGATCGACCGGCTTGAACACATAGTCGACTGCGCCCATCGAATAGCCGCGCAGCAAATGCTCGGCCTCCTTGTTGACGGCGGAGAGGAAGACGATCGGAATGCCCTTCGTGTGCTCGCGGGCGCGGATGATCTGGGCGGTTTCATAACCGTCCATTCCCGGCATGTAGACGTCGAGCAGGATGACGGCGAACTCGCCCTTCAGCAGGTGGCGGAGCGCTTCCTCGCCCGAATGCGCAAGGACGACTTCTCCCAGGTCCTCGAGCACCGTCGCGACCGCGAGCAGGTTGCGCTCGTCGTCGTCGACGAGCAGCACCCGCGCCCGTTCGGGCGCGTCGTCGCGCGCCGGCGGCGGCGGCTCGTCGGCGGTGCGCAACGCTACCGGAATTTCTCCCACCGGGCCGTTCATCAGCTTACCCCGCGCGCTCCATCAGCGCGGGTGCGGCGGTCGCCTGGGCGTCGCGCGCCCGCGCCACCCACACGCGCAGCAGCGCCAGCAGCAGCTCGATGTCGACGGGCTTGGCGATATAGTCAGAGGCGCCCGCGTCGAGGCACTTCTGGCGGTCGCCCTTCATCGCCTTCGCAGTGACGGCGATGAGCGGCAGGTCGGCGAGGTTTGGCCTCTCGCGGATCTGCTGCATCGTCTCGTATCCGTCCATCTCCGGCATCATGATGTCGATCAGCGCGACATCGACGCCCGGGGTTTGCTCGAGAATCAGAATTCCGTCCTTCCCGCGCTCTGCGTGGAGCACTTCCACGTCGTGACTTTCAAGAACGCTCGTCAGCGAGAAGATGTTTCGGATGTCATCGTCGACGATCAGCACCTTTGCGCCCGCAAGCTCGGGAACGCTGCGGAGCTGCGGTGCCGCGCCGTCCGCCTTGCGGCGCTTGCGCGGCTTCTTCTCGGCTTCCTGGCGGAGGCTGCCGAACAGCCGCACGAGCTCGTCGCGGTTGGCCGGCTTCTCGGTGACTCCGAACGCGCCCATCTGCATTGCGGCCCGGCTGCGGTCGACGCCGGAGACCACGTGGATCGGCACATGCGCGGTGTCGGGATCGTGCTTGAGCAGGTCGAGCAGCACGAAGCCGTCGATGTCGGCAAGGCCGAGGTCGAGCGAAATCGCGCTAGGCTGGAGCTTGCGCGCCATCGTCAGCGTGCCGGCGCCCGCGGTCGAGACAACGCCTTTCAGCCCGGCGTCGTGCGCCGCATCGAGCAGGATCGTCGCGAAGGTCGGGTCGTCCTCGACGATCAGCACGAACGGGCCCTTGCCAAGCTCGTCGCGGTCGTCGTTGACCTCGAACCCGGTCGGAAGCGCGGTCGGGACGACCGCTCCGCTGTTCTCGAGCCGGATCGGCGAGCCTTCGGCGACGGCCGACGCCTCGGCCTCGAGCGGCACGTAGAGCGTGAAGGTCGAGCCTTCGCCGGGCTTCGAGCGCACCTGCAGCTCGCCGCCCAGCAGGCGCGCGATCTCGCGGCTGATCGAGAGGCCGAGGCCGGTGCCGCCATATTTGCGGCTGGTCGTCCCGTCGGCCTGGTGGAACGGCTCGAAGATCAGCCTCTGCTTCTCCTCGGGGATACCGATGCCGGTATCGGTGACCGCGATCTCGATTGCCCGCTTGGCGTTGCGCAACGCGGGGTGGTTCGGGCTCCAGCCCTTGTCGGCGCACCCGACGGCGAGGGTGACGCTGCCCTTAGAAGTGAACTTGAATGCGTTGGACAGCAGGTTGAGGACGATCTGCTGCAGCCTCTTCTCGTCGGTCCGGATCGTCTGCGGCAGCTTGGGATCGAACTTGACGTGGAAGTCGAGCCCCTTGTCGGACGCGAGCTGGCGGAAGGTGCGCTCCATGTGCTGCTTCAGGTTCGGCATCGGCATCTCGCCGACCTCGATCGTCACCGTTCCGGATTCGATCTTCGACAGATCGAGGATGTCGTTGATGAGATTGAGCAGGTCCGATCCCGCCGAGTGGATGGTCTTGGCGAACTCGACCTGCTTCTCGTTGAGGTTGCCGTGCCCATTGTCCGACAGCAGCTTCGACAGGATCAGCAGCGAGTTGAGCGGGGTCCTGAGCTCGTAGCTCATATTGGCG
>Ga0207698_10001173_pt1 | contig 15259 bp, 12 predicted proteins | sample KBSCornC22_FD_184298 | JGI IMG/M metagenome (GOLD analysis project Ga0207698, IMG submission 184298) | Corn rhizosphere microbial communities from Kellogg Biological Station, Michigan, USA - KBS Corn C2-2 (SPAdes) (version 2) | ecosystem: Host-associated > Plants > Roots > Rhizosphere > Soil ...
GCTCGCGCTCGAACACCCGCGCCGGGCCCTCGAACGTGGCGGCGTCGAATCCGGCGGTCTTGACGACCGCGCCGTCGGGCGCGAGCGAACCCTTGAGGATCGTCAGACCGCCCGTGGCGTGGATCGGGTTGTCGAGGGTGCGCAGCACCTCGCCGTCCAACTCGGGGATGTTCATCTCGGCCAGGTTCTCGGCCATCGTCTTGCCGGTGACGGTGAGGCAGTCGCCGTGCATGAGGCCGGCATCCAGCAGCGCCTTCATCAGCACGGGCAGCCCGCCCCGCCGGTCGACATCGTTCATCACGTACTTGCCGAAGGGCTTGAGGTCGCCGACGTGCGGCACCTTCGAGCCGATCCGGTTGAAGTCGTCGAGGCTCAGCTCGACGCCCGCCTCGTTGGCGATCGCGAGCAGGTGCAGCACGATGTTGGTCGAGCCGCCCAGGGCCATGCCGACCGCGATGGCGTTCTCGAAGGCCTTCTTGGTCAGGATGTCGCGGCTGGTGATCCCGAGGTTCAGCAGGTTCACGACCGCCTCACCCGAGCGGTGCGCGTAGTAGTCGCGACGCGCATCGGCCGCGGCCGGGCTCGCCGAACCGGGCAGCGACATCCCGAGCGCCTCGGCGACGCTCGCCATGGTGTTCGCGGTGTACATGCCGCCGCAGGCACCCTCACCGGGCGCGAACGCGCACTCGATGCGGTGCGCGTCTTCGCGGCTCATGGTGCCGGCCAGCACGCCTCCGACCGCCTCGAACGAGTCGATGATCGTGATGTCCTTCTCGGTACCGTCGCTCAGGCGCACCCAGCCCGGCGCGATCGAACCTGCATAGAGGAAGACGGATGCCAGATCCAGCCGAGCTGCCGCCATCAGCATTCCGGGGATCGACTTGTCGCACCCCGCGAGCAGCACGGAGCCGTCGAGCCGCTCGGCCTGCATGACCACCTCGACGGAGTCGGCGATCACCTCGCGGCTGACCAACGAGAAATGCATGCCCTCGTGACCCATCGAGATGCCGTCGCTGACGCTCACCGTGCCGAACTGGAGCGGGTAGCCGCCGCCGGAGTGCACGCCCTCCTTAGCCGCCTGCGCGAGCCGCGCGAGGCTGAGGTTGCAGGGGGTGATCTCGTTCCACGAGCTGGCGATGCCGATCTGCGCCTTGTCCCAGTCGGCGTCGCCCATGCCGACCGCGCGGAGCATCCCGCGCGAGGTGGTGGCCTCGATGCCGTCGGTGACCGTGCGGGACCGGGGCTTGTGGTCGATCTTGGGCGTTGTTTCCGGCATGTGTCGAGGGTAACGCTCGGCTCTCGTCACCGCCGACGGTGCTTTGACGCCCTACTAAACCGGGGCCCGGCACAATGAGCCGCGCGATCGCGTTGCGATCGCTTCAGCGAGCTCATTGCTCATGGACGTCGCCCTCGCGGAACGTCGCGAGAGTCGAGAGCACCAGCGCGATCTCGTCCGGCCCCGCGACCCGGAACGGCGCCTCGGTCGGGCCGGGTCCGCTCTTGACGCCCAGGTCGTCGGGTGTCAGGGCCGCGAAGGCGTCTTCATCGGTGACATCGTCGCCCGCGTAGAACACCGCGTCGGCGGCGGTGTACCGCCGGAGGTGCTCGAGCGCCTCGCCTTTGGTCGTCGATCGGACCGAGAACTCGACGACGTTCTTGCCCTGCCGGACCGTCAGGCTGTCGACCTCCGCCTGCGCCTCGCTGAGCGCTACCAGGTGCGCCACGCGGGAGTCGTGCTCGGTGGCGAGCCGGGTGTGCAGGGCGAAGCCGGCCGGCTTCTCCTCGAGCCAGACCTGATCGATCGCGTCGGCCACCTCGCCGAGCACCTCGTGCAGCACCTCGACCTGCTCGATCTCCGCCGTGTCGAGGCTCACCCGGCCGTACGGGCCGCTTGGGTCAACCTCGTCGAGGCGGATCTCGATGCCGTGCGATCCGACCAGCAGCGTGGTGTCGGGAAGGTCGGCGACCCCGATCAGGCTGCGAAGAGCGCGCCCGCTCACCAGCGCGACCCGGGTGTTGGGCAGGGCGAGCAGACGCAGCACGGCATCGCGCGCCTCGGGAAGCGCGCGCGCTTGCTCGGGCGAATCCACCTCGGGAGCCAGCGTTCCGTCGAAGTCGAGCGCGACCAGCAGGCGCCGGACGCGCGCGAGTTCGCGCAGAGCTCCGGTCAGCGACGAAGACAGCGGCTGCGGCGTCGTCATGATCGAGTCCGCGGCGCGCGCTCCACTGTCCATTCGAGCTCGCCGAGCTCGTCGGAGGTCTCGAAGACTCCCGCGCCCCTGCGCGCCTCGGCGAGCGCTCGCAGAAAGCTCTCCGACCAGTGGGCGACATCGCGGTCGCGCACCCGCTTGCGCAGCGCCCGCATGCGCTTGCGTCGCTCGGGGCGTGGCATCTCGATGGCGCGGATGATCGCATCCTTCACGCCGTCGATGTCATGCGGGTTGATGCGCAGGGCCTGGCGGAGCTCGTCCGATGCCCCGGTGAACTCGCTCAGCACCAGCACGCCGTCGTCGTCGAAACGTGCCGCGACGTATTCCTTGGCCACCAGGTTCATCCCGTCGCGCAGGGCGGTGATGAGCATGACATCGGCAGCCAGGTAGAGCGCCGCCATCTCCTCGCGGGGGAACCCGTGATGCAGATAGCTCACGGCCTGATGACTGATCGTGCCGTAGTCACCGTTGATGCGTCCGACGGTCAGCTCGATCTCGTCGCGCAGCTGACGGTAGGTCTCCACGCGCTCGCGACTCGGGCTCGCCACCTGCACCAGGGTGACGTCTTCGACGTTCAGGCGCCCCTCCTCGAGCAGCTCGCCGAAGGCCTTCAGCCGGTGGCCGATGCCCTTCGTGTAATCGAGACGGTCGACGCCCAGCATGATCGTGGTGGGGTTGCCCAGGTCTTCGCGGATCTGCCGAGCCCTCGCCTGCACGTCGGGTCGACGGGCGAGCCGCTCGAAACCCTCGGCGTCGATCGAGATCGGGAACGGCCTGGCGACCACGTGCCGCACCGGATGGGTGCCGCGGGCGGGCACCTCGATGAGCGGGCTCTTCGTGGAATAGCCGAGCAGGCGTCGCACGGCGCGCGAGAAGTTGCCGGCGTCCGACACCCGCTGAAAGCCGATCACATCGGCTCCGAGCAGGCCCTCGATGATTTGGGTGCGCCACGGCAGCTGCGAGAAGATCCCGTATGCGGGGAACGGGATGTGGTTGAAGAAGCCGATCGTGAGGTCGGGCCTGGCCTGGCGCAGCATCCTGGGCACCAGCTGGAGCTGGTAGTCGTGCACCCACACGGTCGCGGCCTGTGAGGCGACCGCGGCCACCGCGTTGGCGAAGCGCTGGTTGACACTGACGTAGCTGTCCCACCAGACGCGGTGGAAGCCGGGAGGCGCGATCACGTCGTGGTACAGCGGCCACAGGGTGTCGTTGCTGAAGCCCTCGTAGAAGTTCTCGAGATCGTCGACGGTGAGCTTCATCGGCACGATCCGGATGCCATCCCAGTCGAACGGCTCCACGTCGAGGTCGGCCTGGCCACCCCAGCCCACCCAGGCGCCCCCCGCGTCCCGCATCACGGGCTCGAGGGCGGTGACGAGGCCGCCCGGCGAGGTGCGCCAGCCCGGTGATCCGTCGTCGTCGACCACATAGTCGACGGGGAGGCGGTTCGAGGCGACGACGAAATCGAATCGTTCATCGCTCATCTCTCCAAGCTATCAGCCGCGTCTGGAAGGATCTGGGGCTTGCCATCCGCAACGGGAGCCGCTCCGAACTGGGGGTAGCTGCGGCGTGAGGAGTTCCTGAGACTGTCATACGCCCGACACCTCAGCACGTTAGATTTGGTCCAAATGATTTCGATCGGCATGAGCACGACCTGCGTCTTCCCCGCCTCGGTCGACACGGCGTTCCGCATGGCCCGCCTTGCCGGCTTCGACGCGATGGAGATCATGGTCACCAACGACCCGGTCACCCAAGATCCGACCGCCCTGCTCGAGCTGAGCGAGAAGTACAGCCTGCCGATCATCTCGATCCACGCGCCGACCCTGTTCCTCACCACCTTCGTGTGGGGCCGCGACCCTGCGGTCAAGCTGCGCCGCTCGGCCGAGCTGGCCGCCGCTGTCGGCGCCCCGAGTGTCGTCGTCCATCCGCCGTTCCGCTGGCAGTCCGGTTATGCCGAGAATTTCGTGCGCATCGTGGCCGAGACCCAGGCCGAGACGGGAATCGAGATCTGCGTCGAGAACATGTTCCCGTGGAAGGTCGGCGGCAAGCAGCTCAAGGCATACGCGCCGAGCCCCGATCCGCTGGACATGAACCCGGATGCCATGACCCTCGACTTCTCGCACGCCTCGCTCACCGGCCGCGACAGTCTCGAATACGCGATGGCCATGGGTGATCGCTTGCGCCACATCCACCTCTGCGATGGAACCCGCTCGGTCGACGAGGGCAACATGTTCGACGAGCACCTGGTGCCCGGCTACGGCAATCAGCCGGTGGCCGAGACGCTCACCTGGCTTGCCGAGAACCACTGGACGGGCAACGTCGTTGCCGAGGTCACCCTGCACAAGATCCGCGATGAGAAGGTCAAGCTGCGGATGCTGAAAGAGACTGTCGCGTTCGCGAAGCTCTACCTCGGGCAGGAGCACGAGGAGCGCGAGCCGCTCGCTGTCGGCGGTCCCAAGGTGCGCCAGCAGAAGCGTGCGGCACGTCGCAACCTGCGCTCCGCCAAAGACGCGCTCTGATCCTCAGCGTCCCGTCGATCGGGCGGGCGAAGGTCTGTCTTCTCCATTTCAGTTCGCGCTGAATTGCACGCGAACTGAAATGACGGATGAGTAACCCCACTCAAGTGCGCTCGCCCTGCGCGCGTCAGCGGCGCGCCGTCGCTCAGGCGACGGCGGGCACCAGCCCCAACGCCGACGCACGCCGGGTGCGCCGGATCGCCAGGTTCGCCGCGACCACGCTCGCCACGCCGAACGCCAGCAGCGCGACGGCCGAGCCGATCGCCGAGGCGGCGCTGCCGCCCGTGACGATCTGCTGCATCCCGTCGACCGCCCAGCTCAGGGGCAGGAACGGGCTGATCGCCTGGAATGGAGCGCTCATCACCTGCAGCGGCGCGACCCCGACGGCCGCGATCTGCAACGCGAGCAGGAACAGCGAGATGATCAGGCCGGCTCGCCCCAACCCGATGGTCAGCAGGTAGTGGAAGGCCGTGAACGCCGCGGCGGTCACGAGGGTGAAGACCAGCGTGGCCGGCAGGAACGCCCAACTGATCCCGACCGCGGTATGCAGCAGCAGCACGAGCAGCAGGGCCTGGGCCGCCGTGATCGCGCCCGCGCGGAAGAGCGTCGCGCCGACGACGCGGCTCGACGCGGCCGTCGAGGCCAGCACGCGCCGGGTCACGGGCCGCATCACCAGGAACACCGCGAGCGCGCCGATCCACAGCCCGAGGGGCAGGAAGAACGTCGCGACGGCCTGCGCCAGTTGCGAGATGCTGTGAGCCGTCGAGACGGTCAGACCGACCGGATTGCTCGCCACCGCCGCCGACTTACTCGCCGCCGCCGAGTCGGAGCTCGGTACCTGCGCCGCGCCGCTGCTGAGACCGCCGGCCAGCGAGGTGGCACCCGACGAGAGCTGTCCGGCGCCGTCGGCGAGGGCTTTGGCCCCCGAAACGAGCGACGGCCCGGCTCCCGCCAGCTTCTTCGCGCCGGCGGCGCTCTGGGCGATCCCCGACTGGATGCCGCTGACGCCCGCTGCCGTCTGGGAGCTCAGGGCGCTCCCCTGACTCGCCAGGGCCGCCAACTGCCCGGAGATCGCCTGGATCTGGGCGGTGTCATTTGCGGCCACTGCGGCCGAGAGCGCGGCGGACAGCTGCGAGACCCCGCCGGTGTACGACAGGACACCCGATGACAACTGCCCCAGCGACGACGCGCCGTTGCCGAGTTGCGAGAGCCCGGAGCTCAGCGACGTCACCCCGCCGGTGTAGCCGCTCAACCCGGATGCCAGCGATGACGCGCCCGCGGAGGTCTGACTCGCGCCCGACGCCAGCGAGCTCGCGCCGTCCGCCGCCTGCGACAGCGAGGCGCCGAGTGTGCCCAGGCTCGCGTAGACGCCCGAGATGTACTGCTGGGTGATCGCGGATCCGAAGGTGCGCACCATCCCGTCGCCCAGTGACTGGGCCACCGATCCGGCCAGGTAGGAGTGCGCGTCGTCGGTCTTGATCGACAGATGGGCCTGCACGGGCGAGCTGCCCTGCAGCGACAGCACCGACTTCGAGAAGTCGCTCGGAATGGTCAGGATCGCGTACACCGAGCCGTCGGCCAACGCCTTCTTGGCATCCGCCGCGTTGCTCAGGGTCCAGTCCATGCCCGGGGAGTGGTCGCCGGTGAGCTGGGTGACCAGCTGCCGACCGGCGAGGACGTAGTTGGTCGTGCCGTCGGCGTTGGTCGTGGTGATCGCGGTGTCCTGGTTGACGATCGCGGCCGGGATCCGGTCGAGCCCGTGCTTCGCGTCGCCGATCGACGCGATGTAGAGGCCGACGAACGCGAGCGGGACGAGCACGACGGCCACGAGGCCCGCCATCCGGAGCTTCTTCATCGTGATGCACCTTCCGTGCGGTGAGACAGATCGGGGGCGTCGGTGCTCGGAACGTCGGTGCTCGGAACGCGGATGTCGAGCACCTGGATGCGGGGCGGTGTCGCCTCCGCGATGCGCCGCAGGCCGGGCACCCCGACGACCACCGTGGTGGCCGTCGGAGCGAGACGGTCGAGCGCGAGCAGGAACGCGCGTGCATCGCGCGGATCCGCGAAGGGGTCGAGGGCATCGAGGAGGACGACCGGCGTCCGCTCGCTCACGGCCACCGCCGCGAGCGCGACCGCGCGTTCGAGCTGCGGCAGTGATTCCACCCGGGTCGAGGCGTCGACGGGCACCGTCTGCCGGTCGAAGCCCTGCAGCGCGCCCGAGACCCGGCCGGCGCGGATGCGCGCTCGCCGCCGCGCGATGGGCGCGAGGTACCACGGGCTGGTCAGACGTAGCCGCTCCTCAAGCAGCTCGCCGAGGGTCGCCGAGACTCCCGCGCGGAACGGGCCGGAGAGCTCGGCGATCGCCACCAACCGCGAGACCTTCGCCGCGTCGGAGGGCAGCGGATGCCCGGCCACCTGCGCCCGTCCGGCGCGGGGTTCGAGACGTCCGCCCACGACCGCGGCGATCAGTCGCCGCGCCGTCGGATCGCCGGCCGGGCCTTCTGAGTCGATGAGCGCGATCGAGCCGGACTCGACGTGCGTGCTGATCGGCCCGACCGTGACCGTGCTCGAGCCGGATCCCCCGCTGACGACCAGGCGGTCGACGGAGATCGCCTCACCGGCCGCCACCCGGTCGAGCGCCCAGGCCGTGGCTTCACGGTGATGGCGCAGGCCCTCGCCCTCGATGTCGACGTTCGGCAGCAGTCGGTCGAGCCAGCGCGGCAGGTACCAGGCGGCGCGACCGGCGAGGGCCATCACTGCCGGGACCAGCGTCATCCTGATCAGGAACGCGTCCACGAACACGCCGACCGCGAGGCCGAGCGCGATGACCTTGATCACCGCGGAGCCCTCGGGCACGAAGGCCCCGAACACGAAGAACATGATGAGCGCCGCCGCGGTGACCACACGGGCCGCCCCCGAGAAGCCGGTGACGATGGAACGCCTGGCGACATCGTCACGGTCTCGACGACCTGCATCGGCAGGCAGCTTTCGGATGCCGTGCACGTACGCCTCGCGCATGCCCGACACGAGGAAGACCTCGTAGTCCATGGCGAGCCCGAACAGGATCGCCATCAGCAGCACGGGCATGAAGCTCAGGATCGGGCCCGGCACCGCTCCCAGCGCCGCGCCGCCCCATCCCCACTGGAATACGGCCACGACGACGCCGAACGAGGCGAGCACCGACAGCAGGTAGCCCAGGGCGGCCTTGATCGGCACCAGGAGCGAGCGGAACACCACCGTCAGCAACAGCACCGACAGACCCACCACGATGATCCCGAAGGGCAGCAGGGCCGAGTCGAGGCGCGACGAGATGTCGATGGCCACGGCGGTGGCGCCGGTGACGGCGATCGGGGTGCCGTACTTCGCGTCGATGGCCGGTTCGAGAGCCCGGATGCGCTCCACCAACTGCGTGGTCTTCTGGTCGCTCGGGCCGGTGGTCGGGATCACCTGGATGATCGCGGTGTCGAGCGTCGCGTTGGGAGTGCCGGCGCTCACCGAGTCGACGCCGGGCAGGGTCGCGATCCGGTCGCCGATGGCCTTCAGGTCCTCCATCACGTGGGTGGTCTGCGTGATGTCGACCGTCACGATGAGCGGGCCGTTGCGTCCGGGACCGAACTCGTGGCTGACGATGTCGTACGCCGATCGCGCCGTCGTGCCGGTGGGCTGCGATCCACCATCGGGCAAGGCAAGCGCGAGGCTCGCCGCCGGGATCGCGACCACGCCGAGCACGCCGACGACCGCGATCACGGCCGCGACGGGAAACCTCATCACCAGGGCTACCCAACGTCGCCCGAGGCTGGGGTGTCGCGAACCACCAGTCCCAGCGCGCTTCGACTTCTTGACGCTCTCCAGCGCTGGCGTCGCGGGATCGCTCGCGCGATTCTCCAGGCTCCAGCGCGCGCGTCTCGGGGTCAAACGGCTGCCGAACAGCCCCATTACCGCGGGAAGCAGGGTCGTGGCGGCGAGCATGGCCAGCAGCACCGCAACGGCCGCCGCGAGGCCCATCAGGCCCAGGAACGGGATGCCCACGATCAGCAGTCCGACCAGGGCGATCATCACGGTCACGCCCGCGAAGATCACGCTGCTGCCCGCCGTGGCGACCGCGGTCGCGGCGGACTCGCCGGGATCCATCCCGGACGCCAGCTGCGATCGATGCCTGCTCAAGATGAACAGCGCGTAGTCGATGCCCACCGCGAGGCCGATCATCAGGGCGAGCAATGGCGTGGTGGACGAGATGGTGACGAGGGATGCGGTGGTCAGCACAGCGCCCATCGACACCGCGAGCGCGATGATCGCCGAGAGCAGCGGGAGCCCTGCGGCGAGCACCGAGCCGAAGGTGACGATCAGCACGATCGCGGCAAAGAGGACGCCGAGCGCCTCCGTCCATGAGACCCCGACGTCGACCTGCTGATAGACCTGGCCGCCGTATTCGACGGTGAGACCGGCATCCCGGAGCGGAGCGGTCGCGGCCTTGACGGCCGCCAACTCGGCATCCGTCACCTTCTCGGCCGAGGCGCTGAACTGCACCGCGATGATCACGGTCGAACCGTTCTGGCTGACGGCAGCGGTCGCGTACTTCCCGTACGGCGACACAGCCTGCTCGACGCCCTTCACGTCATTGAGCCGGGTGACCACCTTCTCGATGAGGGGTCCGTCTGCCGCCTTCAGGTTGGCCCCGTGGGCGTCTTGGACGACGATCTCGGCGCTCGCCCCTGCCGTCTGCGGGAACACCGCGGACAACAGGTCGATCGCCTTCTGCGACTCGGTGCCCGGAATGGCGTAGGAGTCCTGCAGCTGGCCGCCCAGGCCGACGCCTCCTGCGAGCGCGCCGGCCGCGAGGAGCACCCAGGCGATCACCACCAGAAGGGCGCGCTTGTAGGCGAATCGTCCGAGACGGAAGAGCAGTGTGGCCATGTGATTCCCCCGAATCAGTCGGCAGTGGTGGAAAGGGGCGTGGGCGCGGAGTGGGCCCGGGCTGACGGGGCGAGGAGGTCGCCGAGCACCGTGATCAGCGCCGCTCGGAGCGCACCGAGATCAGGCTCGGGCAACGACACCGGGGCACCGGCGAGCAGGTAGGCGGCACCCCCGAGTGCGACGCTGAACCGCACCTTCTCTTCGACCGAACCGACGTTCTCTTCGAAGTAGCGCGAAATCAGCTCGATCTCGGCGTTCGCGCGTTCCACGACGGGGATGTCGACCAGCGACGTCGCCTGGTTGACGAAGATGTACACCGCCGACCGGTGCTCGATGAGAAAGTCGACGAAGCGCTCGAGGAACTCGACGCGCGCCTCACCGCCGCGCCGCAGACCAGCCAAGCCGACCTGACCGAGGATGCCGTCGAGTTGGTCGAGCGCCGGCGAGAGCACCGCCTCGAGCAGCACCTCCTTCGACGTGAAGTGGTACAGCACGGTGGCCTTCGAGACGCCGGCACGGTCGGCGATCTGCTGCAGCGAGGTGCCCAGATAGCCGGCGGTCGCGAACTCTTGGAGGGCGACGCGACGCAGGTCGTCGGCGGTGGTGGTCATGTCGATCACGCTAGTTGACCGATCGGTCAGATGTTGACCGATCGGTCAGATTCGGGGCGTTTGCCCAGCATGCTCACGGTTTCGCGCGCGGTCGGGTGCGGCCATCTGAGTCGCGCGGTAGCGTGGAAGCCGACCCCGTTGGAGGATCCGTGCGCAAGTTCCTGTTCAGCCCCAGCATCTGGGCTTCGCTGTTTCCTGCCGTCGCCGTGATCCGCACGACCACCAGCGGCCCGCGCGACTGGCGTCTGATCTTGCAGTGGATCGTGCTCGGGGCGACGGTGGCACTCGCCGTCGGAACGGTCATCGAACGCTCGAGAGAAGCAGAGGACTACTGATGATTCACTGGCCCATCGGACACGGATTCGGCATGATGGCCGGCATCTTCGGCGCGATTGTCTGGGCGATCGGAACGTTCGTCCTCCTCGTGGTCGTCGTCGTCCTGATCGTGCTGCTCGCGCGCTTCCTCTGGTTCGGCACGAAGGCCTCGCAGCGCTACCTCGAGCTGAACGGTTCCCCGACTCCGCGCGTGAAGCTGTCGGCGCCCGCAACGTCGAGCACGCCCGCGTCGAGCACGCCCGCGTCGAGCGCTCCCGCGACCGCACCCTCCAAGCCGCGAAGCCCGAAGCCTCCGGCTGCCTGAGCCCGGTTCGCCTGGGTTGCGCTAGCCGAGGAACCCACGCAGCAGAGCCCCCGACCCCTCGAGGTGCTCGCGCATCGCCTCCGCCGCGCCATCCTCGTCTCCGGCGAGGATGGCCATCACGATCACCTCGTGCTGCCGGTTCGAGTGCTCGATGTTGCGCGGCAGCAGCGGAAAGCTGTCGAGCAGTTCGTTGATCCGGCTGCGGTTGTCGGCCAGCAGCGTGACGAGCGACGGCACGCCGACGACCTCGGCGATCGTCAGGTGCAGGCGGGAATCCAGTCGGCGGTAGTCGGCGGTCGCGGATGCCGCGACCTCGCGCAGGCGCGCCCACAACGCCGCGCGGTCCGTCGCGTCGAGGCTGCGCGCGGCGGCTGCCCGAGCCGCGCCGACCTCGAGGATGCCGCGGAGCCCCAGGATGTCGTCCAGCTCGATCGCCGACGGCGCCGTCACCGAGCCCGCCCTCGGCTCCGGCAGGGGGTCGCTCACGAAGGTGCCGCCGTAGCGGCCCCGGCGGGACACCAGGTAGCCGGCATCCGCCAGCTCGCGGATCGCCTCGCGCACCGTGTCGCGACTGACCGAGAACCGCAGGGCCAGCTCGCGTTCGGAAGGGAGGGCCTCACCGGGTGCCACCACGCCGAGGCGGATGGTCTGCATCAGCCGGGCGACGGTGTCTTCGAGCGCGTTGCCGCTGCGCAGCGGGCGGAAGACGGCTGCGTCGATCAAACTCTCCGAGGCAAGGTCACCGGCCGGGGCTGTGTCTGCCCTGGAATCCGGCATCGTCGACGGCCCCGGAGAAGAAACCGCGCGCGGTTTCTCAGAGCGGGGTGACATAGGCGGCGCTGATCCCGCCATCGACCAGGAAGGTCGAGGCCGTAATGAAGCTCGCGTCGTCGCTGGCCAGGAACGCAACGGCGGCGGCGAGCTCCTCGGGCTCGGCGAAGCGGCCGACCGGCACGTGGATGAGGCGGCGCGCGGCCCGCTCGGGATCCTTGGCGAAGAGCTCCTTGAGGAGCGGCGTGTTGACCGGTCCCGGGCAGAGCGCGTTGACGCGGATGCCCTGGCGGGCGAACTGCACGCCCAGCTCGCGCGACATCGCGAGCACGCCGCCCTTGGATGCGGTGTACGAGATCTGCGAGGTCGCCGAGCCGAGCACCGCCACGAACGACGCCGTGTTGATGATCGAGCCCCTTCCCGCCGGAACCATATGGCGAAGCGCGGCGCGCGAGCACAGGTACACGCTGGTGAGGTTCACCAGCTGCACGCGGTCCCAGGCGGCCAGCTCGGTGGTCTCGATCGAGTCGTCGTCGGGCGGCGAGATGCCCGCGTTGTTGAAGGCGATGTCGACGGAGCCGTAGCTGGATGCCGCGGTGTCGAAGAGCGCATCCACCTTCTCCTTATCGGTCACGTCGACCTGCACGAACAGTCCGTCGACCAGCTCGGCCGCGGCCTGACCGCTCGTCGGATCGACATCCCCGATCACGACCTTCGCCCCCTCGGCGGCGAAGCGCTTGGCGGTGGCCAGGCCGATGCCGCTGGCGCCGCCGGTGATGACGGCGACCTTGCCCGCGAGTCGCTGGGTGAGGTCGATCTTGCCGGAATCGTTGAGAGGCATGGGCATGGGCGCTGGCTCCTAGCTGGCGAAGAAGACGTTCTTGGTGTCGGTGAAGGCGAGGGCGGCATCCGGGCCGAGCTCGCGGCCGAGGCCGCTCTGCTTGGCCCCGCCGAACGGCGTCGTGTAGCGCACCGAGGAGTGCGAGTTGACCGAGAGCGTGCCCGACTCGATGCCCCGAGCCACGCGGATGGCGCGGCCGAGATCGTTGGTCCAGATCGAGCCCGAGAGCCCGTACACGCTGTCGTTGGCGAGCCGGATCGCGTCGGCCTCGTCGTCGAAGGGGAGCACGCTGACCACCGGCCCGAAGATCTCGTCGACCGCCACCCGCGCGGTGCGCGACTCGGGCAGCAGCACGGTCGGCGCCATCCAGTACCCGGGGCCGCTGGGGGCGGCGCCGGTGAAGGCCACCGGGGTGCCGTCACCGAGGAAGCTCTCGACCGACTCGTAGTGCGCCTTCGACACCAACGGACCCATCTCGGTCGCCTCATCACCGGGCGCGCCGACCTTCACGGCCTTCACGGCCGGCTCGAGAAGCTCCAGGAACCGGTCGAGCACGCTGCGCTGCACCAGGATGCGGCTGCGCGCGCAGCAGTCCTGCCCCGCGTTGTCGAACACCGCGCCCGGTGCCGTGGCCGCAGCCCGCTCCAGATCGGAGTCGGCGAAGATCACGTTCGCGCTCTTGCCGCCGAGTTCGAGGGTGACCGGCTTGACCTGTGCCGCGCATCCGGCGGCCACCTGCTTGCCGACCTCGGTCGACCCGGTGAACACCACCTTGCGCACCTGCTCATGGGTCACGAAGCGCTCGCCCACCACCGAGCCGCGGCCCGGCAGCACCTGGAACAGTCCCTCGGGCAGGCCGGACTCGAGAGCCAACTCGCCGAGCCGGATCGCGGTGAGCGGAGTCCAATCGGCGGGCTTCAGCAGCACGGCGTTGCCCGCGGCGAGCGCGGGCGCGAAGCCCCAGCTCGCGATCGTCATGGGGAAGTTCCAGGGCACGATCACGCCGACCAAGCCGAGCGGCTCGTGGAAGGTCACGTCCATGCCGCCGGCCACCGGGATCTGCTGGCCAATCATCCGCTCCGGGGCGCCCGCGTAGTAGTCGAGTACGTCGCGCACGTGCCCGGCCTCCCAGCGCGCCGACCCGATCGGGTGCCCCGAGTTGCGCACCTCGAGCGCCGCGAGCTCGTCGATCGCGCCGTCGACGGCGGCGGCGAAACGGCGCAGAGCTCGTGCCCGGTCGACGGGAGCCAGCGCCGCCCAGGCGGCCTGGGCGACGACCGCGCGCGCGACCGCCTCATCCACCTGTTCGAGCGAGGTGTGCTCGACCTCGCCGATGACGGTCTCGTCGGCCGGGTTGATCAGGGTGGTGGCGCTCATGCGTGCACGCTCCGGTGGGTCGTGGCGGCGTAGGTCTTCGCAGCCTCGACCAGGCTCACGAACAGCCGAGCGTCTTCTTCCGCATCCTGCTCGGGATGCCATTGCACGCCGACCCCGAAGGGGACGCCCTCGAGTTCGACCGCCTGCACGACTCCCCCGCCGGAGTGGGCCGTCACGGTCAGCCCCTCGCCTACGGCGTCGATGGCCTGGTGGTGGTAGCTCTTCACCTCGTGGGCGCCGGCGCCGATGATCGAGGCGACCTGCGATCCGCGTTCCACCTCGACGGTGTTGCTCGCGAACACGCCGTTCTCGCCGCTGTAGCGGGAGTCACCGACCACATCGGGCAGGTGCTGATGCAGCGTCCCACCGCGGTTGACGTTGAGCACCTGGATGCCGCGGCAGATCGCCAGGAACGGCACCTCCTGCGCGATGGCGGCCGACAGCAGCGCGTCGTCCCAGTCGTCGCGGATGCGGCTCGGAGCGTCCGATGCCGGGTGCGCCTCTGCCCCGTAGCGGGCCGGCTCGACGTCGAGGCCACCCGCGATGATCAGGCCGTCGAGCCGGGCGATCACCTGCTCGGCGACGCCGCCGTCGATCGGCTGCGGCGGAAGCAGCACCGGGATGCCGCCCGCGGCCTCGATCGCGGCGAAGTAGGTCTCGGGCAGGAACGCGGCCCGGGTGTCCCACACCCCGGTCTGCGCGCGCTGCAAGTACGTGGTGATGCCGACGATCGGCTTCGAGATCATGAGGTCACCCGACGATGCGCCGGCTTCGCCGAAGCATCGGCCCACGCGAGATCGCGCCGCAGGAGCAGCGGCGCGGGAACAGAAAAATCAGAACCTCTCGAAGCCACGGACCCGCTCCCAATCGGTGATGGCCGCGTCGAAGGCCTTGAGTTCGATGCGCGCGTTGTTCAGATAGTGCTCGACGACCTCGTCGCCGAAGGCCTCCTGCGCGACGGCCGAGTGGGCGAACAGCTCGGCGGCGTCGCGCAGCGTGGTCGGCACGCGAGGCGCGTCCGAGCCGTAGGCGTTGCCCTCGAAGATCGGCTCGAGCTCGAGCTCGTTCTCGATGCCGTACAGACCACCGGCGATCAGCGCCGCGACCGCGAGGTACTGGTTGACGTCCCCTCCCGGCACCCGGTTCTCGACGCGCAGCCCCTGCCCGTGTCCGACGACGCGCAGCGCGCAGGTGCGGTTGTCGAGCCCCCAGGCGATCGCGGTGGGCGCGAAGCTGCCCTCCACGTAGCGCTTGTAGGAGTTGATGTTCGGCGCGAAGAACAGGCTGAGCTCACGGGTCGTGGCCAGCAGTCCGGCGATCCAGTGCTCCATCAGCTTCGAGAAGCCGTACGGGCCGTCACCGGCCATCACGGCCTCGCCATC
>Ga0207698_10001175_pt1 | contig 15258 bp, 11 predicted proteins | sample KBSCornC22_FD_184298 | JGI IMG/M metagenome (GOLD analysis project Ga0207698, IMG submission 184298) | Corn rhizosphere microbial communities from Kellogg Biological Station, Michigan, USA - KBS Corn C2-2 (SPAdes) (version 2) | ecosystem: Host-associated > Plants > Roots > Rhizosphere > Soil ...
CGGCGGCGAGGGGCTGAGATACGCAGGTGCGTCGAGGTGCTTCGGTCGTTTCATGCCTCGGAAATGGCGATGATGGCGCGCGATGCCAAGCACTGACGGCACCGGTCCTCGGCGGGCTGCGCTTCAGATGCTCGACGCGGTGCTGCGGCGTGGGCAGACGCTGGACGCCGCCGCGGCTCGGATCCGCGGATTGTCGCCGCCCGATTCAGGCTTGGCGCTGGCGATAACCGGCGAAACCCTGCGGCGAATCCCCGATCTCGATACGTTGATCGACAGCGCCACGCGGCAGCGTCTCCCCGACGACAGCAAGGCGCGGATGGTGCTCCGAGCCGCGCTCGCTCAGAAGATTGCGCTCGGAACCCCAGACCATGCGGTCGTCGCGACCGCGCTTCCGCTGGTCGATGGGGGCCCTCGGCGGCTCGTGCATGGCGTGCTTGGGACGTTACTCCGGCGCGGCCTCCCTCCGCTCGATGCGCCGCACTTGCCAGACCAGGTTGAAGAACGCTGGGCCGCCGCCTGGGGCAGGGACGTCGTTGAAGCTGCTCGCCGCCAGGTCGCTCAACGGCCTCCGCTCGACCTCACCTTTTCCGGCAATGGCGACGCGGAGGCCTACGCTGCCGCGAATGGCGGAATTTCGCTGGCGCCGAGGCACGTCCGCCTCGCCAGCGCGCCGGTGACGGAACTACCTGCGTTCGGCGAAGGGAAATGGTGGGTGCAGGACCTCGCGGCGTCGCTTCCGGCGCGCCTGATCTCGGGAAATGCGATCGAGGTGCTCGACCTCTGTGCAGCGCCTGGCGGCAAGACGATGCAACTTGCCGCGGCGGCTCACAGGGTTACGGCGGTCGATGCATCGCAAAGTCGTCTTGCACGACTGCGCGAGAATCTCGATCGAACCCATCTCGCTGCCGAGTTGATCGAAGCCGACGCGCTCACCTGGGCGCCGGATCGCAAATTCGACGCGGTGCTGCTTGACGCTCCGTGCTCGGCCACGGGCACATTCCGCCGCCATCCCGAAGTGCTGTACCGCGCGCGTCCCCGTATCATTGCCGCGAATGCCGAGCTCCAGTCGAAGCTGCTCGACCGCGCTGTGCAATGGGTGAATCCAGGCGGGACGCTCGTCTATTCGGTCTGTTCGCTCGAGCCGCAGGAGGGCGAGGAGATCATCGCCGGCTTCCTCCGTTCTCATGAAGAATTCCGCATCGACCGACCGACTGAACTGCCCGTTTTCGTGACCGCCGCAGCGGAGGGCTGGATTCGTATTGTCCCCGGCCTCCTCGCAGAAAAAGGGGGACTCGACGGCTTCTTTATGGCGCGCCTTGTCCATCACGGATAATCGCGTCTAATCGGCGACATGCCGATCATCGCGCCATCGATCCTATCCGCCGACTTCGCCAAGCTCGGCGAGGAGGCGCGCGCGATCGACGAGGCGGGCGCCGATTGGATCCATGTCGACGTCATGGACGGGCATTTCGTGCCCAACCTCACCATCGGCCCGGGAGTCGTGAAGGCGCTTCGCCCGCATACGAAAAAGCCCTTCGATGTCCATTTGATGATCTCGCCGGTCGATCCGTTCCTCGACGCCTTCGCCGAAGCGGGCGCCGACATCATCACCGTGCACCCCGAGGCCGGGCCCCACCTCGACCGGACGATCCAGCACATCAAGTCTCTGGGGAAGAAGGCCGGCGTCTCGCTGAACCCGGCGACGCCCGTCGACGCCCTCGACTATGTCCTCGACCAGCTCGACCTCGTGCTGGTGATGAGCGTCAATCCCGGTTTCGGCGGGCAGAAGTTCATCGACGGCCAGCTCGCCAAGATCGAGCGGATCGGCGAGACCATCGTCCAGCGCGGCCTCAAGGTCGAGCTCGAGGTCGACGGGGGCGTCGACGCGGACACGGCACGCCAGGCAGTCGGCGCCGGCGCGACCGCACTCGTTGCCGGCACGGCCGTATTCCGCGGGGGGCCTTCGGCCTACGCGGGCAACATCAAGGCGCTCCGGGGTACAGGGTGAGCGACGACAGCTCGGCCGCCGAGCGCGAAGTCGTCAGCAAGCTTGCGCGCGGCTCTCTCCTTTCTCGCCTGAAACGCTCGAAGCCGGTCCTGAAGCTGGTCGCCGTGCCGCGCGACCATGTCCACGGAGAGCGGCAACGCGGTGACGCACTGCTCGCGGGACGGTTCACAGTCGGGAGCGAAACCGTTCCGCTCAAGGACTTGGACTTTTCGAGAATCGGTGCGTTTGGCCCGCTTGCCGAACAGCTGCAGGGCTTCTCCTGGCTGCGCGACCTCGCCGCCGCCGCATCGCGTGAGAAGGGGGCGCGGCTCGCCGAGGCGGTGGTCGGCCGCTGGCTCATCGCTCATGGCACCAAGACGGACGAAGCTTGGGCGCCGCACCTGTGGGGCGAGCGGATCCTGTTCTGGACCGCCTACGCCCCTTACATCCTGTCGAGCAGCGACGGCGGTTATCGCTCGGCCTTGCTGAACACGATGGCGCGCGGCGCGCGGCATGTCGATGCCAATGCGGACAAAGCTCAGACCGGCCTCGAGCGGATCACCGCCTGGTGCGGAGTCGTTGCGGCCGGGCTGCTCCTCCAGGGCGGCGTCCCGAGGGTCGCTCGCGGCGAGGCAGGCCTCGCGCGCGCCCTCGCCTCCGCCCAGTTCGACGATGGAGGGCTGGTCAGCCGCTCACCCTTCGAGCAGATGCTGCTCGTCGATCGCTTCGGGCTTCTGCGCGCCTGTTACCAGGCAGCGAAGCAGACCGTTCCCGAAGGCATAGAGGCTGCTGCCCAGGCATCGCTCGCCGCGCTTCATGGGATCATGATGGGCGACGGGGCCCTGTCCAGCTGGCAGGGCTGCGGCCCCAGCGAAGCAGCGCGCTTAACCGCCTTGATCGAGGGGTGCGGAATGCGCGCGCGGCCGCTGCGGCAGGCGCGCGGCTGGGGTTATCAGCGGATGTCGGCGCTCGGCACCATCCTTGTGATCGATGCTGCCCCGCCGCCGGCGCAGAACCGGGCGGAGCAGGGATCCGCATCGACGCTGGCGTTCGAGCTGTCCGACGGAAGCCAGCGGCTGGTGGTCAATTGCGGCGGGCCGGGGCCGTTTCCGACCGATCTCCCGAAGGAGTTGGTCCAGGGCCTGAGGACCACCGCGGCGCACAGCACGCTGGTCCTCGCCGACACCAATTCGACCAACATCCTCGACAATGGCTCGCTAGGAAAAGGCGTCGAAGACGTGACGATCGAGCGCAGCGAGGACAATGACGCAAGCCGGCTCGAGGCCAGCCACGACGGCTATGTCCGCGGCTTTGGCCTGATCCACAAGCGCAGCCAGATGCTCGGAAATGACGGCAAGGAGCTCCGCGGGGCTGACCAGCTGATCCCCAAGGGCCGCAAGAAAATCCGCGAATCGGTGCCTTACGCTGTCCGCTTCCACCTCGCGCCTGGCGTCGAGGCGACGATCACTGCGGACGGAATGGGCGCGATCCTTCGCTCGCGGGGCGCGCCGCCATGGAATTTCCGCTGTCGCGGGGGAAATCTCGCCGTCGAGGAGAGTCTTTGGATCGACAGCCGCGGCCGCCCGCAAGACACGACGCAACTGGTGGTCGTCGGCGAGGTATCTGCCCTCGGCGGCGAGATCGGCTGGCAGTTCAGGCGCACGAGCTAAGTTGGAAGGATGAGATGACTGACCTGGTACCGGTTCGACGGGCGCTGATTTCACTTTCGGACAAGAACGGCCTCGATGAGCTCGCTGCAGGCCTCGCACGGCACAACGTCGAGATCGTCTCGACCGGCGGGACCGCAAGCAAGTTGCGCGAGGCGGGCGCTGAGGTGCGCGACATCTCCGACCTCACGGGCTTCCCGGAGATGATGGACGGCCGCGTCAAGACGCTCCACCCCAAGGTCCATGGCGGCCTGCTGGGGGTCCGAGACAACCCTGAACACGCGGCGGCGATGGAGCAGCACGAGATCGCGCCGATCGACCTCGTCGTGGTCAATCTCTATCCGTTCCTGAATACGGTGATGAGCGGCGCGGACCGCGATACCGTGATCGAGAATATCGACATCGGCGGGCCATCGATGGTGCGTTCGGCGGCGAAGAACCATGCGCATGTCGCGATCGTCACCGATCCCGCGGACTATGCCGCGCTGCTCGTTGAGCTCGATGCCCACGACGGCGCGACCACGCTCGAGCTTCGCAGGAAGCTCGCGGCCAACGCCTATGCGCTCACCGCCGAATATGATTCGATGATCTCGCAATGGTTCGCTTTCGCCGACCAGGGCGAGCGCTGGCCCGCGAAGTGGACGCTCTCGTCCACCCTGAAGATGCCGCTCAGATACGGCGAGAACCCGCACCAGTCCGCAGCGTTGTACCTGCCCGTCGGACCCGCCGCGCATGGCGTCGCGCAAGCGCAGCAGGTGCAGGGCAAGGAACTCAGCTACAACAACCTCAACGACGCCAATGCCGCGCTCGAGCTTGTCTCGGAGTTCCGCGAAGGAGCGCCCACAATCGTCATCGTCAAGCACGCGAACCCGTGCGGGGTCGCCACGCGGGACAGCATGCTCGACGCGTGGAAGGACGCGCTCGCCTGCGACAGCGTTTCCGCATTCGGCGGGATCGTCGCGACCAACCGCCCACTCGACGCCGAGACCGCGGCGGCGATCACGGAAATCTTCACCGAGGTGGTCGTCGCTCCCGACGCTGATGAAGCGGCTAAGGCGATCTTCGCCAAAAAGAAAAACCTGCGCCTGCTGCTGACCGGCTCGCTTCCCGATCCGGCGCGCGGCGGCACCAGCCTCGCGCTGATCGCGGGCGGGCTGCTGGTTGAGGACCGCGACAACGGCATGGTGACGCGTGAGCAGCTGAAATGCGTGACCAAGCGCCAGCCGACAAGCCAAGAGCTCAAGGATTGCCTGTTCGCCTGGACGGTCGCCAAGCACGTAAAGTCCAATGCGATTGTCTATGCGAAGGACGGAGTCACCGCTGGGATCGGCGCGGGCCAGATGAACCGCCGCGACAGCGCGCGCATCGCGGCGCTGAGGGCGAAGGAGGCAGCCGAGGCGAACGGCTGGCCGGAACCGCGGACGGTAGGCTCAGCCGTCGCTTCCGATGCCTTCTTCCCCTTCGCCGACGGGCTGTTGGCGGCTGCCGAAGCGGGCGCAACCGCGGTCATCCAGCCGGGTGGTTCGATCCGCGATGACGAGGTGATCGCTGCGGCGGACGAAGCCGGTCTTACGATGCTCTTCACGGGAATGAGGCATTTTCGTCACTGACCTTCGCTCGTTCCGCGAAGGAGAGATTCAGATGATGCTGTCGTGGATCTGGTCTCGCGCCATAGCTGCCTGCTCCGCCTCGCGCAGTCCCTGCACTTCATGTTTCCTGAGGCGGAAGAGCTCGCGGTCCTCGGGACCGAAGCCCTTGGTCCAGAGGATCGCGCCGAATGCAGCCATGATCGCTGGAACCCCGATGACCAGCTGCAGCGATTGCGGAAGCAGGTAGCGGACAGCGGCGCCGACGAGCACGCCGGCCGACGTCGCCCATGCGAGATCCCAGCGCCAGCCCGACACAGCCGCGCCGAGCTTCTTCGACAGCAACAGGGACTTGGCGATCGAAGAGAAGGCGAGCGCAACGCAGAGGCCGATCGCCGGGCCAGTCGCCTGGAAGGCGAGCGGCAGCCCCTGTCCCCGCATTGCGAGGATCAGCCCCGTCGCAAGTCCGGCCTCGAGCGCCAGCATGACGAGGCTGATCATCATGTTCTGCGTGCGCGCGACATAGATCAGCGCGGATTCGCTGACGACCGCCATCGCGGCGATGACCTCAGCTGCGAGGAGGAATCCGAGCATCGCCGTGCCGCCGGTGAAGCCCGATCCGACCAGGCCCATCACCGCCCGGCCGGGGATTCCGAGCGCCAGCGCGATCCCGAGCTGCGCGGCGATGATCCAGTAGGTGACCTGCCGCACCTGCTTGGCGATCCCCTCGCGGTCGTTTGCCGCGAGCTTGCGCGTGATCGCCGGCCCCAGGACTGGCTCGAAGCTCGTCTTGAGCTTGGCGGGGAGCGTCGCGACCTGCTGGGCGGCATAATAGATGCCGACGAAGCTCGCCGGAAGGAAGGCGCCCAACACGGCGAGGTCGATCCGCCGCGATGCCCATTCGACCACATCGGCTGCTGCGACAGGCACGTTGCGAACCGCTGTGCGCCAGGACGTGCCGAGGTCCGGCTTCCAATCGTGCGGCATGCCGTAGCAGCGGAACAGCGGAATGAGTGCCGCGACCAGCGCCGCGACCATCGACAGCACGTAGGCGATGATCAGTCCGTCACCGCGGCTGACCATGATCGGCACCAGGGACAGGACGAGCGCAGCGACGGTGATGGTCCATGGCTGGACGATCGAGCGGGCGCGGACCGTCGCTCCGACGTCATTATGATAGGCGAGCGCGGCGAGCGCGATATCGGTCCAGGCGATCGCCAGCACCGTGATCGCCAGCAGGCGATCGAGGCCGCCGACCGGTGTCGTCGGATACATCGCCTTCGGGAACAGGATCAGGATCGCCATCCCGATCGCCGATCCGAGCGCCGCGACCAGGAGCGCGTCGGCGATGATGCAGGCCTGTGGCTTCTTCGCGTCGGTCAGCTGCTGCGCCAGTGCGCGGCGCAAACCGAGCGCGGCGACCTGGGCTGCAAACTCGACGACCAGCACCGCATAAGCAAAGCGGCCGAGCGCGGCGGGGCCGTAAATTCGTCCGCCGATGAACAGGAACGGCACCATTCCCGCCAGCCGCAGCACGAATCCGAAGATGTTTAGCCGGCCGCCCCGTGCAAGAGTTGCCATGTCGGCATCGGGTCCACCGGCATCGGGCATTGGTTCCGCGACCGCTCCGATGCGCGGGGCCTCTGTCAATGCGCCTCGCCCCAATGCGCTCCCCAGCCGACCTCGACGTCGAGCGGCACGTCGAGCTTCTGTCCGGGTTCGGCCGCGCCCGCCATCACCTGCTTGATGACTGCGCCAGCCTCCTCCTCCTGGCCGTCGGGCACTTCGAACACCAGCTCGTCGTGGACCTGCAGCAGCATCTTCACGCCGGTGAGGCCCTTGGCTGCCAGCGCGTTGTCCATTCGCGCCATTGCGCGTTTGATGAGGTCGGCGCTGGTGCCCTGGATGGGCGCATTGATCGCGGCCCGCTCTGCGCCGGCCCGGATCGACGGGTTGGGCGAGCGGATGTTCGGCTCGAAATGCGTCTTGCGGCCGAACAGGGTGCGCGTGAAGCCGTGCTCGCGGGCGAACGCCAGCGTGCTGTGCGTGAACGCGCGAATTCCGGGGAAGCGCTCATAATAGCGGTCGATGATCGCCTTGCCTTCTTCCTTCGGCACCCCCAGCCGCCCGGCAATCCCCCAGGCGGAGCTGCCGTAAAGGATCGCGAAGTTGATCGTCTTCGCCTGGTTGCGCGTGTCGCGGTCGACGCGGCCGAACAGTTCCTCCGCGGTCAGGCTGTGGATGTCCACGCCCGAGCGGAACGCCTCCTTGAGCTGCGGGACATCGGCCATATGCGCGGCAAGGCGCAGCTCGATCTGGCTGTAGTCGGCCGAAAGCAGCTTGTAGCCGCTGTCCGCGATGAAGGCGTCGCGGATCTTTCTGCCCACCTCGGTGCGGATCGGGATGTTCTGCAGGTTCGGGTCGTTCGACGAGAGGCGCCCCGTTTGCGCACCGGTCAGACTGAAGCTGGTGTGGACCCGGCCGGTCTCGCCGTTGATCTGCTGTTGCAGGGCATCGGTGTAAGTGCTCTTGAGCTTGGTCAGCTGGCGCCAGTCGAGCACCAGGGTCGCGCATTCGACGCCCTCTGAGGCGAGCCGCTCGAGCTCGTTGACGTCGGTCGAATATTGCCCGCTCTTGCCCTTGCGGCCGCCCTTCAGACCGAGCCGTCCATAAAGCACTTCGCCAAGCTGTTGCGGCGATCCGATCGTGAACGGCCCGCACGCCGCCTCGTAGATTTTCTCCTCCAGCGCCTGGATGTCGCGCCCGAACTCGGCCGACAGCCGCGCCAGATAATCGCGGTCGACCTTGATCCCGCGCCGCTCCATCCGGCTGATCACCGGCACCAGCGGCTTGTCGACCCTCTCGTAGACGCGCGCGACATTCTCCGCCGCCAGCCGCGGCTTGAGCCGATGCCAGAGGCGGAGCGCTATATCCGCGTCCTCGCCCGCATATTCGGTCGCCGGGCCGAGCGGCACCTTGTCGAAGGTGATCTGCTTTGCGCCAGTACCGCATAGCGACTTGTAGGTCATGCACTCGTGATTGAAGTGCGCCTTGGCCAGCTCGTCGAGGCCGTGGCCGAAACTCTTCCCCGCATCGAGGTCGAAGCTCATCACCATCGTGTCGTCGACCGGCGCGACGTTGATGCCCGCCTTGTCGAACATCACCCAGTCGTACTTGAAATTGTGCCCGATCTTCAGGACCGCCGGGTCCTCCAGAAGCGGCTTCAGCTTCTCCAGGACTTGGCCCATCGGCAACTGGTTGGGCGCATCGGAATAGAGGTCTGCCCCGCTGTGCCCAACCGGGATGTAGCAGGCGCGGTTCGGCGCGGTCGCGAGGCTCACCCCCGCAAGCCGGGCGATGATGCAGTCGATACAGTCGGTCTCGGTATCGACCGCCACATAGCCCTGCGCGGCAGCTTCCGCGATCCAGCGGTCGAGCGCGGCCTCGTCCGTCACGGTCTCGTATTTCGAGCGGTCGACCTCGATATTTTCAGGCTCCGCGGAAGGCGCCGGCTTTCTGTCTAGCGCCGCCATGACGTCATTCCGGACGGTCGCTCCGGTCTGCGTCGGAGTGCCGCCCATCAGCCGTGCATGAAGGGTCTTAAAGCCTTGATCCAGAAGGAATTCTGCGAGCGGCTCCTTCGGAATGTTCTTGAGCTCGAGAGCCTCCAGGGGCTCCGGCAGATTCGCATCGCACACCAGCCGCACCAGCTCGCGCGAAAGGCGCGCGGCGTCGGCGTGGTCGATCAGCGACTGCTTCAATTTGGGCTTGCTGATCTCGTCGGTCGAGGCCAGCACGGTCTCGAGGTCGCCGTATGTCTGGATCAGCTGGCTCGCGGTCTTCGGCCCGATCCCCGGAACGCCGGGAACATTGTCGACGCTGTCGCCCATCAGCGCCAGCACGTCGCCGACCTTCTCGGGCGGCACGCCGAACTTCTCCAGCACCTGCTCGCGCCCGATCCGCCGATCGTTCATCGTGTCGAGCATGTCGATGCCGGCCTCTTCGTCGATCAGCTGCATCAGGTCCTTGTCGGAACTGACGATCGTTACCTTCCACCCGGCAGCCTTCGCCGCCATTACGTAGCAAGCGATGATGTCGTCGGCTTCCAGCCCCTCCTCCTCGATGCACGGGATCGAAAAGGCGCGCGTGGCGACGCGGATCAGCGGGAATTGCGGGACCAGGTCCTCGGGCGGGGGCGGGCGGTGCGCTTTGTACTGGTCGTACATGACATTGCGGTGCGTATGCTCGCTCGCATCCAGGATCACGGCCATGTGGGTCGGCCCGTCGGCCTTCGAAAGCCCGTCGGCGAGCTTCCACAGCATCGTCGTATAGCCATAGACAGCGCCCGCCGGCTGGCCATGCCGGTTCGTGAGCGGCGGCAAGCGGTGATAGGCGCGGAAGATGTAGCTTGAACCGTCCACCAGATAGAGGTGATTGGTCGTCGCGGCGCTTGGCACGTCGGCCACCGGTGGCTCGGTCGTTTCGGTCTCGGACATGAAGGATCGGGTTTAGCAGGGTAACAGCGGGAGGGAAGCTGAACGGAATATATGGGCGCGAATGGCCGCTTTCGACCCAAAACCGGACGCTAGAATCTGAGGTCTATCGATGGCATTTCGTCGGTGTTCATACCCGCTTGTTTCAACCTGCTAACAGCGCCCTGGCACCTGTCAGACTCGCCATTTGCGACCGCCCGGTTGCCCCGGTGCCTCTTTCCTTCCGCAACCAGGACATCATCCGGGATGCGGGCGCCGTTCAACGTCAGATGGCAATCGCTTGGACCGTGCGCTTTTACGAGGCGGACGCCCGACTCCTCAGCTTTGCCGCACGCAATCAGCGCTGGGAAAACGCACAGAGCTAAAGTGATCGTTGCGCGGCTCATCCACCTGCAGTCTGACATCGCCAATGTCCGTCTTCCACCCATGGCGCACATAAAACACAAAGCTCTGTCCTACAGCGTGGCACTTGTGGTCCAAGCTGACGGATGAGCGCATCTGATTCGGCCAGATCATCGAAAATTCGCCGGGACGGCTGGACGGGCGAGCGCCAGCTGCGTTTCCTCGACGCGCTCGCGCAAACCTGCAGCGTCACGCGCGCGGCCGCCCACGCCGGAATGAGCCGGGAGAGCGCCTATCGGCTCCGCGCCCGCCGCGAGGGCGCACTGTTCGCAGCCGCCTGGGACCGCGCGCTCGAAGGGCCTGTCTTGAGCCAGTCAAAAGGTCACAAAGTGGAAGGGCCGCGCTCCCGCTTCATGCCGAAAAAGCGCGCAAATCCGCCGAAGGTCACGAAGTGGAGGAAGTGGAAGGATTCCGGATTCGGCGCCCTGCTCGATCAGCTTCGTGACCTTCCGCTCACCCAACCAGCAGCGGCCAGATCACCATCGCCAGGCGGGCGATGCTGACCGACCGCGATGTCGACCGGATCTGGTTCGGCTGCGGCAATTTCGGCGGGATCGGCTCGTCGCCGAAACTGCGCAGCGCCGGCGATAGCGAAGGACAAGCGCTGAAGCTGCTCGACCGTGCCCGCCGCGCCGGACTTCGCCGGTTCGACACCGCCAACACCTACGGCGGCGGCGCGAGCGAGATCATCCTCGGCAAATGGCTGCATCATCAGGGCGCCGCATTCGCCACGAGCGCGCAGATCGCGACCAAGGTCGGCAATCCGCATGGTTGTCCGCCCGGCGAGACTCCGCTCGGCAAGACGCAGATCGCACATCACCTCGAAGAATCGCTCCGCCGCCTGGGTGTCGAGCGGATCGATCTCTATTACATCCACGAATTCGACCGCGTGACGCCGCTGGACGAAACGATGGAAGCCATGTCGGCTGCGGCCGAAGCGGGCAAGATCGATCGCTTCGGAATCTCCAACGCTTCCCTGTCCGACGTCCAGGAGGTCAGGCGTATGGCGGGTGAAACCCTCGGGTCACGGTTCGACTACGTCCAGAACGAGTTCAGCCTGCTCGCCACCAGGGATGCGGACGCGCTGATCCCCTACTGCGCCGAGCACCAACTCCGTTACACCGCCTTCAGCCCGCTCGCCGGTGGATTGCTCACCGGCAAATATCGCTTCGGCGAGGCCCCGCCGTCCGGCAGCCGTCTCGCTCACGCCCGCGAAATCTACAGCGGCTATCTGAACGCGGAATCCTTCGCGGCGATCGACCAGCTGCGGCAATTGGCCGAGGCCCGACAGCAGAGCATGGCGGAGGCAGCGCTGCACTTCGTGCTCGACACGCCCGGAATCGACGGCTTGATCGTCGCGCCGCGCACCGGCGAGCAGTTCGCGGGGCTCGGATTCGCGAGCTAGCCGAACAGCAAGGGCCAGATGACCATTGCCAGGCCGACGATGCTGACCGTCCAAGTCAATGTGCGGATGATCGGCACACCGGCTGCATAGAGCGGTAGATAGACCACTCTCGCGCCGAGCCAGATCCAGCCGCCGAGCGCGGTCGATGCGCTGGTCCGGCCGGCGATCGCGACGCCAAGCAGGGCGATGATGGCGATGGGGAAGGTTTCGAGGAAGTTCGCCTGCGCCCGGCTCAGCCTTGCCGGGAGCGGATCGAGCGGGGGCTGCGTCTCGTCGCGGGCGCCCATGTTCCACTTGGCGCCATATTGCCGCGTCTTGAGATGCACCGCGGCGAAGATGTGGATGAACAGCAGCAGCGCGCCGAAGGCCGCGATTCGAAGTTCCACGGGCATGGGTCATCTCCCGCTTTTGGCCACGGCTGCGCCCTCATCGGATCGCCGCCGACGCCAGCGAGAATGGTTATCCCAAGAGCATCCGAAGTGCACTGTTGTTCACGCCTGCTTTACCAATTCGCGTCACCTCCGGGGGCTGGAGGTGAGCGTGATTCAGGCAGTGGCACGGCTCGAGCGGGTGCAGGCACAAACGCGCCGCGGTGCATCTCGACTAAAGCTCAGTTTGGACAGCAGCCTTGCGGGGTCCGGCGAAGAGGTCGTCATCCACGACCTTTCGACAACCGGAATCCTCATCGAGACGGAGGCCAGCCTCAGGAAGAATGCGCGGCTCGAGTTAGACTTGCCCGAAATCGGCGCAACCGTCGCCACCGTCGTCTGGAGCAGCGGCGACTTCTTCGGCTGCCAGTTTGCAAAACCGATTCCCAAGGCGGCACTTAGCGCGGCGCTACTGCGCAATCCCTTCACGCCGGCGGCTCACCCCGATTCGACGCAGTTGATTTCCGACCAGACCGAGGTCGAGGATTTCCAGGACGACCGCGCCCCATATGCTGTCAGGCTTCGGGTGATCCTTGGGTCGGCGATCCTGCTCTGGGCGTTGATCCTGTGGGCGGCCGGAGTGATCTGAAGCGCCGATCAGGGGACCAGCACCGTGTCCTTCGCCTGCGGCAGCATGTCCGGATAATCGAGCGTGTAATGCAGGCCGCGGCTTTCGTGCCGGCTGAGCGCGCTCCGAATGATCAGGTCCGCGACCTCGACGAGATTCCTGAGCTCGATGAGGTCGGGGGTCACCCGGAAGTGGCCGTAATAATCCGTGACCTCCCGCCGAAGCATGTCGATGCGGTGCTTGGCCCGCTCGAGCCGCTTGGTCGTGCGGACGATGCCGACATAGTTCCACATGAAGCGGCGGATCTCGCCCCAGGTCTGGGCGATCACGACCTCCTCGTCGCTGTCGGTGACTCGGCTTTCGTCCCAGGCGCGGATGTCCGGCACATCGGGGAGCTGGTTGAAATTGGCGATGACGTGCTTTGCAGCCGCTTCGCCGAAGACGAGGCATTCGAGGAGGCTGTTCGAGGCGAGGCGGTTGGCGCCGTGGAGACCGGACTGCGTGACCTCGCCCGCCGCATACAGCCCCGGCGCGTCGGTACAGCCGTGGAGGTCCACGACGACCCCGCCGCAGGTGTAGTGCTGCGCCGGAACCACCGGGATCGGTTCTCGGGTGATGTCGATTCCGAGGCCTAGCAGCTTCTCATAGATGTTGGGGAAGTGCGCCTTCACGAAATCCGGCTCGCGGTGCGAGATGTCGAGGAAGACATAGTCGAGGCCGTCGCGCTTGATCTCATGGTCGATCGCTCGGGCGACGATGTCGCGCGGTGCGAGCTCGCCGCGCTCATCATAGTCGGGCATGAAGCGATGCCCCGTCTCCGGGTGCTTCAGGATCCCGCCTTCGCCGCGCACCGCCTCGGTGATCAGGAAGTTCTTGACCTGGAGGTTGTAGAGGCAGGTCGGGTGGAACTGCATCATCTCCATGTTTGAGACGCGGCAGCCCGCTCGCCATGCCATGGCGATTCCGTCGCCCGTCGCTCCGCGCGGCGCGGTCGAATAGAGATAGGCACGGCCCGCGCCTCCGGTGGCGAGGATCGTCGCGCGGCCGGTCAGGGTCTCGACCCGCTTCTTCCGGCGGTTGTAGGCGTACAGACCGTGGACCGAGCCGCTGGTCGAAAAATCGGTCGCGTTGCGCCCCGTGATCAAGTCGATCGCGACCATGTCCGGCACCAGCGTGATGTTGGGGTGCTTCGCCGCGGCCGCTTCCAGCGCCTGCTGGACCGCATAGCCGGTCGCGTCGGCGACATGGACAATGCGCCGGTGGCTGTGCCCGCCTTCGCGGGTGAGGTGCAGCGCCCCGTTCTCGCTCGCGAACGGCACACCGAGATCGATGAGGTGCTGGATGGCGCGCGGAGCGGCTTCGACGACATGCTCGACAACCAGGACGTCATTGAGCCCGGCGCCGGCGATCATGGTGTCGTTGACGTGCGCTTCGAAGCTGTCGCCTTCCTCCAGCACGGCGGCGATCCCGCCCTGCGCCTTGCCGGTCGCTCCTTCGCCGAGCGCGCCCTTGGCGATCACCGCGACCTTGTGCGTCCCGGCGAGATTGAGCGCAGTCGTCAGCCCCGCCGCGCCGCTGCCGACGATGAGGACGTCGGCGTTCATCCTATGCCGCACGTCAAGATCGAATGGCCGGCATGATCGGGATCCGAAGCAAGATAAACCGAGATGTCGTACACGCCCTCGGCCCCGAGCGGCACGAGATGGCCTGCACGAGCAAGAAATCCGTGTCGCTTCGCTGCACGCTCTACGACGGTCGTGGGAGCGGCAAAGCTGTAGGAAACGTCCGGAGGGTCGCCGCCTGCGGGAAAGTCCTGCTCGATCTCGACGAGTGGTAATCCGAACAATGTTCCACGGACTGGCACGCGAACCTTCGTCCAATCTTTGGTGCGCTTCATCTCGATGTCGCCAAATGCGGAGCGAAGCTTGGCCGGCACGCGGATTTGCCCCGGTCGCAGACGGAAATTTCCCTTTCCGATGACCATCGCGGCCAGGAACTTGGAATGAGCCGGCGCCTGTTCGCAGCGTCTGGGGTTAGCGAAGGCCAGGAAAGCGTCGAGCGGAGGCCGTGCCATGCTTGCCGATGCGGCGTCGGTGAACCCGGCGAACAGCAACGCAATTGCCGCATGCAGCCACTTCATGCCGCTTCCTGTGCTGCCGAGGTCAGGCTGAGGAAGACGTCCTCGAGGTCCGGGTCGCGAGTCGACACGTCGACGATCCCGAGGCCGTCGGCGGTCAGCGACGCCAGCACCCGCCCGGCGTTCGTCCGGTCCTTGCGGTAGGTGATCTCGAGCGTGCGCTCGTCAATCAGGCTGACGTTCTGAAAGCTGTCGTCGACCGGCACGGTCGATATGTCGCGGTCGAAGGTGACCACGACGGCCTTCTCCTGGGCCTTCGACACCAGCTCGCGCGTCGGCTCATTGGCGATGACTTTGCCGTGGTTGATGATCGCTATGCGGTCGCACAGCTCCTCGGCTTCCTCAAGGTAATGGGTGGTGAGCACAATGGTGACGCCCTGGGCGTGAAGCTTTCTTACATAGTCCCACAACTGGCGTCGGAGCTCGACGTCGACGCCCGCCGTGGGCTCGTCGAGCACAAGGATCGGCGGCGAATGGACCATCGCCTTGGCGACCAGGAGCCGGCGCTTCATCCCTCCGGAAAGCGTGCGCGAGTAGGCGTTGGCCTTGTCGGTCAGGTGCATGGCCGCGAGCAGTTCGTCGCTG
>Ga0207698_10001181_pt1 | contig 15231 bp, 16 predicted proteins | sample KBSCornC22_FD_184298 | JGI IMG/M metagenome (GOLD analysis project Ga0207698, IMG submission 184298) | Corn rhizosphere microbial communities from Kellogg Biological Station, Michigan, USA - KBS Corn C2-2 (SPAdes) (version 2) | ecosystem: Host-associated > Plants > Roots > Rhizosphere > Soil ...
TGGGCGAGGATGCCTACACGATTCGCTTCACGCCGCGGCGAAAGGGCAGCATCTGGAGCAAGGTCAACGTCGAGCGCTATGAGGCGCTCAAAGCCGCGGGGTTGATGACCGCGGCGGGCGAGCGGGCCTATGAAGAGAATAAGCACAAGAGCGGCGTCTATTCGTACGAGAAGCCGCTCGCCTCATTGACCGCCGAGGAGGAACGCCTGTTCCGCAAGAACAAGGCAGCGTGGGCAGACTGGGAGAAACGGCCGGCTGGCTACCGCCGGAGCGCGCTCGGCTGGGTCACCGGAGCGAAGAGGTCCCAAACGCGGGCCAAGCGACTAAGCGAATTGATCGCCGCGAGCTCCGCCGGACGCCGTTTGCCGCAATATGACTGGCAGAAGAAGTGACCCGAAACCCTAGTCGTCGGGGTAACTGAAGCGCTCGACCCACGGCCGCAGCAGCGGAAGCACGGGCGCCATCTGCTCGCGGTAGCGGCGCCAGCTGCCCTGGCCCTCCCGGTTGAGCCCGCGGGCGACCTGGGCGGCGCTGGGGGTCGAGATTCCGCGCCTCCGGGCCTTGGCCGCGAAATCGTTCATCGCCTCGTCCCATTCGAGCCCGAGGAAGGCGCATGCTGCACGCGCCGTCCTTTCGAAATCCTCGACCAGGCTTTCGTAGCGGACCTCGTGCTGCGCCACGGGCAAAATCTCGCGGTACAGCTCCGAAAGCCGCATCACCGCGTCGTAATAAGCCGCCGCACCCTCGAGCGTCAGGAGCTGGTACATCGACGGGTTCATTCCAAACCGCCGGCGGAAGCAGCTCAGCACAACATCGCGCGGGTCGCGGCGGGCGAACAGCACGCGTGCGCTCGGGAACAGCTTGGCGATAAGCGGGAGCGCGACGCTGGCGAGCGGCATCTTGTCGATGAACACCCGCCCGCGCGACTCGATCCCGAAGTTGCGGACTATCGACCAATAGCCGTCGCGATGGCGCATCGCTTCGCCGGCGCTGATCCGGGCCAGGCGTTCGAGGCCCTCGTCGGAGGCGAGATAGGTCTCCGAGGCCGCGGCGAGGCAATCCTTCTCCTCGAGGCTGACGACCTCCGGATGCGCGGCCAGCACATTTTCGAGCAGCGTGGTCCCTGAACGCGGAAAGCCGACCAGGAAGATGTGCGCCTTCGGGTCGGCGGCACGCGGCCGTTGCGGGGGCGCTTCACCCCAAGGTCCCGGGTCCGCAGCTTCGAACCAGGCCGTGAGGCGGTGCGCATGGTCGAGCGCCGTTTCCGTCCCCGGCGCTTCGAAACGGGCGGCGTTCAGCGCCTTCAGCTCGGCGTTGGAGGCGGCGTAGGCGGCGAACGCCTCGGCCGGGCGCCCTTCGGCATCGTTGAGATCGCCGATGAGGCCGAGCACGATCGACCGGTTGATGGGTGTGAGGCCGGCGGTCCGGCTCAGCTCGGACAGGCGTTCGGCTGCACTCGAAAGATCGCGCCGCTGCAGATCGGCGGAGGCTAGCGCGATCCGTGCCAATATGTTGGCCGGCGAAAGGGCCAGCGCTCGCTTTCCATGCGTTTGTGCCGCGGCCGAATCTCCCGCCTGCGCCTCGAGCCAAGCGAGGCTTGCAAGGGCGTCGGCCGAGTTGCCGTCAAGCGTCACGGCGCGCTCATAGGCGGACCTCGCCCCTTTGACGTCATTGAGCTCTTCAAGCAGCGTGCCGCGATTGGAATGCGCCGGAGCCAGCTCTGGGTCGATGCGAATGGCGGCATCGTAAGCCTGGAGCGCCGCAGCGGCGCGACCAAGCGCCTTGAGGCAGACTCCGAGGCTGTTGAGGATATTCGGGTCGTTGGGCGCCAGGGCACGCGCTCGTTTCAACAGCTGGACCGCTTCCTCGAACCGCCGCTCCCCGTAGCGCGCCGACGCGGCGAGGTTGAGCAGGGTCGGGTGCTCCACGCCCGCCGCGAGCGCCTGCAGCGACAATTGTCCAGCCGCCTGCAGGCCCTGCCTGCGCATCGCCGAGTCCACCTGCTCAAGCCATTGCTGGCTCGCGGCGCGCGATGGAAAGCCGGGTCCTTTCATTCCGCGGGCTCTCCAGCCGGCTTCGGCGCTCGTCAATGCCGATTGGGGGCCATCACCCGAAAACTGTGGCAGTTATGCTATCGCGGCTAAAGCATGATCACGGTGACCGGTCAGTTGAAGATGTGGAGCAGCCCCGACGGCAGCTCGCACTTCATGAGCGTGCCCGACATGGCCAACGAGATCCGCGCGCATGCGCTGCTGGTGCGCCGCGGTTTCGGGTCGGTGAAGGTCGAAGCGACGATCCGGGGCTTCACCTGGCGCACCTCGGTCTTTCCTTCGAAGAGCAGCGGCGGCTATTTTCTCCCGATCAAGATCGACGTGCTACGGAACACCGGCATTGCCGCCGGAGACGAAGTGACGGTGGAGTTGGAACTACTCTGAGCCGTTCCCGGTTCGCATTCGTAACGGAACCATCCTGTCGGGCGTCAGGTTAAGGGCGCGATGCAGGACCCACTCAGCGCGTTGGCGAACAGCGCGGGCGCGGCCCCGGTTGCTGCCCATGGGCAGGTGCAGGGCCTGAGGATTTTCGGCGTCACCTTGATCGGCGCGACCCAGCACAACCTCCACAAGTTGATCCTGACGCTCGGCTTCATCGCCATCGCCTGGATCTTCGTCTGGGCGCTCCGGCAGTTCCTCAAGCTGTTCATCGGGAGCCGCAGCGGAACGCGCTTCCAGTTCTGGGCCAAGCAAGGCGTCAGCCTGGTCGTCTCCGGGATCGTCATCCTTGGCGTGATGTCGATCTGGTTCGACAGCCCTAGTCGCCTCGCGAGCGTGCTCGGGTTGATCGGGGCCGGAATCGCGTTCGCGCTGCAGCGGGTGATCACCGCGGTCGCCGGCTATTTCGTGATTCTTCGCGGCAAGACCTTCAACGTCGGCGACCGAATCCTGATGGGCGGAGTCCGAGGCGACGTGATCGGCCTCACCTTCATGCAGACCCGGATCATGGAGATGGGCCAGTCGCCGAGGGAAAAGGACGACGACTCCTCGTGGGTCCGGAGCCGGCAGTTCACCGGCCGGATCGTCACCGTCACCAACGACAAGGTGTTCGATTGCCCGGTGTACAATTACACCCACGAATTCGCCTATATCTGGGACGAGATCAGCTTTCCGATCCATTTCCACCAGGACTTCGAGAGAGCGGAACAGATCATTCTCGAGGCAGCCGACGGTCAGGCCCAATCGGCAAAGGGCCTGGGCAAGCAAGAGGTCAAAAGGCTCGAGGAGCGGTTTGGGATCGACGCAGGCGAGATCGACCCCAGGGTGTTCTGGCGGCTCACCGAAAACTGGCTCGAGCTTACGGTCCGATTCCTCGGTCCGGATCACGGCATCCGCGACATCAAGGACCGGATGACGCGCGAGATCATGGCCGGGTTCGAGAAATCGAACATCATGATCGCCGCGGTCAGGCAGGAATCGGTCAGCGCGCCGAAACGCGCCGCGGGGCGGCCCCGAACCTAGGCTCCTCGATTCCCCTCAAGCTCCGCGGCAGTCTGCTCGAAACGGTCCGCCATCTGTTCGAGGACGACCGTGCTCTCGCGGCTGTAGAGCGAGCTTGCGAGGCGCCGGCAGCGCTCGGCCTGCTCGTGCAGCGTCTCGCTTTGCTCCTCGGTGACGTCGAGCAGCAGGTTGACCGCGCCGGTCATCGTGCCTTGCGCGTCAAAGAGAGGCGTCGGGTAAGGTCGGAAGGCGACTCGGCTGCCGTCGGGCCGCTCGGCAATTGCGACCGAATCGCGGACGATCCGCTGCTCCCTGATCGCTTGTGCCATCGGGCACTGATCGTGCGGCATGAACTCGCCGGTCGTGGTGTAGATTTTCCATGTCACGCACCAGCGGTCGTTGCCGAGCTCCGGGACTCGGCCCGCGAACTCGACGCAGGCGCGATTCCAGTAGGTCACCGAGCCGTCGATGTCCGTCGTGTAGATTGGCACCGGCAGCTCATCGAGCACCGAGCGCCAGTCACCGGCACCCGAAAGGGCGTCGATCGCCGTATCGAGGATTTCCTCGGGAGTCTGTCGGGAGCCCATCCGCTCTTTCGAAATGCAATTTCGGTTCATGTCACAACCGGCCGGAGCGAAGGGCGTTCCGCCATGACGTCGAAATCCAATGGCTGTGTCGAATGGACAACAGGGACGGTGTGTCAGCGCAGGCGCTTGACCAGAAGCCGCCCGTCCTCGCCCGCCTTCACCTCGAAGTTCGGGACCGCTTTGATGAGGTCGGATAGCCGCGTGTAGCCGTAGTTCCGGGCGGCGAAGCTCGACACGGCCTTTGCGCGCTGCCCGAGCTCCGAAAGAGGCGTGTAGCCCTCTTCGTCGCGCTTGGAGGCTTTATAAGCCGAACCGAGGACCTGCAGCAGCTCGGGGTCGACCGGCCGCTGGCCCTTGCCGGCGGTCGGCTGCTCGAGCTGCTCCGCATCGTCGAGCGCGAGCGCTCCGACGTCGAAGAAGCGCGTGCACGCCTGCTGGAAGGAGAGGGGAGTCTTGGCGGTGCCGAAGCCGTAAACCGGCAAGCCGTCCTCGCGGATTCGCTGCGCGAGCGGCAGAAAGTCGCTGTCGGACGACATGATTCCGAACCCGTCGACACTGCCGCGGTAGAGCAGGTCCATCGCATCGATCGTCATGCGCATGTCGGTCGCGCTCTTGCCTTTAACGACATCGAACTGCTGCATGGGAACGATCGAGTGAAGCCCGGTCAGCTGGCCCCAGCCTTTGAGGCTCGCCTTGGCCCAATTTCCGTAGGCGCGACGGATATTGATGGTGCCGAGCTCGCCAAGGACCAGCAGCACGTCGTCGAGATGATCGGGGCTGGCGTTGTCGGCGTCGATCAGCAGGGCAATGTTGGCTTCTTGGTCGGGCAGGCGTTCGCGCATCCGAGTCCTCTCTTTTTGCCCCTGTAGCGCGGTGTCGCGGAATGGCCACCGTTGAGCGCTTGCAGCCATTCCGGCTGAACGGCGGATGATCGGTGCGGGAACGAAACGCCTCTTGATGCACTAATGGCGCACAGGGGGCCTGTTTGTGGAAGGGACGAGAGAAATGAAAAAGCTTGGTCTAGCCGCAGCCCTTGCGGCCGCGAGCATTTCGGTGGCAGGCTGCGCCACCTATCCTGATCAATATGGCTATAACCCGTACGGCTATGGCTCGCCATATGGCAACGGCTATTACAATGGTGGCTATGGCTACAACGGCTATGGTTACAACGGCTACGGGAACAACACCGCAACCGGTGCGGTCGAAGGCGCCGCGATCGGTGGCGTTGCCGGCGCGGTTGCCGGTGCCGTCCTTCCAGGCATTCGTCCTGGCACTGGCGCGCTTGCCGGCGCGGTCCTCGGCGGAGTTCTCGGCGCGGTCGTGAACGGCCACCAATATTACCGCGATACCCGCGGCTATTGCTATTACGTCGACCAATACGGTCAGCCGCATTACAGCTACGACGTGCGCTGCTAGTCAGCGGCCGTAGCGACCCATTCTTGAGCTGCCAGACGGGGGCGGAAGCGATCTTCCGCCCCCCATCGTCCTTTAGCCGTCGTTTCGGCCCGCTTTTCGGGCGCCTGACTATCGGCGCTGGAACGAAGCCGCGCTGAACGCACTGAAGCGGTGCGGGGACCAAGAGCTTTGGAGAGAGCAATGAAACGTCTGTTGATTTCGGCCGCTGCCATGAGCAGCCTTGCATTGGGCGGCTGTACGACCGATCCATACACGAATCACGAGGTTGCAAGCACGGCTACGGGCGCGGCGATCGGCGCAGGTGCGGGCGCTGTTGCGGGGTCAGTTCTTCCGGGTATCGGCACCGGTGCCGGCGCAGCCGTGGGCGCTGTGCTCGGCGGCGTGGTCGGAGCCGTAGTTGGCGGACGTCAATATTACCGCGACACCCGCGGCTATTGCTATTACGTCGACCAATATGGTCAGCCGCATTATAACTATAACGTAAGGTGTTAAGCTAGGTTGCTCAGACGGGGTGGAAGATGTCTTTCGCCTCGTCGAGTAGATAGAGCCGTCCTTCGGCGATCGAAAAATGGCCGCCGTGGAGCCTCAGGCTTCCGGCCTTTTCGCGATCCACGATCCACGGGAAGGTGCGGAGGTTGGCGAGGCTGACCTTCACCGCCTCATGCTCCATATCGAGGAAGGCCGGGCGATCGAGATGCTCGTGACGAGCACGAACCTGGTCGCGCGCGTCATTTAACATTCGCACCCAATCGCCGATGAAATGGCCTTCGCCCCGCGGTACGTCGTCGAAGCTTCCAGTCAGCGCCGCGGCGCACCCGCCGCACATTCCATGACCCATGACGAGGATCTCCTCGACATTCAGCTGCGTCACCGCGAACTCGAGCGCGGCCGAAACGCCGTGATAGCCGCTGCTCGTGTCGTAGGGAGGCGCCAGTGCGGCGATATTGCGGGCGACGAAGATCTCCCCGGGACGGCTGTCGAAGATCTGCGCGGGGTCGCTCCTGCTATCGGCGCAGGCGAGGATCATCACTTTGGGGCTCTGTCCCTCCCTGAGCTCGGCCCAGCGTTCGCGCTCATGCTCCCAGCTCTTCTCGCGGAAGCGGCGATAGCCTTCGATCAATTGCTGCATGTAGGGCATGGTCCTCCGCTAGCGAGCGGAGGGCAGGGGTGGCAAGCGCCTCGGCCAGTCGCTATCTGGCCGCCATGAACGCCCACGCGCCAGTGCCGCCCAAGCAGCGCAAGCCCGACTGGATCCGGGTCAAGGCGCCGGTGAGCGAAGGCTATCACCAGACCAGGCGGCTGATGCGCGAACTCAACCTCGCAACGGTGTGCGAGGAGGCCGCCTGCCCGAACATCGGCGAGTGCTGGACCAAGAAGCACGCGACGGTGATGATCCTCGGCGACACCTGCACTCGGGCCTGCGCCTTTTGCAACGTGAAGACCGGCATGCCTCGGCCGGTCGATCCCCTCGAGCCCGAGCATGTCGCCACTGCGGCGGCGGAGCTGGGTCTCGAGCATATCGTCGTCACCAGCGTCGACCGCGACGACCTCCCCGACGGCGGAGCATCGCAATTCGTGAAGGTGATCGAGGCGCTCCGACGCAACACGCCCCAAACGACGATCGAAATCCTGACACCCGACTTCCGCAACAAGAGCGAGGCCGCGGTCGAGGTGATCGTCGAGGCCGGCCCCGACGTCTACAACCACAATCTCGAAACCGTGCCGAGGCTCTATCCGACGATCCGCCCCGGGGCGCGTTATTACGCCTCGCTGCGCCTGCTCGAAAGCGTGAAGCGCCACGCGCCGCACATCTTCACCAAGTCCGGGCTGATGGTCGGACTCGGCGAGGAGCGCCTCGAAGTCCACCAGGTGATGGACGACATGCGCTCGGCCGGAGTCGATTTCCTGACCATGGGCCAATATCTGCAGCCGACCCCTCGCCACGCGAAGGTCGAGGAGTTCGTCAGTCCCAAGGCATTCGACGCTTATGCGGCGATCGCTCGGGCGAAGGGGTTCCTGCTCGTCGCCGCCTCGCCGCTGACCCGCTCGAGCTATCACGCGGGCGATGATTTCAAGAAGATGCAGGCGGCACGGATGGCGCAGCTGGAGCGTTCGAACGGCTGATGCCGCGCCACAGCGAAACCAGGCACTTACCTTATACGCCCGAGCAATTGTTCGACCTCGTTGCGGACGTGAAGGACTATAGCCAGTTTCTGCCCTGGGTCGTCGCGGTTCGGGTGCGCTCGTCGAGCGAGAAGGAGACGGTCGCCGACCTCGTCGTCGGCTTCAACGCCTTCAAGGAACGGTTCACCAGCCGAGTCGTCAAGGACCGTCCGCACCGGATCTGCGTCGATTATGTCGAAGGGCCGCTCAAATATTTGCACAATGAGTGGGAGTTCGATCGGGCTGCCGACGGCGGCACAAACCTTCACTTCTCGGTCGATTTCGCGTTCAGGTCGCGGCTGTTCGAGACTCTCGCCGGATCGATGTTCGACCGGGCATTGAGGCGCATGACCAACGCGTTCGAGCAGCGCGCGGCCTCGCTGTGGCCAGCCGAAGCTCAGAAAGTCTTGCGCACGCTCTGACCGGGGGATTCCAACGTATATTCGGCATGGCGGCCGGGCTGGAGGGGCTCGCTCCACTGCGCTCCCGCATAGAGCCGCTTTCCCGGCAGGTCCGAGCAGACTTTGCCTGAGGCGTCGCACTCACGGCCGTCGGTCAGCTCCACGCTGACATTGCCATCGTTGCGGAAGGTCGCCGTGTCGCCGGAGCGGCTGAAGCTGACGTTCGGCTGGGGACGCGCGGGCCGGACCAGCACCAGCACGTCATAGCCGACCAGCACCTTGAGACCCGATTGCGACGATGTGACCGGCCCGACCACCGGTTTAACCGTCACTCGATAGACACGTTCGCGGTCGGCCGGCGGGGCGATCTCAGCGATGCGCAGCAGTTTTCGCTCTCCACCTTCGAGGATCATTCGAGCAGGGGAGACGAGCAGCCCGATCTTTTCGGGATCGGGATCCTGCCGCCGTGCTTCCGCTGAGGTCCCTGGGTTCATGATCTCGCTCGGTTCGACCGCGACATAGGAGCGATCCGGCGACTTGTTCCAAATCTCGATGTCCTGGCGGGCATCCTTTCCCGGCTGAAAGTCGACGATCACCTCGCTGATCGCGATCTGAGCGCAGACAGGGGAAAAGGCCGCCGGGGCCGCGAGAAGCAGAGCCGCCGCGAGAGCTTTGGGTCGAGCATGCATCATCTACACACTACCTTCTTCAGAGACACGAAGTCATTGGCCGGCCTGGCGCCGCTCACCCGCACCTCGCAATGGGTTGTACCACGCGTGAAGGTTACAACGTCGTTGCTCGCTACATCGATTTGGAAATAGCCGTTTTCGTCACTTTCGCCGACTGCGTGCGGCGCCTCGATCATCGCATTGGCGATCGCACGCCCATCAACGCCCACGGCCTGCCCGAACGCGGTGAAATAGGAGTTGGCGGTCCAGTGAAGCGCGCGAACCGTTCCCGGGTAGAGCGTCACTTGCTGCGCTCCGGAGTCGAAATTGACGGCGGCGGCATGATCGGGCTGAACGCGCACCGCATAAGAGCGGTAGGGTTCGAGATGGATTGGCAGGCGCCCCCCGGCCCGAACATGCCCCATCGGCTGCTCGTTGACGAAGACCTCGAAGTTCGTGCTGCCGGCGTTGCCCGCGACGTCAACGATGATCGCGCTGTCGTTGAGATCGCGCGCGCCGAGGCCGATTTCGCCGCCACTGGTCGCGACCGCCGACTGCAGCGTCAGGCCGTATCCTAGCCCTCCGCGGCTTCCGATATCGTCGAGCACGTCGGCGCGAGCGTTGCCGAAGCGGCTGTACACGGTCGCGCCCGCGTGCGCGGCCGTCGTATCGATGCTGCGTTCGATGCCGGCGTCGAGCGACAATTGGGTCCGGTCCGCATTTTCATAATAATAGCCGGCGGAAAGGCTGCCCACGGCCCGGCTCAGTGATGGAGCCGAATGGTCGCGCCTGGAAATGCTGCCGTAGCCACCCGTTCCCGTCACCGTCACTCGCTTCGCTGTGTAGATCAGGTGGAATCCGATCGAGCCCTGAGTTGTCGTCCGGGTCCGTTGCGCGTCCGCCTGCAAGGTGAGCTGAAGCCCGTTGTGCCTCAGAATAGGCCAGGTGAAGGCTGGACCGATGCTGTAATCCGCCTGGTGATGGGCGTCGCGGCGCAATGATCCGAGCACGGAAAGATAAGCGGCCCCAATACGATAGCCGAGGGTTCCGCTCGCCTGCACATAAGAGCCGCCGATCTGGGCGCTCGTCGGTCGGTCGGCCTCGAAATTCTGGATCGTCGAAGGCAAAGGGATCAGCGGCCTCCCGTCGTGAGACCAGACCCCGCGGAGATCGAAGCTGAAATTGAGGCGGCTCTCCCCACTCGAGGTGCCCTGGAGAAGCACGGCCTTGTCGCCCGCCGTCGAGAGCAAAGCTGCCGCCCGCACCTGCGCGAGCGGAGAGAGCAGCCAGCCTCCGGCTTCGGCCATGACCTTCTTCTGAGTGCCGATCAGCGACAGATCGACCGCGAACGGTCGGCTGAGACGGCGGGCAGTGCCGGCCTGATAGTAAAGTGTATTAGACAGGCCGACCGGATGATGGACACGCGTGTTGGCGAGCATGCCGGCATAAGCGAAATAGAGCGGCTGGCCGGCCGGGGCGACCTCGGGTGTTTTGACGAAAAACCGCCGTTCCTCGCGCACCGCCCCGCTCGAATCATGGATCCGAAGCACCAGCGGATAGGAGCCGTCGGGCAGGTCGGAGGTGTCGAGAATATCGTTACCCGCGTCATAGCTGCGCGATGCGACGAGGCGGCCATCGATCAGGAAGTCGACGCGCGAAGGCTGCGACAGGAACAGGATGAGCGGGGTCCCCATGAGGCTCTCGCGGTCGGCGCGCGTGTCGAACTGAGTGCCGAAACCGATGCCGGCGATGCGGCGGCGGCCCGTGAGGTCGAGGCCGGGGGCCCAAAAGAGGCCTGCGGAGTAACGAAGGTTCGGCCGGTCTAGCTCGCCGACGAAGTCATCCACCAGCAGTCCGAGCTTCGAAGCGTAGGAAAGGTCAGTGCGGAGCCGGGCGGGCCCCAGACCGACAATGGTGCGGTTCTGAAGATTGTAGAACGCCGATCGGCCCTGCGCTCCGGAAAGGGCAAGGCCGATCGAGCTTGTGAGGGACATGGGACCGTGCGGCGGTTCGAGGAATTTCTTCTCGACCGGCGACGTCGCACCCAACATTCCGGGAGGAACGAACACGTCCACCCGGAAGCGATCCTGATCAAAGACAATTCCAGGGAAATTCTTCAGCTTACCGCATGTATCTGCATTCGACTGTGAGCAAATGAGGCTGGCGTGGGTCGGAAGATCGCCGGTCAGCGAATCGGCGAGATCCTGCACGTCTGCCACATTGGGGATGAGCGACGCGACCCTGTTGGGATCACGAAATTCGAGGAAGCCGGGTCTTGCGACCGCGACCGCATTGCCGACCTTCTTTCCTCCGAAATAGATGTCGACCAGCAGTTCGCGCGGCTGCGCGAGATCGTCGAAGCCGTCCGGGGCTTCGGTCTCCAGCGCCGCGTGGCCCGCGGCACCACTCGCGGCGGCTGCGGCCGCTGCAAACGTCGGCACCAACGCAATGAGGACCGCCAGTGCGATCGCCAGCGCACGGATGAGCAGGCGCATCGGCACGGCTTCAATTTGGGCCGATCAGGAGCGTCAACGTTCCGCTGTACGAGGCCACCTGGGCGCTCGACAGGGTGGCCGCTCGTATGATGACGATCAGGCTCGCGCTCGTCGTAGGGCCACTGGTGCAGGTTGCGGCCGTGGCGGTGCTAGCGAGGCCAGTCAGCGCGGATTTGGAAGTAAGCTGCGTCCCGCTGGTCTGGCCGGACTGCGAGTTCCACTGGATGTCGTAGGCGAGCCTTCTGGCGCCGCCCGCGGAGAGGGCGAAGCCGCCCCCGGGTCCCGAACCGGTTGCCGTGACCTGATAGCTCCCCGTAGAGCTGTAGACGCAGACACTCTCCGCCCGCACGGCATCGACCGAAAAGTTGGAGAGCGTCCCGAAATTGATGTCGCTGAGGCCCGTGATCTGCACGTTCGCGCTCGCGGCGAACGCTCGCGCGGGCGAGAGCGCCAGGACCGCAAGCGCCGTCAGCAGGAAGGCGACCCGGAGCATTGCTCGGCGAGTCGTCCCCTTGCTTTCGGCGCCACGGAAGACTCGGTGCGCCATCGAAAAAGCGCCTTTATTCGGGCGCGACTAGAAGCGTCAGCGTACCGGTATAGGAAGCCGAGCCGACCATCGTCTGAAGGTTGGCGGTGCTGATCCTGACGATCAGGCTGGCGGTTGTCAGCGGCGCCGACGAGCAGGTCGCATTGATCGCCGCGGTCGTGAGGCCGGTCAGCGCGACGTTGGTCGTGAGCGCGGTCCCGGAATTCTGACCCGAGGTCGCTGCCCACTCGACGGTGTAAGGCACCGTATTGCCGCTGTTGGCGAGCGTGAAGGCGTTACTCAAGCCGCTGCCCGTCGCCTTGATGTTATAGCCCTTGGTGCCGGTGTTGCTCCACACGCAGACGTTTTCCGTGCCGGCCGCAGCGACCGTCGGATCCTGGTTGGTGAACGCAATATCCGACAGGCCAGTGATCTGCACGCTGTTCGGCACTGACGCGCTAATCGTGATCTGGCCCTGCGAGGTCCCGCCGAGCGAACCCTGGCTTGCGGCCTGCGCGGCGACGCTGGAACAAGCGAAGAGCACAGTTACCCCCGCGGCGCCGAAGCGCCTTATCAAAGAAACTCTAGTCATTTTGCCCCCACGCAAAAGTTAAACCGAGTATTGATGGGCTTTGGTCCGCATACGGAACGGAACCTTACCGTTCGATATATACAGACCGTTAGCCGTAACGATTTAACCGGAATTATTTTAAGAAGGGGTTAAAGTCATTTTGGACTTTGTTGCCGCCAAAAATAGATCATCCCACTATCAACCGATCCATTGGGCAAGAAGACGCAAGCGCATTTGCCACGATCCTGCCGGCGACCAGTAGGGAACTGGCGATGCTCGCGAATGAGCGACCTACGGCATCAATAGCTCGAGTGCGCAAAGCGCGGCCTGAAGGCGGACGCCCGAACGGGTCCTCTCATCGAAAAACTTCTGGTCGGCGACGATTTTGGCGGGATCGGCATCGCGTTCCGCGCGGGCGAAGACGACGGTCCCGACCGGCTTCGACGGCGTGCCCCCGCCGGGACCGGCAATGCCGGTGATTGCGACGGCGACGTCGGCGTCCGATGCGGCAAGCGCTCCGCGCGCCATCGCCCAGGCCGTGGCGACGCTGACGGCGCCGAACGTGTCGACGACTTCTTCAGACACTTTCAGTTCGCTGATTTTCGCGGCATTCGAGTAGGTTACGTAGCCTGCTTCAAACACGTCCGAAGATCCCGGGATTTCGGTGAGCGCGGCGCTGACGAGCCCGCCCGTGCAGCTTTCCGCAATCGCAAGACGGCGTCCCGCGGATCGGTTGGCGTCGACCACCTCGCGCGCCTTGTTCACCAGCAGGTCGGGAAGGAGGAACTCGCTCAATTCAAATATCCCATTCGAACGCTGGCTACCGCTTGGGCCGCGATCCCCTCGCGCCGGCCGGTAAAGCCGAGCCCGTCCGTCGTTGTCGCCTTGACGCTCACCCGATCGATGCTCAGCCCCATGATTTCCGCGATGCGCGCTCGCATCGCGTCGCGGTGAGATCCCACCTTCGGCGCCTCCGCGATGATCGTACAATCCACATGGTCGATAATCGCTCCGCGTTCTCGAAGCAGCTCGACGGCATGCGCCAGAAACACGGACGACGCGCCGCCTTTCCAGCGCGGGTCGGACGGTGGGAAATGCTCGCCGATGTCGCCTAACGCCGCGGCGCCCAGCAGGGCATCGGTGATCGCGTGAAGCACGACATCGGCGTCGCTATGGCCGGCGAGCCCGCGGCTGTGCGGCATTTCGATCCCGCCGAGCATGATCGGCCCATCGCCGGCGAAGGCGTGGACGTCGAAGCCCGTGCCGGTGCGCGGCGAAAGCCGGCCCGCGAGCCACTGCTCCGCCCGCTCGAAATCGGCCGGAAGGGTCAACTTCTCGAGCGCTGGGTCGCCCGCGACGGCCGCAACCTTCATGCCGGCGGCCTGAGCGACGCTGGTTTCGTCCGTAGGCAAGCCGCCGGACCAGCGTTCATAGGCGGCTCTTAGACGGTCGAGGCGAAATGCCTGCGGCGTCTGAACGCGCACGATCCCGCTGCGGTCAACCGGCGCTTCGAGACCATCGCCGAGCCGGGCGAGCGTATCGCCGACCGGCAGAACCGAAGCGGCACCGTCGTAGAATTCCAGGTTGGCAATGAGCCGATCCACAACCGCCGGAGGGCAGAATGGCCGCGCGGCGTCGTGAATCAGCACGGCGTCGCTTTCGATCGCGGCAAGCCCCGCGCGCACCGAATCCGAGCGTTCCGCGCCGCCTTCGATCAGCTCTCCCACCTCGAGTCCGCTAAGAGCAGCCGACGCCAAGCCTCGCTGGCCCTTGCCGACGACCACGCGCGTGGTTCGAACGGCGGGATGGCGGATCAACGACTCCACCGCCCAGCGCAGCACCGGCTTGCCGCCGAGCAATCGATATTGCTTCGGCACCTCGCCGCCCATCCGGGCGCCGGCTCCGGCGGCGACGATGAGAGCGGTAACGGTCATTTGCGCGGCGCTCTAGGGCGGCGATCCTTGTCCGCCAAGGGCTCTTCGCCTATCTCCCGCCGACCGTGAACCCCCTGAAACCTATCAAGATCGGCCTGGTCGAGGTCGGCTCGCCGGTGATCCTGGCGCCGATGACGGCTGTCACCGACCTGCCGTTCCGGCGCTCGGTCAAGCGTTACGGAGCGGGCCTCACCGTGACCGAGATGATCGCGAGCCAAGCAATGATCCGCGAGACTCGGCAGTCCCTGCAAAAGGCGATGTGGGATCCCGCCGAGGAGCCGGTTTCGATGCAGCTCGCCGGTTGCGAGCCGCAGGTAATGGCCGAAGCCGCCAGGCTCAACGAGCAGCGCGGCGCCGCGATCATCGACATCAATATGGGCTGTCCCGTCAAGAAGGTGGTGAACGGCTGGGCAGGCTCAGCGCTGATGCGCGACCTCAAAGGCGCCGCGGCGATCATCGAGGCGACCGTCAAGGCGGTGAAGGTGCCGGTCACGCTGAAGACACGCATGGGCTGGGACCACAACAGCCTCACCGCCGCCGAGCTCGCGCGCATCGCCGAGGACTTGGGCGTGCAAATGATCACAATCCACGGCCGCACCCGGTGCCAGATGTACAAGGGCGAGGCTGATTGGACATTCGTGCGCCGGGTCAAGGATGCCGTATCGGTCCCCGTGATCGTCAACGGCGACATCAACTCCATCGAGGATGCGCGCGAGGCGCTCAAGCAGTCCGGCGCCGACGGCGTGATGATCGGCCGCGGAGCCTATGGCCGCCCGTGGTTCGTCGCCCAGGTGATGAGCGACCTCTGCGGGGGAGGGCGCCGCCCCGATCCGAGCCTCGACGAGCAGCTCGCCACGATGCTCCGGCAATATGAGGAGATGCTCTCGCTCTACGGGACGCAAACCGGCGTCAACCTCGCCCGCAAGCATATCGGCTGGTACACCAAGGGTCTTCCCGGCTCGGCGGAGCTGAGGAACCG
>Ga0207698_10001185_pt1 | contig 15201 bp, 16 predicted proteins | sample KBSCornC22_FD_184298 | JGI IMG/M metagenome (GOLD analysis project Ga0207698, IMG submission 184298) | Corn rhizosphere microbial communities from Kellogg Biological Station, Michigan, USA - KBS Corn C2-2 (SPAdes) (version 2) | ecosystem: Host-associated > Plants > Roots > Rhizosphere > Soil ...
AAGCCGCCAAAGGGACCTTTGACGAGTACTGTGTCGCCAGGCTGGAGTTTTTCGCGCATGAAAATGCCAGCCGACGGCGAATCATCAAACTCAAAGAGCGTCTCATCGGACTTGAAGCCCTTTTCCTTGGCGAGTGGGGCAAAGTAATCCTTTGAGAGATCACCGACCAATATGAGCATGTCCAAGCCGCCGAATTCCTTTGAGACATCTTTGAATCCCTGTTCGGCAAAATCACCCAGTTCGTGCATGTTACCGAGGATTGCGATGCGGCGATCGGCCGGCAGACGCTTCAATGCTTTGAGCGCTTCAACGCCGGCAACCGGGCTGAAGTTGGTGGTGTCGTCGATGATGACCGATTCGTTCAGGCCGTCGAATACTCGCATGCGACTGGCCGCTGGCGTAACGCCTTCGAGAGCAGTGCGGACCGATTCGGGCTTGAGGCCAAGTCGTGCGGCAACGAGCGCTGTGCCGCAGAGCTGACGGATGAGTGGTTCGGAGATGAACTGAACCTTTACGCCGTCAATGGTTTTGCCTCCAATGACAAAGTCAACCTCGGCGCCTTTTCGCGTCCATTTTTTGACTTTGTAGGTAGCGTCAGCGTCACGAGCGCCGTAATGGAATAGCTCAGTCTGTATGCCCGTTAGATATTTCGGATCAATATCGGTCGAGTTTACGAAGCCTGATTTTTTGGCTGCACGCAGTACCTTGGTTTCCTCTGCACCGACAGTGTCCATATCTTTGAGAAACTCCATGTGTTCTGGGGTGACTGCAGTTAACACGGCGTAGTCGGGCCGAGCATACTCCACCAGTACATCCATGTCGCCGGGATTATCAATGCCGTACTCGAGGATCAGAATCTCGGGTCCGGGCTGGAGAAACTTCGCCAGTGCTCTCGCAAGCACACCGAACCATGCGAATGGGTTTTTGAGCGACGTTGGCACTTTTAGCTCGAACACGGACAGATAAAGGCCGAGTCCGTAGTTGTAGCTATCGTCCATGCAGGAGACCCTTTTCTCGGTGCCTAGGACTCTAGCAAGCGCCAGTTTGGTTGATGTCTTGCCGACACTACCGGCGACCGCAATGAGGACGGGCTTTTTACTGTTGATATAGCCCCTCGACAATCCGCGAAAGAGCGACGAGGTTGCCCGCAGCGGCAATGATTGGTGCTCGCTAGCCATAGACCTTAGGCGTTCTCAGCGGCGGTTAGGATGTCGCGAGCGTCAGTGATGATCGGCGCGACGCGGTATTCATGACGCTTAATGGCGTACTGCAAGAGATTGTCGACGAGGGTTGGATAATCAACGCCACTCTCTCCCCATAAGCGAGGGAACATACTGATTTTGGTAAAGCCGGGCATAGTGTTGATTTCGTTAACATATACTTTGTTATCTTGATCAACAAAGAAATCAACGCGACCAAAACCTTCGCACTCGAGGGTCTCGCATACTTTGAGAGCGGTCTCTTTGATGGTGTTTACGACGTCGTCCGAAAGGTTGGCGGGAGCCACCAGCTCAACGTTGCCTGAGTGAACGTACTTGTTGTCGTATGAATAGAAATCACCTTCGTGTTTCTCAATGATTTCGCCGACCACAGAGGTTCGTTGGCTGCCGAAGTTTCCCATGACACTGATCTCGACTTCGTGGCCTACGATAGCTGCCTGGATGAGTACCTTGACGTCGTAGCGGTAGGCGAGCTGGACGGCATGTTCAAATTCTTCGGCATTAGTGACCTTCGAGACACCGACAGATGAGCCGGTGTTGGCTGGTTTGACAAAGACTGTCGATCCAAACCTGGAAGACACTTCGTCGTAAGTAACTTGCGGGCCGGTTTTTCGGACCATCACAAAGTCAGCTACGTTAATACCTGCGTCGCGGAGCAGGCGGTAAGCGACATCTTTGTCCATACCAGCGGCCGAGCCGAGTACGTCAGGTGTCGTGAAGGGAACGTCCATCATGCGCAGGAGTCCTTGCATAGTGCCATCCTCGGAATAGTTACCGAGCACTGCAGGGAAGATGACATCGACTTCAAAAGCAACCTTGCCAGCTGCATCTAGGTCATAAAAAGCATTCGAGGACTGCGTAACGCCGAGGCGGCCGGAGATTGGTGTTGCGAGCTGCATTTCAGTGAATTCGCCGCCGTGTTCAACAAAGTGGGTCGGGTCGTACTGTTTCCAGACGCCTTGCTTGTCGATGCCTACGACGAATACTTCATACTTTGAGGTATCGATGGCATTGACGATATTGTAGGCGGAGGCGAGAGAGACTTCGTGTTCGGTCGAGCGTGCACCGGCCAAAACGCAAGCACGGATACGCCCATCATTAGAGGTGGAAGATGGATTTGACATGCCCCCATTGTAGCATGAGGGCGAGAGGGCGGGCTTATTTGCCCGGCGCTGAGAAGTAGTCGATTTCTTTGATGATGTCGAGTAAAGCTTCGGCGCGCTTAGTCTCGTCAGTGATCTGCTTGGCCGTGTCGTAGGCGGGCTGGACAAGGGACTTGTCATCGGTTGAGCGGATGATCAGCAGCATAGTGTCAAATTTTTCATCAGCGGGGAGGTCGAGCTTGGTAACAAGTGGGCGTAGCTCTTCGAGTGCGTCTTTTTTGATGCCTTCGAGGCTACTGTCGCCAGCAGCAGTTGGAGCTGAGGCCGCGAGAGGTTCTGCAGCTGGAACTGCCGGAGTCTCAGCCGGAGCGGGGACCGGCTCTTCGTTTTCAACGGGTGCGATCGTAGAATCGGTAACACTGTTGACGTCAGTTGCTAGATTCGCCATTGGGTCGGCGGCCATGGCCGGGGCGTCCGCAGGGGCTGCAGCCGGGTCGGAAAGAGGCGTCTCTTCAAATTGCAGACCGCTGGGAGCAGTTGTAGCAGGTGTTGGATCAGACGCGTCGCCTATTTGGCTTGTTTGCTCATCAACTCCCGCCAAAACTTTTGCTAACTCCTGATCATCAGATGCAGGATGCTGATCCGATATTGGTGCTACGTCCATTTTCTCCCACCCTTAAAAACTACTTACGCTTATTTGATTTCAACTGTATCATAGAGTCAAAGCTATTTGAAGGGAAAAGGGTGTGCTTGACGACGCTAATGTAATCGCGCAGCGAGACCCCCAAGGTGCCTTGGGTTTTGCCGCTCATCAACCAGAACAACTGACTCATGATTTTGGGATTGCTACCCAAAGTTTTGACCGGTCATTTGATAACGTCGTATTTGCCGGTATGGGCGGCAGTGCCCTGTCTGCTGAGCTGCTCCGAACATATCCAAAACTCAGCGTGCCGTTTGAAATCGTCAAAGGCTACGACCTACCGGCTTATGTGAGTGAAAAGACGCTGGTTATTTGCAGTAGTTACTCGGGAAATACCGAAGAGACGCTGTCAGCTCTCGATGAGGCTGAAGCCAAGCAACTGTGCGTGGCCGTTATGGCGCACGGCGGCAAACTCGCCGATAGGGCGCGTGACAAACACATGTTTACCCAGCTGCCCGAGTGCCCACAGCCACGGGTTAGTGTCTTTTACTCCTATCGCGCACTAGTTGAGATTTTGGTCGCCGCCAAGCTAGTGGGTGGAGAGGTACTCGGCGAGCTAGCCGGGCTAGTTGAGCCGCTTGAACAAGCAATTAGTTCATGGCTGCCATCGGTGCCAACCGAGCAAAACCATGCCAAGCAGCTGGCCGAGAAAGCCATTGGCAAAACACCGATTATCTATGCTGGGCCATTGATGTATCCGGCTGCTTACAAGTGGAAGATCAGCTTCAACGAAAACGCCAAGAATACTGCCTGGTGCAACTACTTGCCCGAGTTCAATCACAACGAGTTTATTGGCTGGAGCTCGCACCCAATCGAAAAGCCTTTTGCCGTGTTTGACCTATTATCGAGCTTTGAGCACGAACGAGTACTGAAGCGTTTTGAAGTCTCCGATCGGCTGCTGTCAGGCATGCGACCCAAGGCTCATGAGGTTCACGCCGAAGGTTCGACAGTGCTTGAACAACTTTTGTATCTGGTGTTGCTCGGTGATTTCATGACGACCTACACCGCACTCCTCAATGGCGTCAATCCAACCCCAGTTGATCTGGTGGAGAAGTTCAAAAAGGAGCTAGCTTAGCTGCCGAAGGGCGGTGATCGGATCTTTGCGGGCAGCTTTGAGGGCTGGCCAACTGCCGAACAATACGCCTGTGACAATGGATACCGCGATTGCAACCAGGACGATTACGATGCTGAATCCTGGATAAAATCCGAACTGAATAGATATGAGAAAGGCGGCGGCATAGGCGAGTAGCGTGCCGACGATGCCGCCACTGAGCGTCATGATCAGCGCTTCGATGATGAACTGCCGCATGACCTGCGAATTGGTCGCACCGACTGATTTTCTAATGCCGATTTCGTGGGTTCGTTCGGTGACGCTGACAAGCATGATATTCATGACGCCAATGCCGCCGACGAGGATCGAGATCGAGGCAATCGCCGAAGTGATCGCGGTGAATTCGCCGAGTGCACTACCGGCCACAGCCGCCGTATCGCTCGGTTTGAACACGCTAAAATCCGGTTCGCCGCCATGATTCTTGAGGATCGCTGAGCTTACCGCCTTGGCCGCCTGGTCCATGTTCTCGCCAGTCGGCTTGGCAAAGATTTGCTGTATTTGCGTGAGTCCTTGGTTAAAGCTTTTGCCTGCGTCAAGCCGTATAAATGCCGCCTGGCCCAGGTTGACACCGCTCAAGCTTGAGGATGAAGCGAGCGGCTTGAGTACGCCGATGACGGTGTACGGCTGGCCGCGGAGCAGCATGGTTTGTCCGAGCGCTGCGTCGGCACCGTATACCTCATTTGCGAGATCATTGCCGATTACGACCGTATTTCTGTCGATGTTTGGATCGAGGAACTGTCCTGTGGCCGTGTGCAGATTGAGCACTGAGTCGAGATTTTCGTTGGTGGCGATGATCTGTGAGTCATTTGACATGCCCTTGCTCGTTTTGACACTGCCGGTGATGAGCATGATCGGGGCTGCCTGGATATGCGGCAACTTGGCAACGCTATCGAAGTCATGCTCAGTGAGGGTGGTTGAGCCGATTGCCGAGAGGAGATTGTAATTGGTGATTGTTCCGTTTCGGTCTCTGTCGGAGTGACCCGAACGAACGGTCAGGATATTACCGCCGAGGCTGGTGATCTCGCTGCCGATAGCGTTCCGAGCACCCTCAGTCAGCGATAACACGGTTGCAATACAGCCGACGCCGATAACAATACCGAGTGTCGTTAGGAGCGTGCGTACTTTAGTGGCCCGCAGCGACGCGATAGCGATGCGGATATCGGTCATAATGACACGGATCATGATTTTGTCTCCGCTTTTTTACGTGATTTTGCCTTGTTGGCACGGCGGCGTAGCGAGTTGTTTGATTTGCGCTTTTTGGATTTTGGTTTGGCTGCTTCAGCGGGCAGAAGTGTTTGAAGAGGCAAGCCCAGCCCAAGCGGGCGCTTGGCATTTGTCTCGGGTTCGGGGGCGGGGAACTTGCTATCGCTGGCGATTCTGCCATCGATCATGTGAATGACCCGGTCGGCATACATAGTGAGGTCTGGGTTGTGGGTGACCATGATGATGGTATTGCCAGCGCGATGGATGTCACGGAGCTCGCGCATGATGATTTCGGAGGCTTTACTGTCGAGGTTGCCGGTCGGCTCGTCCGCCAGGATAATCGACGGGCTGTTTACGAGAGCTCGGGCGATTGCGACTCGCTGTAGCTGGCCGCCCGAGAGTTGCCAAGGCATATAATACTCGCGTTGTTGCAGGCTGAATTTTCGCAGCATGTCACTCGCCATGGTGAGGCGTTTGGTACGTCCGACGCCACGGTAGGTGAGTGGCAGGGCGACATTTTCGATGATGTTGAGCCTGCCGACGAGATTGAAGCTTTGAAAGACCAAGCCGATCTTGTTTCGGCGGATCTGGGCCCGTTTGCCCTCCGAAATGTCCCGAACCAACTGATCGTCGAGACGATACTCGCCGTGCGTTGGCGTATCGAGCAGCCCGAGGATGTTGAGCAGGGTCGTTTTGCCGCACCCGCTCGGCCCCATGATGGCAACGAATTCGCCCTTTTCGATGGTGAGAGTGAGGTCATCGAGAGCGACCGTGGTCGCATCACCATGTCCAAAGAGTTTTGTCAGTCTACTGAGGGCTATGACGGGCGGCACGGTTTCGGACATAGGCTACTCTCCTTAAAGATGTTTATGTTGCAATTAACTAAGAACAATTATAGAAGATGTTTTTCTCCTCTGGCAATCCTAAAACATACGTTATAATCACAACTGCCGACTTGAGACACCCCTTCGGGGTTTCTCAACGCTCATCGGCAAAGCCGAGTTTCGCTCTAGCGAAACCAAGCTCGCTGCTCTTCCCGAGGAAAGCAGCTCCACACAACAAGGAGGGGTCGCCTAGTGGTCTATGGCGCTCGCTTGGAAAGCGGGTTGGGGAGCAATCCCCTCGAGGGTTCGAATCCCTCTCCCTCCGCCAAATCAAAAATCCATCCCGAAAAAGGATGGTTTTTTGTTGTCTGAAATTGAGAGCCCCCTGCGCCGACGGATCGGCGCAGGGGGCGTGTCCTAGTCCCTGTAGGGGAACATGATGAGCGCTCGGCCCCCTTGTTTGGGGATGAGCACACGGGCCTCCCGAATTTCGTTGAGGGCCTGAGCCCCGCGGGTTTGCGAAATCGCGGTATAAACCCGGCCGGCGTCGGTGGTCGTGGGCTCCGGTATGAGCGTGAGTCGGACCAGGCTGATGCCGTCGGGATGGAGCACCCGGATCTCGATCGGCTCCTCGGAGCCGCGATTGATTGCTCTGAGGATCTGCTCCTCGATCTCCGCGCCGTCGTTGACGGTCTGGAGTAGCTGCGTTCCCCTGAAGGCGAAGGCCTCCAAGGGGTCCGGTGGGCCGTGGGCCTCTTTGGGAGAGTCCACGAGCATGCTTCCTTCCATTGTTGCCGCCTTACTCCTCTTGTGGTTGAGCGGTACTTAGGACAAGCAAACTATACTATAAAAACACAAATAAATCAAGGCCTAGGCACTTTACGACTCTTGGCGACGGAACTTGTCAAATGGCATTTTAAGCAGTTTGTGAATACGATCAATCACACCAGCTTCACCAGTGGCTTCGATGTGGAAGACCCTGCGTGCGCCATGGCGGCGCATGGTCTTTTTGCTGGCTGTCACTTCATGGATGTTCTGGATTGAACGATCGTCGTTACGCAATATGTAGGCAGCATTGTCTTCTTTGGGTGGCACGATATCGAGCACCATAGACATCAGGAAGCCGTCACTGTTACGGCGAAGTCGAGCGAGGTATTTGTCCAGATTCGGACTTCCGGGCTGGCCCTCGGGTACGGGCTCGCCGCCGACGGGTTCGTTGCGGCTGAAGTCGATAGTCATAAAAGTCACTTTGTCGTCGGGAGATAGGTCTTCAAATAGAGCAGACAGTAAGCCATGAGCGCGCTCGACGTCTTTTGTGTCGAGGCCGAGCTGGGCGGCAGCTTCTTCGGGAGTAGTGTAGTCTTGGCCAATCTCTTCGAGCTTGGTTTCGTCTAACAGTGACAGCATCACCTCATCGATACGAGCTTGGGCTTCAGGTGCTAGGCGGTTGTAGAGTGCACCTTCTTGGTACCGGGTATAATCTGGCTCGATGTCGGTGCGGGCGCGTTCAGCAGCACGGCGACCCATAGCGGCGCGGAGAGCGATGAGGCTAGGGTTCGGGGTGTTCAGAAGCTCAGGCTGTTCGCTAAGTAGCGCCTCAGCGTCATCGAGGACACCGTCTTTCATAGCGGTGTAAGTGGCTTCATCAAGCTCGGCGCCGTCTTGGCGCTTCATAGTCTCGAGAGAGCTAAAGTCTGCGAGGACGTTGGTGAGTTTTTGCTGTGGTGTTTGTGTTTGTTCTGACATGTTGGTTAAACACTAGCATAATTTAGCCAAAATGTCAACAACCTGTTGTAAACGATAGATTGACGATGTACTGTCGGCGACGCTACAATATGTACACATGAAGAGTCGTGTACCCCAATATATTTTTGTAACCGGGGGCGTGCTCTCCGGAGTCGGAAAAGGAATCACGGCCGCCAGTCTCGGGGCCGTTTTAAAATCCAAGGGACTCAAAGTCTCAATTCAAAAGTGCGACCCCTACCTCAACGTCGACGCCGGACTACTAAACCCCGCTGAACACGGCGAATGCTTTGTGACCAAGGATGGGGCCGAGACTGATCTGGATCTCGGTCACTATGAGCGATTCCTCGACGTCGAGCTCACGCAGAAATCAGCTACCTTGTCTGGGAGGCTCCTTCTCAATCTGATAAATGATGAGCGCTCTGGCAAGTTCGGTGGCAAGACCGTCCAACTCGTGCCACACCTGACTGGCGCAATTCAGCAGGCCATCGTCGAGGCCAGTGAAGGCTCCGATGTACACATCGTAGAGATTGGCGGCACCGTAGGGGACTATGAGGGTCTGAGTTACATCGAGGCCATTCGGGAGTTTGCCCGCAAAGTTGGACGCGAGAACTGCCTGTACGTACACGTGGTCTACGTGCCGTTTATCGAAACGAGCAAAGAATTCAAATCCAAACCTGCCCAAAATGCGCTCAATGACCTGCGCGGTTTTGGTATCGTGCCGGACGCTATCATCGTGCGCACCGACAAACCGGCCCCGCAGTCAATCGCGAGCAAAATCGCTATGTTTGGCGGCGTACCGGATGAATCGGTGCAACTCATGCCAAATGTTGATACGGTGTTTCGCATCCCGTTGCTACTCGCTGAAAATGGAATACTAAAGTTGCTCGAACGCTTCACCGGCAACACTACCAAGCCCGACCTCAAAGAGTGGAAAGACGTCATTACCAAGCAATCGGCCGAACACAAACGTACGGTTCGGGTAGGTCTGGTGGCCAAGTATATGGATAATGAAGACACTTATCTGTCGGTGACGGAGGCGCTGAAGGCGGCTGCCTGGCACGCCGGTTGCGGACTCGAGATCGCGTGGATCAACGCCGAAGAGGCTGGCGAAAAAGAATTCAAATCGGTCGATGCGTTGCTCGTGCCGGGCGGTTTTGGTTCGAGAGGTGTGGAAGGGAAGATAGCGGCAGCGACGTATGCGCTCGAGCACAATGTTCCGTACCTCGGCCTCTGTCTGGGGCTGCAAGTCGCCGTCATCGCGGCAGCGCGACGCGGCGGTTTGAAACGGGCAAACAGTACCGAGTTTGATCCGACGACACCGGAAAACGTGGTTTACCTCATGGAAGGCCAAGCGGGCAAAGAATCGACTGGCGGCACTATGCGCCTCGGCGACTATCCGGCAATGCTAAATGGAGGCTCGGTTACGGAAACCGCCTACGGTGTCGCAGCAATCATCGAGCGACACCGGCATCGCTATGAAGTGAACCAGGAGTTTCTAGGGCCGATTGAAAAAGGCGGGGTAGTAGTTAGCGGTACGTCGCCCGATGGCCGGCTGGTGGAGTTCATTGAAGCCCCAGCTTGCAACTATTTTGTTGCTACGCAGGCACATCCAGAGTTTCGCTCGCGACCAACCCGCCCTCACCCCTTATTCACTGGCCTGATACGTGCCTGTCTACAGTAGTGTAAGCATTGACTTTTTATAAAAAAAGTGGTATTTATATCACTATGGCATTGCATAAGCATGTTGACGTCGATACCCCCATTCCCTACGAGCTCACTGAGCCCGTTTCTGATGTACTACCGCTGACACATGAGCAACTTCTCGATCAGCTCGACCTCATGCTGTCTGGGAATCGAGCCGGATCACTAGCCATTGGCGCGCTCAGGACACGCATCAGTGAAATGCAAAAACAACACCGGTCGGAACTCGCCGAAAAAGACCAGTTGCTCACTATCGATACGCGTTCTGGTGTCGGTACGCTCGTTGCAGAGCAGGAAATGTTTGGCAAGTACGAAAAGCTTTTTGGCGAAATACACGCAAACAGGCGTGAAACCAGCAGCGATATGCCATGGGGAATTTTGGTCGTACATATCGATTTGATTAATTTTGGCGCGATCAACGTCAATTACACCCACGAAGCAGGCAATAAAGCAATCAGTTTGGTTGGCGACCAGCTGAATGGTATCAAGCGTCCGGAGGATACGGTTATCCGCGACGGGGGCGACGAGTTTCGACTCTATTTTGAGCTGCACGGCAGTGTTGACCCGGATACGCTCGCCAAAGACAAGATGCGTGATTTGCAGGCCAATATCTTGAGAGAACAAGAAAATTCGCTCAGCTACCTACCTGATATCCGCCTACGCTATGCATACGATACGTGGACGCCTGATACTGTCCAGTCGCTCAGCGAGTTCAAAAAGTCCGTTGATGCCAAGGTCCTGGACCTACAACCCGACCTCAATTAGTCATCTACTCCGGTCAGCTGTTATAATTGCAGCCAATGGACCATACTCTGCAGACTCGTGTTGCTGAAGTGATTCGGAAACTATACGACGTTGAGATAACGTCTGTTTTGTCACGCCCCGATGCGCAGTTTGGCGACTACGCAACCAATGTTGCACTGCAACTGGCAGGAAAGCTGGGAAAGAATCCTCGAGAGATCGCCGAAGAGATCGCCGAAGAGCTGCGGAGTGAAGAGGGCGTCAAAGAGGTCACTATCGCTGGTCCGGGCTTTATCAATATCGCGCTGACTGATGCCGCACTACTTGCCGGTCTCGAACAGGGCACGGCCAAAACTCGCCAGGGAAAGACGGTGTTGGTGGAATATTCCGATCCCAATCCGCTCAAGCCGCTTCATGCCGGACATCTGTATACCACCTTGGTGGGCGATAGTATTGCACGCCTGCTTGAGGAAACTGGCGCAAACGTTATACGGCTCAATTATGGTGGAGACGTCGGGCGTCATATCGGCATCAGCATGTGGTCAATTCTGCGCGAACTCGGTGGTGAGCATCCCGAAAAGCTCTCTGAGATCGCCGAAGCAGACCGTCCTAGCTGGTTGGGTGCGCGGTACGTCGAAGGCACTGCCGCTTTTGAGGATGACGAACAGGCAAAACGAGAGATTATTGAGATCAACAAGCGCGTTTATCAGCTGCATACAGACGATGATCATGATTCGCCATTTGCCAAAGTTTACTGGACGGTACGGCAGTGGAGCTATGACTATTTCAATGTGCTATACAGCCAGCTCCAAGTGAAGCCATTTAACCGCTTCATACCAGAGAGCGAAGTGACGCAACTGGGACTCGACATCGTACGAGAACAACTGGCGAGAGGAATTTACAAAGAGAGCCAAGGAGCCGTGGTATTTGAGGGCGAGCCATTTGGTCTTCATACACGTGTTTTTATCAATTCAGAAGGCCTGCCGACGTACGAAACCAAGGACGTTGGTCTCATCCATCGTAAGTGGGAAGATTATCATTTTGACGAATCCATCGTCATCACCGCCAATGAGCAGTCCCAGTACTATGAGGTAATGCTCAAAAGCGTCGAGCAGTTCAATCCGGAGCCGGTCCAGCGTTCAGTTCATTTGGCGCACGGCGTGGTGAAGTTGCAGGGCGGAGTAAAAATGAGCTCCAGAAGGGGCAATATCGTATCGGCGCTTGATATCATCGCGGCCGCGCATGAGGCAGGGCAGGAGAGCGGGTTAAACCCGAGTGAAGATACTATCCTGGCGGCGATCAAGTACGCGCTTGCTAAGAACCGGATTGGCGGCGATATCGTCTACGATCCGAAAGAGTCGATCGCACTTGAAGGCAACAGCGGGCCATATCTGCAGTACGCGCACGCCAGGGCACGCAGCATTCTTGCAAAAGCCACCGGTGAGCTCGAAGCTGTCTCGGCTATCGAGGAACTCACTGATGACGAGCGTTCATTCGCCCTCAAACTGAGCTTATGCAGCGAAGTGGTCGACCGTGCAATTGATGAGCTCATGCCTCACCACATCTGCACCTACCTCTATGAACTCGCCCAAGAATTCAACCGTTTTTACGAAAGAAACCGCGTTCTCGGCGACGAGAGAGAAGCTCAACGGCTCGCGCTCGTGAACGTATATGCAGCCTCGCTCAAAAAAGGCCTCGACCTGCTCGGTATCACCGCGCCCGAACGTATGTGACTTGCCGCACTTTATCCCTGTGACCGTCAGGTATAATAGAGTGATAACGGAGGAGGTAGTATGGCAGCGACAAAACCTAATTATCTTCGAGGATTTCTTGATTTTGTACGTGAGCAAGGTGTTATCGGGCTCGCTATCGGTTTGGCGGTTGGCGCCCAGGCGGCTGTAGTTGTATCGCAGATTGTTGGCAGCTTGATTACACCAATCATCGACCTTTTGGTGGGCAAGGGTGGCCTACAGGGGCTCAAGTGGACGGTGCATATTGGCAGTCGCACCGGTGTTTTCACCTTTGGGGCGCTCATTGACGTCCTGATTCGTTTTGCTGCGATATTGCTGGTGGTGTATTTAGTTGTTCACTGGCTAAGGCTCGATAGGCTGGACAAGAAAAAGAACTAGCAAAACAGAGGTAGAAACGGTACAATAATAGGCAGGAGAGGGAAATGGATAAAGACCGTTTTAGACCTTGGTTCAAACGTCACAGTTACAATCACACCCTGTACCCCGCAACGCCGGAAGGGTGGATAACGGTGCTTGTATGGCTGCTCATCCTGGTCGGGAGCACTATGGTGCTGATGGCGGCACTCATCCATGCATCCCCCGGTCGCATAGCTATCTTGTTTGCACTCTGGGCCCTGGTAATCGTCATCGATACCGCGGCCCTTTTGTATATCAGACATATCAAGAGCCAACGCTCGTATTGGCGGGAATGGAGATGGAGACGCAGTGTCAAAGATAACCAAAACTGATAAAGAGTGGAAAAAAGAATTGTCTCCACAGCAATATGCTGTACTGAGAGAAAAGGCCACCGAAGCGCCTTATAGCGGCGAATACGAATACAACTTTGATGCAGGTACCTATGTCTGTGCCGCCTGCAAAACGCCGCTCTTTGATTCGAATACAAAATTTGATGCACATTGCGGGTGGCCGAGTTTTTATGATGCCAAACCAGGTGCGGTCGAGTTTCATGAAGACACCGCGCACGGCATGCATCGCACCGAGGTTATCTGCGCGACCTGTGGCAGTCATCTAGGCCATATGTTTGAAGGCGAAAAGTTTGATACGCCGACCGATAAACGGTTTTGTATCAACTCACTCGCGCTTGGGTTTACACCTGCCGATAAAAAGTAATCGGATATTCAAATCACATCCCAGAAACAGACCACTTCCGCCGTGCAGGACAAGCCTAGCACGGCTTGCGTTTTGCCCTTAGTCTGTTTCCAGGACATGATTCGAATATCCGTTATACTAAAGAGCATGAGCGGACAACTTTTGTGGCTAGATATGGAAATGACCGGACTGGATCCGGCGGTCGATCGCGTGCTTGAAGTAGCGGCGATTGTGACGGACTGGGACTTCAAAGAAGTGGGGATGTTTGACAGCGGTATCAACTATGCCGAAACGGAGATTGCACCACTGCTTGATGCTAATCCGTTTTATACCAAAATGTCTGCTAATAAAGCCGCACTCCTAGAGCTATGCAAGCAGAGCCCGCCGCTCGAAGCGGTTGAGGGGCAGTTGGTGAACTTCATCATGGAACACTGTGATACGGGCAAAGCGATTTTGCTCGCGGGCAATTCGATTCATCAGGATCGACGATTTGTCAGGCAGTACATGCCGCGAGTAGAAGCATTGCTGCACTATCGTATGCTCGACGTCAGTGCATGGAAGGTCGTGTTTGAAGGCAAGTATGGCAAGCGCTATCTCAAAAAAGAGATTCATCGAGCACTCGATGATGTCCGCGAAAGTATTGCCGAACTCGAATACTACCTGACCGCACTTCCTGCGACCCAGGACGTTGAGGCTTAATCGGGCGTTTTATATCTGTTACAATAAAATTAATGGACCACAAAAGCCTCGAAGACTACATCCTCTCAATGCCCAACGCTGTGAGAGATTATCCGTTTGGTGCTGACGTCGCTGTTTATAAAGTGAGCAGCGCGCCCGACGCCAAAATGTTTGCATTGATTGCTGAAGGATCCGATCCGGTACGGCTCAGCCTCAAATGCGATCCGCAACTTGCCAAAATATTACGTGAGAAGTACGAGACGGTACTGCCCGGTTATCATTTGAACAAAAAACACTGGAATACGATCATTTGCTCGGGGCAGTTAGGACTCGATGAGATCCGCGACCTCATCCGGCATAGTTACGAACTGACTAAAGATTAACGGCGGTCAAGCGGTCCTCGAGGGCTTTTAGGTTGGTCTGAGCGTGCTTCATAACTGATATCGTGTTGGCATTGTTGGTCTTGCTGATGATCTCACTCACGAGCAGTGTGAGGTTGGTGAGCTTGTCGCCGAGCAGTGATTTATAAGTAGTGTCGTAGGTGTTGAGCTGTAGGGCATTATTGAGGGTTGTTTGCGAGCTTGTGTCTGCCTCGGCCTTGGTAATATCACCATCCATTGATCCGTAGCGGGTAGTGACCAAGGCGGCAATCGCGCTATCATCGCTCGTGGTGAGAAGGTATGCTTCGGCGTTAAGCTTGCCGAGAGCAGCATTGCCGATATTTTGCTGGGCGACACCGGTCAATTTTACAAGGTTGTCATAGCGCGCTGAGAGGTGCTCGGTCAACGTCTTTGTGTCGCTGCCACCACCACTATTTAGGAGCACAATCGCTAGGATAATAGCGATGACGGCACCGCCACCGATGAACAAAAATCGTCGGTCCGCAAGAAGGCCTCGGCGTTGCACGGGTGGCTGGTAGAGTGGTGAAGGCTGTTCGTACATTGTCATTATTTTAGCATAAGCACCAACAGGGGTAGTGGGTGATATACTGAGGTAAGTTATGGAAGGTGATGCCAAAGAGGATATCCGAGCACGGCTCAATATTGAGGATGTGATCGGTGAGTATGTCCAGCTCAAAAGGGCGGGGCGTAACTTTAAGGGCCTCAGTCCGTTTACGAGTGAGCGCACGCCGAGCTTTGTAGTGAGCCCCGACAAGCAAATTTGGCATGATTTTAGTAGTAATAAGGGCGGTGACTTATATAGTTTTGTGATGGAAGTGGAGGGGATTGATTTCCCGACTGCTATCGAGCTGCTGGCGCGTAAAGCGGGTGTTGATCTGAGCCGATACCAACGGACTCGGGGCAGCGGCGACATGACGCGCAAAAAGAAAAAGT
>Ga0207698_10001188_pt1 | contig 15189 bp, 14 predicted proteins | sample KBSCornC22_FD_184298 | JGI IMG/M metagenome (GOLD analysis project Ga0207698, IMG submission 184298) | Corn rhizosphere microbial communities from Kellogg Biological Station, Michigan, USA - KBS Corn C2-2 (SPAdes) (version 2) | ecosystem: Host-associated > Plants > Roots > Rhizosphere > Soil ...
ACTATCAAAAAAACACCTCCGCTCGGAGGTGTTTTTTATTTAGTTCTCTCACTAACTGTTTGTCAGCTTGCTCAAAGTAAAGCGCACGATCAGCTGGGCCAGGGCCACGACTACCAGGCCGATGATGGCGTACAGTATCGTGTTCTTGGCGCTGGTTACGCTGGTGTCATTACCGCCGCTGGTGATGTAGCGGAAACCGCCGACGATTATCATAATAACGGCCACGACGCCGACAATCGCGGATAATAGATTGACGATAGTGTGGATGATGTCATTAATCTTGGTAGTAGCATCGGATGTCGCTACATTACATTGGCCGGGGTTCTCGGTAAATTCAAGGTTTGAACCGGCGCACAGCCCGTTATTAATCTGCTGCTGGGCGTCCTGGGCGTAAACCGGCGCCGCCATACCCAAGCCCAGCATCAGGCTTACGGATAACGCGGCAAACAAGTGACTGATTTTCTGCTTCATGCCCACCATTATAGTTCTATCGAAGACTTTAGCCTAGGCGGTAGCGTTAATCGTATTATTGAGTACGAAGTGGACGATGATCTGGGCCAGCGCTACGATGACCAGACCGACGATCGCATATACAATAGTCTGTCTTGCGGCTTTGGTCCCCTCCGCACTGCCACCGCTGGTGATATAACGGAACCCGCCGATGATGATCATGATAACCGCGATGGCACCGATGATCACTGACAGCACGTTTATTATTGTTCTGATAAGTTTTCCTACACTGGTTGTGCCTTCGCCACATTTGTCGGACGAATTACCGGTAAGGTCGATATTAGAACCACTACACAAACATGCGTTGGTTTGTGTCGCGTCAGGTGTTGCTCCGCCAGTACAGTCTACGGCCATGACAGTGGCAGGGATAGCTGCCGTCAAACTGAACATAATTACAGCACTCAGAGAGAGCAGAACTGATTTGATTTTGTTTATCATTTTAGTTAGTCCTTAATTTTATATTTTCAAGTATATATACACTTATACCAGAGTCAACACGCTTATGGCAAATTACTTACACTGTCCGGCCGCGGTCTTACCGTTCGGACAGTCTTTCACCCCATTGATTACGAAGTGCACTAATATCTGAGCGGTAGCAATAATAACTAATCCCACAAGAGCATATACTATGGTGTTGCGCGCGCCTTTGGCCGCTTCCGGACTCCCCGAACTAGTGATATATCGGAAACCTCCGACGATAATCATGATTACGGCAATGGCTCCGCCAAAGACCGATAGCACATTTATTACTGTGGCTATGGTATCGCTCAGCGATCTAGCTGCAGGCGCCGGGTCACAGGTTGTACTGCCGGCCGCGCCGCAGGCGCCGCATTGGATCTGCGCCTTCGCGCTCGTAGCGTTAGCGCAGTCTATTGCCGCGGCACTAACCAACGCGGGGGCCATAACCAGACTGCTAAAAATCGCTGCTATGAGGGTGAGTTTGAGTATTAAGTTTTTCATATCCAATCCTACTGTATAAATTTATCCGTCACAAAAGCAACCAGTGTCCAGGCTAGCGTTACAATCACCAGTCCTATCACAGCATATAGTATCCGCTTCCTGGCGTTAGCCACCGCTTCGGCGCTGCCCGCGGACGTGATCATCGTAATGCCCCCGATGATTATTAATATCACGGCGGCTAAACCTGTCAGGATGGCCACGATATCAGACGCTACTTTGATTATATGAACAACCGGGTCGCTTTTCGGATCTTTATTCTGAGAGCCCTTATCTTTGCATAATGTGCTGGACGGATTCTGGGCGCATACCGAAAAGATTTTGTTATTAGCATCAGTAGCTGCAAGCGCAGATGAAGCAAACAGGGCGAAAGCAATTAGAATCAGGCTGAGGAATTTAAGTATCATGTTTGCGCCACCACGAAATTAACAACCGTTGCTGCCAGCGCAATAACAACTAGCCCGACCAATGTATAGATGATCATGCGTTTGGCATCAGCTACGCGGGTTGGATCACCCTGGGAAATAGTGTAGCGGAAGCCGGCGATTACCAGCATGAGGAACGCCAGTGCTCCCATGACAGCAAGTATCACATTAAAGATCCGTGTGAATTCGTTCTGATCGGCCGTTGTTTTAGGAATATTGATCTTGTTCGGATCCAGAATCTGAGCGAAGAAATTTAATAATCCTGTCATGATTTACCCTATAGCATTACCTATAAAAGAAATGGCAGCTGTTGCTACCAGCACGATAGCCAGCCCCAGAAGCGAATTGACAATACGTTTGCGGGCCGCCGTTATCTGGTCAGAGCTGCCGGCAGCAGTAATGTAACTTATGCCGGCAATTATAATCGAGATAACCGCCACTATGCCGGCCAGATAAAGCAGCATATCAATTACTGCCAACCCTACGCTCCACAGGCCGCCTGGCATATTTACTTTAGGTATACAGTGGCCCAGTCCGTCATATTCTCCTTTGGTTATGTACTTCCACCAGTGCGGGAACCCGAAAAATGGGTACTGCTTGACCTTGGTCGGATCGCAGGCTTGCCCGGTGTTAAAGGTGGCCAAAAATAGAAGCTTTGGTAGGATCGCAAACCACATAGGCTACCCGAATGCCCCGCCCGGCAGCAGCCAGTTTAGAAACGCGAACATGAATATGAACGCAACTAGAGCGATCAGGCCGTTCATTATCCTTTGCTTGGCGGCACCCGTGGCCTGAGAGTTGTCACCAGCCATAGAGTATTGGATCCCGCCCAATATGATTACGCCGATTACTACAATCCCCACGCCGGCACTAAGAAAATTAATGATTTTCTGGATATCCTGGACTAGGGGGCTCTGCGTAACACAAGTCTTTAGTGCCGGTGCCGTCTTCGTATTTTGGCAGGCAGCGCTTGAGGTTATTGTTGTGCTGCCGCTTGGGCCTGTAGTTGTATTGCCGCTTGGATCCACTGTCCTCGCCATGGCCGCAGACGGGCCCAGCAAGGTGATGAAAACCGCTAGTAACGCCAGGAGTTTGCTGATGATAGCCATGCTGTTTTTTAGTCTTTTCATGTTTTTGAGTATGTTGATATGAACTATACCATAATTCCGGCCTATCCTTGATAGGCTGACAGTTCGTTAACAGATTGCCGCTTGAGGACGCTTATGTTATATTTTAGCTAAGCAGAATTTTGAAAATGAAAACCTTCAAAAAAATTAGTCTTGGGCTCCTGTTTCTATCTGTACTTATGGCCATAACGATCAGTTTATTGCCGGCCCGGAAAGCCGCAGCCGCAAGCTTCACAAGGGCCGACATCACAGGGGCTACCTACACCTTTCAGGACGGTGCGAACATTTCGGCCAAGTTCAACTTTTCCTCCGAACCTGTGATTTTCACTGACGGTAATTCCTCGGACTCAACCAGGAACTACACCCCGCAAGATAACGGTATCCTCTGCGACCCCGGCGATATCGCCAACCAGAACGGTCTGAACGGCAAGATGAAATATGGCATCAATATTTCCAGCACCGCCGATTTGACTCAGCCGACAATCTCAGCCCAGATCAAGATTGATTACTTTGTCGGTTCTAACTGTGATAAGAATAATGCGATTCTTGCCAATATATCCATTAAGAACCCGAGCCAGTCAGCTGCCACTGATTTCCAGTGGGACGGCGACCAGATAAAAAGCCTTAACGGCAGTAGTGATTCTGAAACACTCACATTATTATCTAACTCCAATGGACTGGTTTATACGACTTTCGGCGGCTCTTGCGGCAGCGGTGATGTAATACTGTTGGATTCCGCCAATGGCAACACCGGCAAGCTGTACTCAATGTCGCCTGTCATAGTTGCACAAAGAGGGGGAGGAGCAGGTCAAAATCTTAGCAGTTACCCAGCTATCGCCCCTTATTTTGACGCGTCAAAGTGCCGTGTAGACAGCGGGCCTAAGAACATAACGATTGCTGGGCAGGCCGGTAAGGCCGCCAGCGGCGGGGCTGGATCGGCAGTCCCAACAGGTGACAGCTGCGAACTGGATTCAGGAGGGTTTTCGCTATCCTGGTTCATGTGTCCGCTGCTCACAGCGGCTAATGATCTCGTCAATGGCTCCAACGGTAATAGCGGCCTGCTTGGGATGTTCGAGAAGCAATTATCATTCAATGTTAATCGTGATCTCGGAACAGTCGGAGGCGGCACTAATGAAGTACAGACCACTTGGTCACTTATTAAAAACATAGCCTCGGCAATACTGGTGATAATCATGCTTGTAATGGTCTTTTCGCAGGCTATAAGCGCCGGGCCGTTCGATGCTTACACGATAAGAAAGATACTGCCGCGGCTGGTGGCCGCGGTCATCCTGATGCAGCTCTCCTGGTACATAGTCGCGTTCTTTGTCGATTTGGTCGACGATATCGGTAATAGCCTATTTGACCTGCTGTACGCACCGTTCGGAGGGTCGAATACGCTAGATCTCGGCCATCTGCTGGCCCATGCCAACATCGGTACAGGGCAAGCGATAGTCATCGACTTTGTGGCAATCGTTGGTACTGTCGTGCTGGGCCTCGCTTCACTGCCCGCCGTTCTCTTCCTGGCATTTTCAGCTGTAGTTGCCTTATTCACGGCGCTGATCGTCCTTATCTTCCGCAAGATCATAATCATCTTCTGTTTAATATTCGCTCCGCTGGCCATATTGGCTTGGATACTGCCCGGGACCCAAAGATACTGGAAGCTTTGGTATGACAACTTCACAAAAGTACTGATGATGTTCCCGCTGATCGTCGGTCTGATAGCCGCGGGCCATATCTTTGCTTTTGTGGTGGGTACTCAAGGCAACGGTACTTTCCTTAACCTGATATTCGTCATGGTAGGAGTTTTCGGACCACTGTTTGTCCTGCCGAAAACCTACAAGTGGGGCGGCCAGGCGATGTCGCTGGCCGGCGGCGCGATACATAGCGTGGGTAATCAGATCCAAAAGCGCTCCGAACAGGGAATCAAGGGCTTCGGCGAACGCCAGCAAGGTAAGTGGGCCAAGGCGTATGATCCGCAAAAAGGCTTGGCTAATAGAACTATGCGCAGGATACAATCAGGCCATATCCTACCTACAAAGCGTTCACAGCGTTTGGCTATTGCTGCCGGCGATAAGTGGAGCCAGGAACGCGATGAAGAAGCTTTGGCTCTGATTAAACGCAAGGGTGAAAAGGCCATGAGAGACGGCTACGAAGCGGCAGTTCTGACTGATGATAAAAGGAACTTCGCGAAATATCGTATGGATGCCAAAGGCAATTATTTAGATAAGGACAATAAAGTCCTTTACACTCGGCAAGCAAATGGCACCTATAAGGATAATGATGGCAATGAGGTTACCAAGTTCGGCGATGAAGTGAAGATGAGAGTTAACACGTTTGATGAAGCCGACAAACGAACTCTCACCGGTGTAGCTGCTATGAAGCAGATGTGGGTCGACTTAGCCGATGAAGGCCGGGATAGCCACGAGAAGAAGATGGCTATTCGGCAGCTCACCGCAACCAGTTCATGGCCGGAGGTGCAAGGCAGTCTTTCCAGAGGAGGGAAGAAAGTTATCGATACCGATGCCTGGGCGGATAGTATCACTACCAGTCCAGAGGATTACCCGCGCATACTCCGCAGCCGCGTTGACGCCACTCCCCATATAGATAATGATGCCAAGGCGCAGCTTGCACAGCAGAAATCAGCAGGACGTGTATTCACACCCGATGAGGAAAGAGACTATATAGCATCCCGCCGCGTACATTATTCGATAAAGAACCAGATGAGCAACGAAGACTTTGCAACTCAATCAGAAGGTTTCTGGCAGGAAGTCAATAGAACTGCGAACCTTACTGATGAAGATGGTAACCTCACAGAAGAAGCACAAGAGATTCGGGCCGAGTTAGCAGCTAGATTCGAAGCCATAAGGTCAATCGGTGGTACTGCGCCGCAACAGCTCCTTGGCCATCTGGTTGGCGGTTCTGTACAGGCAGAAGTGGATGGAGCCTTAGGGCCTGGTAAATCCGTACTTGACTACATACAACGCTCACCGGCACAGCAGTCTCCTCAGAACCCCACTGGTCAGCAGGGCGGAGGCGCAACGATAAGTGATGATGAGACGGAAGTGGACTTACACCCCGATGATGAAAACCCACCGCCTAACCAGCCTTGATATAGATATGACGCTAATGGATACTAAGAATCATGGCAGTATATAAAGTAATCCAGGACGTAGAAGCCGAAGATAAACTTGTCGGACCTCTGACATTGAAGGGATTCATCTACGCCATCATCGCCATCAGCTGTGGGTATATAAATTTCAGGCTCCTGCTTTTGGGCACACCTTTAAAGTGGCTGCTGCTGCCGGCTTTCCTGGTACCGATGCTGCTGTTCGGCGTGCTGGCGTCGCCGCTGGGCAAGGAGCAGCCGACCGAGGTCTGGCTTCTAAGCCGGGTCAGGTTTTTCTTTAAGCCGCGGCTTCGCAAATGGGACCAAGCCGGACTGGAAGAGCTGGTCACCATCACCGCGCCCAAGAAAATCGAGGAGATCCTGACCAAGAACCTGAGCCAGAATGAAGTCCACAGCCGGCTTAAGACACTGGCCAGTACTCTTGATACCCGCGGCTGGGCTATCAAGAACGTAGATTTGAATCTTAACTCTCCAGCTCCGGATAAAGGAGTAGTCACTCCGGAGTCTGACCGTTTGGTCGCTAACGCCGGCTACACCCAGCAGGCGCCGGTAGTCGATATCCATGCCGCCGATGACATCTTAGATGAGCAAAACAATCCTACCGCTCAAAAATTCGCCTCGATGATGCAGGATGCCGACGCCAAGCGCAAAAAAGAGGTCCTCGCGACAATGAAAGGCCTGATTGACGACGGCGCCGGCAAAGCCGCCGATAATTTTACCGACCGCCTGTCTAAGGCCAAAGCCAATTTTGCCAAGGAGCACGGTAAGAAGAAGCCTTCTCATCATAAAGTTTTAAAATCATCAAAGCCTCAGACCGAGGAGGCAGCAGCACCTGTAACCATTAAAGCTGAGGCCGAGAAACCAGTCGTCGAGAAGCCGAAGGCTACCCCAGTGACACCGGAGCGGCAAGCTGTTAATATGGAGCTAGCCCAAAGTGGTAGTGCTTTTAGCGTATCGACTCTTTCGCAGCTGGCCAATCGCCAGCCCCAGATAGAGCAGACCGGTCCGAATGAAGTCACGATTTCGCTGCACTGATTTATTCGCAGAGATAAACCAAAACGGGTGGAAAAAATAAAATATGAATCCAGCGCAAAATAATTCGTCAGCCCAAGGTCCGGCTCCCGCCAATTACACCGGCGGTGATTACGCGATGGGGTCTGTGAACGCGCCCGATGGCCCGGCCGTGATTCCGCCGCAGCAAGCTCACGCCAACCCTAACAGTACTCAGAATTCCCTGCAGATCAGTGAGATCCGCGACGGCATAGTGATTATGAATGACGGTTCTTTCAGGGCGGTCGTGATGTGCCAATCAATCAACTTCGACCTGATGAGCCCCCAGGAGCGCGAAGCGGTAGAGTTCAGCTACCAGGGGTTTTTAAATTCGCTGTATTTTCCGGTACAGATCTTTATCCGCAGTCAGAAGGTCGATATGCGGCCGTATCTCGAGAAAATAGATAAGATCCGCAAAGAACAGGACAACATGCTGCTGGGCCTGCTAATGGAAGACTACATTGCATTCCTGGCGGACATCGCCCAGCAGACCAATATCATGGATAAGAAGTTCTACCTGGTGATCAAATATCCTGATACCGAGCAGGATGTCCGCAAAGCCTTAAAGCAGAGTGCCGGGTTCTTTACCGGCATGGCAGAGCTGCTAAGCCCCGGCAAACAGACGCATGTGGTAATTGATGAGAGCACCTTGGAAAAAGCTAAGACCGAACTGCGTAACCGCATCCAGGCGGTCATGCAGGGGTTAGCCCAGTGCGGCATCCAAAGCCTGCCGCTGGACACCGAAGAGCTGATAGAGCTTTATTACGATGCTTATAACCCCGACACTGCCACCCGCCAGAAGATAAAGGATTTCAAAGATTTGACAGCACCGGTAGTCACTAGGGGCGAGGGCGCGGCCCCACAGCCGCAGCTGGACAAGGAGGTGTCTTAAAATGGCGTTTGGGAAACACAAGGATATCCAAGTCGATCCCGCGACCATGGAAAAACAGGAGGTAGCGGCCGCCTTCGCTAAAGGCGTTACCGCGCTGCGCGACTTCATCGCCCCCAGCTCACTTAAATTCGAGGGGAACCACTTCCAGCTGGGCACCCGCTATGCCCGTACATATTATGTTTACGGCTATCCGCGGCAGCTTTATACGGGCTGGCTTTCCGGAATGGTAAACCTTGATGAAGTGATTGATTTATCGATGATAGTCCAGCCGGTGGACAGCCAGGTAGTCCTGAACAACCTGCGCAAGAAAGTCAGCCAGCTGGAGGCCGGTATCCAGCTGGACAGTGAGCATGGCCAGGTCCGCGACCCAGGCAAGCAGGCGGCCGTGCAGGACGCCGAAGAGCTGCGCGATAAACTGCAGGTCGGCGAGGAGCGTTTCTTCCGTTTCGGACTTTACTTCACGATTTATGGTAATTCGATGGAGGAGCTGGAGTTTGTCAGCCATAAGGTCGAAAGCCTGCTCGGCCAGCAGCTGGTCTATTCCAAGCCGGCCAGCGCCCAGCAGGAACAGGGGCTGTCCAGCACGGTACCTCAGTTCATGGACCAGCTGCAGATCTACCGCAACATGAACACCGGTGCCATCTCCACCACCTTCCCATTCACATCGGCCGACCTTACCCAGGAAAACGGCATCTTATACGGCATAAACATGCATAACTCCGGCCTGGTCATCTTTGACCGGTTCAGCCTGGAAAACGGCAACAGCGTGGTGTTCGCCAAGTCCGGCGCCGGCAAAAGCTTCACCGTAAAACTGGAAGCCCTACGCAGCATGATGATGGGCACCGAGATATTCATTATCGACCCTGAGAATGAGTACCAGAAGATGTGCGATGCCGTCGGCGGCGCTTACGTACGGCTGAGCCTTAATTCCGCGACCCGCATCAACCCCTTCGACCTGCCCCAGGTAGTCGATTCCGAAGAATCCGATAACGCCTTACGCTCAAACCTGATTACGCTGCACGGGTTGCTGCGTCTGATGATGGGCGGCGCACAGGCCCAGATGGTGCAGGGCGGCGTGGCTACCATGCCGGCGCTGAGCCCGGCCGAAGAAGCCGACCTGGATGCCGCTTTGATTGAAACTTATGCCAAGGCTGGCATCACCAACGATCCGCTGACCCATGGCTCGCCGCCGCCGACCATCAGCGATTTATATGACACCCTCCTGCACATGGGCGGCACCGGCCCGCAGCTGGCACAGCGGCTGCGCAAGTACACCTCCGGCACCTTCGCCGGCATCTTCAGTCAGCAGAGCAACGTCAACGTCAACAACCCGATGGTGGTATTCAACATCCGCGACCTTGAGGACGAACTGCGCCCGGTCGCCATGTATATCGTCCTGAACCACATCTGGAACCGCACCAAAGTTGATAAGAAGCGCCGCATCATGATCGTCGACGAAGCCTGGCAGCTGATGCGTTATGAAGACAGCGCTAACTTCTTATTCTCCCTGGCTAAGCGGGCCCGTAAATATAACCTTGGCATCACGACTATCACGCAGGACGTAGAGGATTTCATGGCATCGCGGATGGGCCGGGCCATCGTGGCCAACGCCAGCATGCAGTTCCTGCTTAAGCAATCACCGACCGCGGTTGATGTCCTGGCCGATGTGTTCAAGCTTACCAGCGAAGAAAAGAAACGCCTCAGCCAGTTCCCGGTCGGGCAAGGATTATTCTTCGCCGGTCAGAACCACGTGCACATCCAGGTCATCGCCAGTCCGACCGAAAATGAGCTGATAATAACCAACCCGATGCCTCAGGCCGCGACCTTACAGGCAGAGATGCAGCCGCCAATCGCATCCGCGCCTCAACCATCCGGGCCCCAACAAGCTGCGCCGCCGTCTTATGTCGAACCGACACCCCAACCAAACGGAGCAGATGTCGAATGGCAGAATCAGACCGCAGGCTAGATAGGAGTTCAGGCTAGCCCCATGGCAATGACCACACCATTACCAGATAAGCGGCCGGCGGAAACGGATAATCCGGCTCAAGATGAATTCGACAAACTCATAGAGCAGCAATTCAGCCCCGGCGACGAGGTGGCGATGGAAGAACGCGCCAAGGAGGGAGCCGAGGAGGACAGGGCTGCGTCTGAGCCGGAGCCTACAGGAGGAGATGAAAAGAAAGAACTTGAACAGCTCGAAAACAGAGGCGGCGGAACCGCCGGCCAAAGCTCCTCGGGTAGTCTGTACCGGCGCAGTACGCCGAAGCGTCAGAAATTTTCATCAAAGCTTAACGGCTCGTCACCGTTAAAAAAATATCTCGTCATCGGCGGCATAGGTGCCGCTTTTCTTTCTGTTGTCATCGTAGTTTTTGGCTTTCTGAACGTATTCAAGCTGGATGGGCTGATGTCCAGCATCGAACAGCGAGCCTTTCTGCGTCAGAACGCCACACTCGATACGCGCTCCAGCAAATGGATATCGTCCTATGTAGAAGCCAGGATGCTGGATATGGGCGATAATCCGAACTTAAGTAATCCTGATTTCAAAAAGGATGACAACCTTCTTTTCCGCGCTACCCGGGTCGATACTAACAGCCCATTCACCGATTGGTATAGGACGCTCAGGACATCCAATTTCGAGCAGAAGGTATTTGAAGACCACGGTATAAAATTCACTTCCGTCGTGACAGCGGATGGGAGATTCCGACCGGGTTTAATAAGTATCAATGGCGAGAAGCCGATACCGATCAGCGCGGCAGACTTATCAACTGCCGACTTTAATAAACTTTCTGAAGGAGATGTGGCGACAATCAGAAAGTTCGGCGATATAGTCGATACAAAAATTTATGACACCAACAAGGAAGCCCGGGCCGCGATAAAGAAGACGGTCAATGACAACACCCATTGGACGGAAGTCTATAAACGCCGTTCCCTGCGTAAAGCTATTCAGAACATGACAGGGGTGAAAGACTGGCGTTTCTTTGAAACGACTCGGGACAAAGCGGCTCAGAAGCGGGTGGATGTCAGAAATAAGATCGTTGATAAGATGGTGCCTGATAAGTTCTTCATCGGCCGCGTTACGCGCTGTCTGTTCGGAGTAGATAAATGTGATGCCAGTCGTGATATAGCCGATTCACAGAATCAGGCAATTAATGACGAATCTATCGGCACCGAAAAAACCCAGACCGCCGAAGAGAAAGCTGCCGAAGATAAGAAGATTTCTGGTACTGACGGCGGAGCATTCACGCCCGGTGAGCTGTCGGATACACTCAAGCAGATTCTTAACCAAGCTAATCTATACCTAAAGATCCTTAACATCCCAAGTACTTTGGACATGCTCAGTTATGTTAACGACAACATATCCCATATCGTAAAGCTGGTTGTCATCGCCAGAGGCGCGCAGGCCGCTGGTCTGTTCCAAGTCTTTGAGACATCCCGGGACCAATTAAAGACCGGACAGGTAACATCACAAGAAGTTAATGATTTCATGAACGTAGTAAGTTCAGCTGGCAGCAGTGATGGACAAGTGAAAGTGGTAGATGGCAAAGGAGATCCAGGCACTTCATATAACGGCGGAGCCTGCGGCGAGGATGCCCAGGCGCTTTACGATAAAGACCCCGCTGCATATAAAAAGAAGTATGGTGTTTATGCCTACCTATGTGACAACCAGAGAATCGGAAGTGCCGCTAATGCCCAGAAGATACAAGATGCCTATAACGGCAGTATAGGATTGATCATAGGACCTATAGCCGACGCCTGGAACGGCGCCAATAACACTCCCATCATCGGTTCGTTCTTCCATATCCTTGATTGGTTAAGTAATAAGCTTAGCAGCATTTCGAACTACTTAGTCGAACAGGTACTCAGCATCCTGCATCTGCAAGATAATGTTCAGGATACGATTACGTGGATATTCGGTAAGCTGGCGAACTTCCTGGGTGTGATTATTATGAACGGCAACGAGTTACCTGGCACGTTCTTCAATTGGCTGGTGCAGGGGGGATCTTACTCGGCGGAATCAGCCACCAGACAAGAGGGCGGCGCTTTGACTAATAACAATAGCCTTGCGGCTGCTCAGCGGGCAGTTGCGAGCTACCAGACCAGCCAGCAAGATGATACGAGCCTATACGACCGGGTGGCATCACTTTCGAACACGGACTCGCTTGCATTCAAAGGCGCCTATGCTTTAAGCGATATGAAGTCAGATCCCAGCACCACAATCGCGGCGGGCTTCGCAAGTCTCTGGCAGGACATGAGTAAGAACTTCGGCATGCTGTTCGGCCATTCGTTGGCGGCCGCACCTGACGGCTACGCCGCAAGCAAGTTCGCGGACATTGAGACTTACGACTATCCTCAGCAATGCTACGACCTAGATCCCATAACTGCCCAGCCACTGGATGGCACTAATGCGATGACTGTATTCCAGCAAAACAATATATCCGTACCCGCCGATAAATCCCAGCTGCTGAATAGCTGGGATACGGAAACGAACAGCAAAACTTTCTACGAAGTGGTATACGACATCATCCGGGCCGATCCCAGGTACAGCGATAACAATGCCGATGATGTGGCTGTACATATCTATAACTGTAACCTGCTCGACACGACAGTACGCGGTAATTTAGGCTACGTGTTCGGATATACCAAAGATAATGCTGATTTGGTGGACGGTTCGTCATCAGATACTGCTTCAACTCAGTCAAACTCGACTAGCTCACCGGGGACTGTTCCTTCGGCGAGCCTCCAGTCATTAGCCAAGCAAATGCTGGCAAATGCCAATATAAGCTATCCCTACGACGCCATAAGCAAGAATGGCAGCACCAAAGCCGTCCTTCAGGCTTTAGCAAAGGGCCAGGCGGCACCTGTCACATGCACGGACGGTTCAGCCCAGGGCATAACCAGCGCCGACCTTAACCCGAAGATACTTCAAGCCATTTTGGAGATGGCACAAAGCGCCAAGATAGGAGTCAATGCGCTGACAGATAAATGCCACACCACCGGCTCCAACCACTACAAAGGCTTAGCGGTGGACTTTGAATGCCAAGGGATACCCTTTGACGTAAATAAAAACGATATCATTGCTTCAAAGTATGGCGGACAAAGAAATTCAGAAACTTGTTCCGCCGCTAAGCATTGGCATTATGATTTCTTATCGAGGACATGATGTGAAGGGAATAGTGAAAATTTTATTCAGCGTTTCGCTCATAACTCTCGGCTTAATAATTGCTGTCGTCCCGTCTGTCTCCGCCATCTCCCAGCAAGACGCAGACAGCATATACGGTGGCACCACTTTCTATGACCCGGACAGCGGAGCCGCTACCGGCCAATGTTCGGATTCCTCGTTAAGCGGCAGCGATAACGAGACAAAGACTTGGAACTATTTTAAGGCCAAGGGACTAAGCGACCAGCAGGTAGCCGGCATAATGGGAAATATACTGCAGGAGTCCCACTTTAACCCCCTTATCATGCAGAAGGGGGGTGAGAGCCAGAACCCGGCTGACGCCGATCCGCTTGGCTGGGGCATTATACAGTGGACGCCAGGATCAAAAGTAATTGATGAGGCGCAGCAGGCCGGTCTAAGCGCACCGATCTACCTGCTGTCGACCGAGCTGGATCTAGTATGGCAGCATATGCACAATAATCCTGTCGTGACACAGACATTTGACATGAATGCTTTCGAAAGTATCACGGATGAGAAAGTGGCGGCGACATACTTCAGGGATCACATCGAGGGGGGTTCTGACCCGGGCGGAGTAAGGGAGACCAACGCCACCAACATCTTAAACCAATATGCCGGAACCGGCGGCGGAGCGAGTGGCGGCTCTACAGGAACTTGCGGCGAAGTTTCAACGTCAAATGGCGATTGTTCAGTCAGCAAGATCGTATATGACGCTGAATATTCCCAAGCTCAGCTAACCCAGATTTTTGGCGATCCTGGCACAGCCGGCTCGCATACGGCCATGGACGCCAATCTAATTAGTGTTGATTTTCTCGGTCATTCAGTGCAGGTTAATAAATTGATCGCCCCATGCCTGCAGGCGGTGGCAAGCGACTGGAAAGCCAATAACATCACTTACAAGATAGACAGCATCGGCTGCTACAGGTTCGATTCCGACAATGGGGGTTCTAATATCGGACTTAGGAGCTATCATACGTACGGAGCGGCCTGCGACATCAACCCGAATACCAATAATTTCTATAGCAACGGGGCGCCGCGCCCCTACGATCCGAATTGTCCAGCCGCATCGGGCGTTGTCGATAGCGGCTCCTGTTACAATATGCCGCCCGATGTCATTAAGATATTTGCCGCGCACGGTTTTTACTGGGGGGGTAATTTCAATTCAGTAAAAGACTACATGCACTTTGAGTGGCATGGGGTTGTGCCGCAATGATGGATAATAGAATAATGCAGACCGGCACCAGCCTGAGCGGCAACGGTAGACCACAGAGGTCAAAGATTATCCTGATAGTACTTTGCGTTTTCTTCATTGCGGCCATCGGCGCTATATTGTTAATCACGCACAATCATAGCTCTAGTTTCCCCCGGGCAGACCAAGAACAAAGTACTGAATTTCAAGGGGTTGATTCATTCATAAGCAGCGGGCTGACGACAGGCCAAGCTAATGGTTTGGTCAAGGATTTTTCAGAGTTCTCACCGAAGGCTAAGACTATTTCAATCGATCCAGAAAGCTTAAGCCCCGGACCGCATGACCCCAACCTCGACCAACCTTTCACGATTAATTTTAGTGTGGCTATAGACTCAACACATTACAAAGGCACGGTTTTCTATTCGGGTTTGAACACAGTGCGTTTGGTTCTGTATTCCGGAACTGGTAACCCGGTTTTTGATTCCAATCTGAACCATTAGCCTATTTCAGGGGTATAAGGTTATGTTTCTCGGAGAAATACTCCAGGACGGCTTCGGCGTCCGTGGTGGTGATGATTGTCTGGTGGTCCTTGAGGCGTGCGACCAAAGCGCGGCGGCGGGAGCCGTCCAGCTCCGAGAATACATCGTCCAGCAAGAACATCGGCTTCTGGCCCCGAATCCGCTCTATAAGCCCCAGCTCGAATATCTTCAGTGCCAGTACCAGGCTGCGGGTCTCG
>Ga0207698_10001191_pt1 | contig 15162 bp, 18 predicted proteins | sample KBSCornC22_FD_184298 | JGI IMG/M metagenome (GOLD analysis project Ga0207698, IMG submission 184298) | Corn rhizosphere microbial communities from Kellogg Biological Station, Michigan, USA - KBS Corn C2-2 (SPAdes) (version 2) | ecosystem: Host-associated > Plants > Roots > Rhizosphere > Soil ...
GGCGGCGGCGAGGAGGATCGCAATTTTCATTTCGCCGGTGTTGCAGCCGCCGGGGCGCGAAACAAGAGGCTGCGCGGCTCAGCCGCCGCGTTCGCAGACGAGCACCGGCCACTCGCCGAAGCCGCGTCCGCCGATCGTCAATCCCTGCGTCTCATAGGCACGCACCACCGCCTCGGCCTGGCTGTCGAGGAGGCCCGCGAGGATCACCGCTCCGCCAGGCCCCAGCGCCTCGGCGAAATTCGCGGCGAGCTCGATCAGCGGCCCGGCGAGGATGTTGGCGATGACGAGGTCGAACGGCGCGCGCGCCGCGAGCAGCGGCGAATCCATTCCGTCGGCTTGTGCGAGCAGGAGCGCGCCGGGGCCGTGGCCGAGAGTCACGCCGTTGATCGCCGCATTGTCGCGCGCGACCGCGACCGCGCTCGGGTCGATATCCGTCGCGATGCACTTCGCGCTTGACCACAGCGCAAGCGCCGCGAAGGCGAGCAGGCCTGTGCCCGTGCCGATGTCGGCGATGTTGCCAAAACGCCTCCCGTCGCGCTCGAGCGCGTCGAGCGCTTCGAGGCAGCCGCTGGTCGTCGCGTGCTGGCCCGTGCCGAAGGCGAGGCCGGCGTCGATCTCGAACGCAATCGTTCCCGGCGGGCCGCTGCGGTAGGTCGGCGTGTGGACGTAGAAGCGGCCGGCGCGGATCGGCTGCAGCCCGGACTGGCTCATCGTCACCCAGTCGGCTTCGCCGAGCTCCTCGACCCGCGGGTCGCCCGAGCCCAGGCGGGCGAAGGCTTCCAGCTCCTGCTCGCTCGGAGGGTGATCGAAATAGCCGTGGATGAGCCATTCGTCGGGCCGGGCCGGGTCGGGCTCGTCGGAAACCAGCACCGCGTCGGACAGGATGTCGTCGCTGCCCGCCACCGCCTCTCCCTGCGCTCGGGTGCACGCGACGGTCACGCGGAAGCTCACTTGGCGGCGGCCTCCTTCGCCAGCCGCTCGTCCAGCTGCTTTGACAGCTTCGCGGCATAGTCGCGGCAGCCGTTCTCGTTTTCGATCTGCGCCTGCTGCAGCCGCTCGACCATGTCGCTCGCCGACGGGTGCGGCGTGAGCAGGATGTCACAATGGAGCGCGGCGACCTTCGCGATGCTCGCGCGATAGGCCGCGAGATAGGCCGGGTGATCGCTGAACCGGTAGGTCTTGCTGCTGACCGGCGTGAGGCTGTCGGCATAGACGATTTGCCGGCACACACCGCTTTGGCAGCTGCCCCAGTGCCAGGTCAGCGCCCCCGGCGTGTGGCCGGGCGTTGCGAGCGCGATCAGCACCGTGTTGCCGACCCGCACCTGCTCGCCGTCGCGGACGATCCGATCGACGCGAGCGGCGGGGAAGGGCGGGTTGGTTCCGTATTGCGGATCGTCGGCGCTCGCCTGGCCGCTGTTGAGGACCTGCGCGGCCTCGGGCGAAGCGAGCAGCTGAGCGCCGGTCAGCCGCTGCAGCTTCGCAAGGCCGCCGACATGGTCGAAATGCTCGTGGCTGTGGAGAAGGATCCGGACGTCGGTCGGCCGGAACCCGAGCTTGCGGATGTTCTCGGCAATGAGGTCTGCCGTCGCATCGCTCGGACCGCCGTCGATCAATATGTCGCCGGCGGGGTCGGTGATCAGGATCGAGCTGATTCCGCACGTGCCGACGAGGTAGGTATTCCCGTAAATCCGCACGGGAGGCGCGGGCTTGGCATAGTCGTCCCAGTCCTTGCAGACGGAGGCGAACAGCGGCCCGGCACTCTCGATCGGCGCGCGCGGCTGTTCGATCTGTCGCGGGTTACCGAGCGGGATGACGATCTGCTGCGCCGCCGCCAGCAGGGCGAGGCTAGCGAACATAACTCGCGCCGTTGACGTCGATGATGCTGCCGGTCGCCGAGGCCGGCGCTTCGGTCGACAGCCAGCGGATCACTTCCCCGACCTCGTCGGTGCTCGCGACGCGGCCGAGCGGGATGTCGGCGACGATCTGCGCGCCGCCGCGGCCCTCGAGATATTCGACCGTCATTTCCGACACGGTGAAGCCCGGCGCGACCGCGAAGCAGAGGATCCCGTCGCCGGCATAGCCCCGCGCGATCGTCCTGGTCATGCTCACCATCGCGCCCTTGGAGGCCGCGTAATGCCAGTGCTGCGGGCTGTCCCCGCGAAAGGCGGCGCGGCTCGCGACATTGACGATCCTTCCGCCGCCGCCGCGGTCGAGGAAATGCGAGACGGCGAGGCGCGACAGGTCCGCCACCGCCTGGAGGTTGATGGCCATCGTCCGCTGCCACGCGGCGTGCCATTCCTCGTCCGACGCATTGTCGGGGACGCCTTCGTAGATGCCGGCATTGTTGACCAGAACGTCGATCTCGCCGCCGAGCTCGTCAAGCGCGGTGTCCCAGATGTCGCGCGGCGCGGCCGGGTCGCTGAGGTCGCCCGCGATCAGCGTGTCGCTGCCCTTGGTGGAGTGGCCGACCACCTTGTGGCCGCTTTTCTTGAGGAGCGTGTAGGCGGCCGCCCCGATGCCGCGGCTCGCGCCGGTGATGAGGATATTCATGTCCCCCGCCTAGCGCTGCGCGCCCGGCGGGGGAAGAATCAGGCGGCGATGCCGTTCACGAATTCCTTGGCGGTCGTGTTGAAGCTGGAAATTTGGTCGGAGAAGCGGCCGAAGCCCTGCTCGACCTGGTCGATGTCCTTGGCGACGTTTTCGGTGTCGGTGCGAATCGCGGCGATGGTCGAGCTCATCGAATCGGCGGCAAGCGCGGTCTCGTCGACCGCGGCGGTGATCATCGTCACCGTCTGGGCCTGGAGCTCCATCGCCTCGCGGATCCGGTCGGCGGAGGTCTGGACCTCTTCGACCGTGCCTTGGATCGAGCCGTTCGCCTCGACGGTCTGCCTGGTCGCCTGCTGGATCGCCGTGATCTTGGCGGTGATGTCGTCGGTCGCCCGGGCGGTCTGGCTGGCGAGGCTCTTCACTTCCTGGGCGACGACCGCGAAGCCGCGGCCGGCATCGCCCGCGCGCGCCGCCTCGATGGTGGCGTTGAGCGCGAGAAGGTTGGTCTGGCCCGCGATGTCGCGGATCAGGCTGAGGATCGATTCGATCGCTTCGACGTGCGCCGACAGCGCCTGGCTGACTTTCACCGCCTGGCTCGCCTGGTCTCCGGCGCGCGTGGCGACGCCCGCCGCGACTTCGACTTCTCCGCGGGCATCCTCGATCGCGCGGATGAGGCCGGCGGCGGTCTGTGCCGCTTCGCGCATCGCGACGGCGGATTGCTCCGCGGCGGCGGCGACTTCGCTCGTCTTGCCGAGCATCCCGCGCGCCGAAGCGGCGGTCGACCGGGTGCGTTCGGTCAGCTGCTTCGACTGCTCGGTGCTCGCGCGCACGAGGTCGCCGACGCGGCGCTCGAACTCGGCGCTCTCACGCCCGCGCTGGTCAGCGGCCTCGATCGCCTCGAGCAGCGAGACCTGCGCGAGGATGATGTCGGTTTCGAAAGTGCTCAGGCGGTAGAAAGCGCACAGGCACTTTTCAAGCTTGTCCGAGTCATCGGCGAAGTGTTCGACCAAGCCCTTGACGATGCGCGCCGCAGTCTGGGCGCGCGCCGCCATGTAGTCGGGGACCGACATGTCGTCGCGATAGATCTGGCGGCCGTAATCGGCGACGTTCTGGACCCATGCCGCATCGACCTTGCCGGCGTAGTTCTCGGCGAACTTCTGCGCCCGCTCGGGGCCGAACTGGGAAATGATCTCCGCGGCGATGATCTCGGTCGCATTGTCGCGCAGGATCTCGATGTCGCGGTCGAGCGCTCCGCCCGGGTTGTAGGCGGCAAGGCGCGCCTTGACCTGCTCGTCCGTCAGCCGCTGAAGCTGTCCAGTCTCGCCACTCATTCGTCCGCTCTCCGTCGTTGGCTTGCCGCGTATTCCAGCCGCTCTTGGCCCATGAATGGTTAAGACCGGGTTAGGGGAATGCCGAAACTTGCGCGCCGGCAGGGCGCGCCGTAAGCGGCGGCACCATGGCAGCAACGAGACCGCGTCCGCTTTCGCCCCACCTGACGATCTGGCGCTGGGGCCCGCATATGGTCGTTTCCATTCTCCACCGGGCGACCGGGATCGCGCTGTCGATTGCGGGGCTCGCGATCCTCAGCTGGTGGCTGATGGCGCTGGCGATCGGCCCCGCCGCCTACGCGACCTTCGATCGGGCGGTGCACAGCCCGGTGGGCCTGATCGTGCTGGTCGGCCTGACGTGGAGCTTCTTCCAGCATCTTCTCTCGGGAGTCCGCCACCTGTCGATGGACACCGGCGCCGCGTTCGAGCTGGGCGTGAACAAGCGCTTCGCGGTCCTGACGATCGTCGGATCGATCATCCTGACAATCGCTCTCTGGGCCTGGCTTCTGGGGTACGTGAAATGAGCATCGGCGAAAGCTCTACCCCGCTCGGCAAGGTCCGCGGCCTCGGCTCCGCGCGCGAAGGCGGCGAGCATTGGCTGACCGAGCGAGTCACCAGCATCGCGCTGCTCCTGCTCGGCAGCTGGTTCATCGCCTCGCTGCTGCTCCTTCCGGGTCTCGACGCGCATACGATCAGCGAATGGCTCAAGGGGCCGACCGGAGCGATCCCGATGGCGCTGCTGGTGATCGTCGGCTTCAAGCATGCGCTCGACGGGATGAAGGTGTTCATCGACGACTACGTCCATGAGCCGGGAAGCAATTTCGTGATCAACACGCTGCTACTGTTCGCCGCGATCGGCGGCGCGTCGATCGCGCTCTACGCCCTTGCCGCGCTGGCGTTCGGAGGCGCGCAGTGAGCGCAGCCTACCAGATCATCGACCACAGCTACGACGTGGTAGTGGTCGGCGCCGGCGGTTCGGGCCTGCGCGCGACGATGGGCGCGGCCGAGCACGGGCTCAAGACGGCCTGCGTCACCAAGGTCTTCCCGACGCGAAGTCACACGGTTGCCGCTCAGGGCGGGATCGCCGCGAGCCTCGGCAACATGGGCCCGGACCACTGGACCTGGCACATGTACGACACGGTCAAGGGCTCCGACTGGCTCGGCGACCAGGACGCGATCGAATATCTGTGCCGCGAAGCGCCGGCGGCGGTGATCGAGCTCGAGCATGCCGGCCTCCCGTTCAGCCGCACGCCGGAGGGCAAGATCTACCAGCGGGCGTTCGGCGGAATGACCCAGAACATGGGCGAGGGACCGGCCGCGCAGCGCACCTGCGCCGCCGCCGACCGCACTGGCCATGCGATGCTCCACACGCTGTACCAGCAGAGCCTCAAGCACGACGCCGACTTCTTCATCGAATATTTCGCGATCGACCTCATCATGCAGGACGGCGCGTGCCGCGGCGTGGTCGCGCTCAACCTCGACGACGGCTCGATCCACCGCTTCCGCGCGCAGGCCGTGGTCATCGCCACCGGCGGCTACGGCCGCGCCTACTTCTCCTGCACCGGGGCGCACACCCAGACCGGCGACGGCAACGCGATGGTGCTCCGCGCCGGCCTGCCGCTGCAGGACATGGAGTTCGTCCAGTTCCACCCGACCGGCCTTTACGGCGCCGGCGTGCTGATCACCGAAGGCGCGCGCGGCGAGGGCGGCTACCTGACCAACTCCGAAGGCGAGCGTTTCATGGAGCGCTACGCGCCCAGCGCCAAGGACCTCGCCAGCCGCGACGTCGTCGCGCGCGCGATGGCGATGGAGATCCGCGAAGGCCGGGGCGTCGGCGAGCACAAGGACCATATCTGGCTTCACCTCGACCATATCGATCCGGCGGTGCTTGCCGTGCGGCTGCCCGGTATCACCGAGACCGCCAAGACCTTCGCCGGGGTCGACTTGACGCGCGAGCCCGTGCCGGTGGTGCCGACGGTTCACTACAATATGGGCGGCATCCCGACGAACTATCATGGCGAGGTCGTGACACTGAAGGACGGCAACCCGGACACGGTCGTGCCCGGGCTGTTCGCCGTGGGCGAGGCCGCGTGCGTCAGCGTCCACGGCGCCAACCGCCTCGGCTCCAACAGCCTGATCGATCTCGTCGTCTTTGGCCGTGCGGCCGGCATGAAGCTCGCCGAGGTGGTCAAGCCCGGCGCGCTCCAACAGCAGCTGCCCGACGATGCCGCCGAGCTTGCGCTCACCCGCCTCGACAAGTTCCGCCACGCCGAGGGCGGAAGCTCGACCGCCGAGATCCGCGTCGAGATGCAGCGCGCGATGCAGGCCGATTGCGGCGTCTTCCGCACCGACCGGACGCTCGCCGAGGGTGAGGCCAAGATCGACAAGGTGTTCGCGCGCATGGCCGACGTGCGGATCGCCGACCGCAGCCTCATCTGGAACAGCGACCTCGTCGAGACTCTCGAGCTCGACAACCTCCTCGCCCAGGCGTTCGTCACGATGCACTGCGCCGCCAACCGCAAGGAAAGCCGCGGCGCGCACATGCAGGAGGATTACCCCGAGCGCGACGACAAGAACTGGATGAAGCACACGGTCGTGTGGATGGACGGCTGGGGCGGCAAGGCGCCGGCAGGCGGCGTCAAAATCGACTACCGCCCGGTCCACAGCTTCACGCTGACAAACGACATCAAGACGATCCCGCCGAAGAAGCGCGTTTACTAGGCGCCTTCCTCCGGCTGCTCGACCGCGACGACGCGGATCGGGCGTTCGTTGCCGTCGATGTCGGGCCAGTTGATGCACGCGTCCTGCGAAAGGCCGTAGAGGGCGGCGCCGATCGGCGTCAGGATCGAAATGCGGCCTTGCCCGATATCGGCTTCGGCCGGCGCAACCAATTGCACCGTGCGCATCTGGCCCGACCGTTCGTCCCTGAACGTCACTCGCGAATTCAGCCTGATGTGGCCTTCGGGCATGTCCTCGGCATCGTGCAATTCCGCGCGCTCGATCTCCTCGAGCAGCATTGCGGCGACCACCGGCTGCCGATGCTCGGCGCAAAGCGCCAGGTTCGCGATGAGGTCGGACTCGGAGGCAAGCAGATGGATTGGGGGGCGTGCTCCGCCCGTTTGGGCAGCGATCATTGGTGAACTCCTGTGAAAAATGGTTGTCGTCGAAGCGGCGTCTCAACTGCGTCCCGCTAGGCGAAGGCTTCGCGCAGCAGCCAGAACATCAGCAGGACCAGCATTATTCCGCCTGCCACTGCCGCCGTTTCCCACCACTTCACGCGGAAATCCGCCTTGTGGTCTTCCATGAATGCGTCGAGCTGCGGCCGGATCCTGTCGTCGGCGGTCAGCAGGCCGATCTCGAGATGCCGGCCGGTTCGCATGAACCTGGCAATTTCCCTGACTTCGTCTTCGGTTACGCCGGGATAGCGGCTGACCAGGTCGGCGACGCGTTCGCTGGTCGCGTCCTCCCGGCAGGCAATTGTGCCGACGTGATGGGGATAATGGTAACTCATCGTGACTCTGCTCCCGGCGAAGCGCCGCGCGGGCGTTGCTCGCCTATCGAGTGAAGAAGATGCGCACGGCGATGAAGCCGGATGCGCTGCTCGTCGGAGGAGGCCTCAGCCGCGCCGCTCCGCGAGTGGAGCGGGCCGCCGAGGCGCTAGAGTCGTGCCGTGCTGCTGCCGGGATGCAGCTGGGGCCGTCGAAACTGAGGGTGCCCAGTCATATTAGGGATATGGAGCCGGGACCCGGGTAATCAAGCCCGTCGCAGCTCGGCCGCATAGCGCTGCGCCTCCTCGGCATAATGCGCCGCGGATGCCCGCAGCAGCTGGCGCTCCTCGTCCGTCAATTGCCGCATCACCCGCGCCGGGGCGCCGACGATGAGGCTACCGCGCTCGAAATGCTTGCCCTCGGTGACCAGCGCGCCGGCGCCGACGATGCACTCGGGCCCGATCACCGCGCCGTTCAATAGCCGCGCGCCCATTCCGATCAGGCAATCGTCGGCGACGGTGCAGCCGTGGAGGATCGCCTGGTGGCCGACCGTGACGCGTGCGCCGATCGTCAGCGGGAAGCCCGCGTCGCTGTGGCCGACGGCGCCGTCCTGGAAGTTGGTCTCCTCGCCGAGGATCAGCGGCGTGTTGTCGCCGCGAAGCACCGCTCCGAACCACACGCTGGCGCGAGCGCCGAGGCGGACGTCGCCGACGAGATCGGCCGAGGGCGCGGCCCACGCGCCGGGTCCGAAGCTCGGCTCGGCGCCGTTGATCGCATAGAGCGGCATGGGCGCGCCTCTAGGGCCTAGTCGGGCCCGACGTCCAGCAGCCCCGGCTCGCCCTGGAACATGTCGGGGTGCGGGCGGACGAAGACTCGGAACAGGTCGGGATGCTTCTTCCTAAGCTCGGTCTCGAGATGGCCGATGATCCGCTCGATGTCGGGCGTGCGCAGCTTGTCGTCGAAATCGAGGCCGACGTTGGCGATCACCTGGTCGGGGCCGAGCTGGCTGGTGAGGATTCCTTCGACCGCGGTGACGCCCGGCTCGCGCTCGGCGATTTCCTGGATGGACTTTGCAAGCTCCGGCTGCGCCCGTTCGCCGATCAGCAGGCCCTTGCTTTCGCGCGCGAGCAGGATCGCGATCACCGCGAGGACGAGGCCGATGAGCACCGACCCGGCGCCGTCCATCCACGGTCGATGAAGGTGCGTGCTGAGCGCCGTCGCGGCGGCCGCGATCGCCAGCCCGACGAGCGCGGCGCTGTCCTCGAACAGCACCATGAAGCTCGGCGGGTCCTTGCTCGCGTGCACCGCGGCGAACAGCGCCTTGTCGCCGCGCACCCGCTGGAAGGCGCTCCAGCCGAAATACCAGCTGGTGCCCTCGAACAGCGCCGAGAAGCCGTACACCACATAGTTCACCAGCGGCCGCGTCATCGGCTCGGGGTGCTGGATGTGCTTGACCCCTTCGTAGATCGAGACCCCGGCGCCGAAGGCGAAGATCAGCAAGGCGACGACGAACGACCAGAAATAGATTTCGCGCCCGTAGCCCAGCGGATGCATCCGGTCGGGCCGCTTGGCGGCGCGGTGCTGGCCATAGAGCAGCAGGATCTCGTTGCCGCTGTCGACGACCGAGTGGACCGCCTCGCTCAGCATCGCCGAGCTGCCCGAGATCGCGGCCGCGATGCCCTTGGTGAGCGCGATCAGCAGGTTGCCGGCGAGCGCGGCGATGACCGCGGTTCGGGACGAATGCTCGGCCATGAGGGCGAAACCGATGGGGGCAGCGGATGTTGCGCTCTGCGCGCGACCGCTCGCTTTGCTCGCAATTGCCGGCTTCGGATGTCCCCCGGACATCCTGCGCGATCGCGGTGCTCGTCAGTCCCCCGAACTGACTGCGCGCCGCGATGGTGCCCAGGAGAGGACTCGAACCTCCACGCCCTTGCGAGCGCCAGCACCTGAAGCTGGTGCGTCTACCAATTCCGCCACCTGGGCACTTCGTCGCTTTTGGCAGGCCGCGGCGCTTAAGGGGCGCCGCCCCGCCTTGTCAATCCAGGACGCAAGTGCTTAGGCCGCGACCCCATGATCGAGCCTTCCGAACAGCTTGTCACCGTCTTCGGCGGGGCCGGATTCATCGGCCGCTACGTCTGCGAATTCCTTTTCCGGAGCGGGATCCGGGTCCGCGTCGCAAGCCGCGACCCGCGGGGCGACTATTTCCTCCAGCCGCTCGCCCAGGTCGGCCAGTTCGGCTTCGAAAAGGCCGACGTCACCAACCGCGACAGCGTCCGCAACGCGGTCAAGAGCGCGACCGCGGTGATCAACCTCTGCGGCGTGTTCGGCCGGGCGATGCACAAGGTCCATGTCGAGGGCGCGCGCAATGTAGCCGAGGAGGCGCGCGACGCCGGCGCTGCGGCGCTGGTGCAGGTATCGGCGATCGGCGCGGACCTCCACTCACCGTCGAACTATGGCCGGTCGAAGGGCGAAGGCGACGCTGCGGTGCGCGCGGCGTTCCCGGCCGCGACGATCATCCGCCCGTCGCTGGTGTTCGGCCCCGAGGACGACCTGACCAACCGCTTCGCCGGAATGGCCCGGCTGCCGTTCCTCCCGATCATCGCGGCGAAGCGCAATTTCCAGCCGGTCTATGTCCGCGACCTCGCCGCCGCGATCGCGATGGCCGCGCTCGACCCGGCGCGGTTCGGCGGCAACAGCTACGAGATCGGCGGCCCGCAGGTGATGAGCATGGTCGAGCTCCACCGCGCGATCGTCGCAATCACCGACCAGGACCCCGAGATCGTCCACATGCCCGACGTCTTCGCCAAGCTGCTCGCCAAGTTCGGCTGGCTTCCCGGCGCGCCGCTGACCCACGACCAGTGGCTGATGCTCCAGCGCGACAATGTGCCGTCGGGCAAGATGCGCGGGCTCGAGGCGTTCGGAATCGAGCCGACGCCGCTCGCCGCCGTCGCTTACGAATGGCTCGGCCGCTTCCACCGCGGCGGCAAGTTCGCCGGCCGGCGGATCAACCTGACCGCGACCAGCTGACGTGCCGCTCCTCCTGATCGCGCTGATCCTCGGCATCGTCGAGGGGATCACCGAGTTCCTGCCCGTCTCCTCGACCGGGCACCTGATCCTCGCGACCGAGCTGCTCGGCTTCGATGCGGACAAATGGGCCGCGTTCAACGTCATCATCCAGCTCGGCGCGATCCTCGCCATCGTCGTTCTCTACTGGCGGACCTTCTGGGCGGTGATCGAGGGGCTGTTCGCCAGCAACGCCATGTCGTGGCGCTTCGTCCGCAACGTGCTGATCGGGTTCCTGCCGTCGGCGATCCTCGGCTTCCTCCTGCTCAAGCATATCGAGGCGCTGCTCGGCGACCCGAAGGTGGTCGCGGTGGCCCTGATCCTGGGCGGCATTGCCATCCTCGTGATCGAGCGACTGGCGAGGCGGTCGGATGTGGTCGGCGTCTCGGAAATGCCGGTGCGGACGGCGGTGGGCGTCGGGATCGCCCAGTGCCTGGCGATGATCCCGGGCGTCAGCCGCTCAGGCGCAACGATCATGGGCGCGCTCAGCCTCGGCGTCGAACGCCGAACCGCCGCCGAGTTCAGCTTCTTCCTCGCCATCCCGACGATGCTCGGCGCGACCACGCTCGAGTTCCTGAAGCACCGCCACGACATCATGGCCGGCGCGAGCGGAGTCGGCTTCGGAACGGTGGCGGTGGGCTTCGTCGTCAGCTTCGTCGTCGCCCTCGTCGTCGTCCGCGCCTTCGTCCACTATATCTCGAAGCACGGCTTCGCGCCGTTCGCCTGGTACCGGATCGTCGTCGGCGCCGCGGCGCTGGTCTGGCTTCTCGCCCGCTGATTTATTTTTGCGCGCCGCTGGGGTAAGCTGGCGCGAAATCAGGAGCTTAGGGCCGCAATGCGAATCAGCCTCGTCCTTGTCCCGCTCGCGCTGTGCGCCGCGCCGGCGCTCGCCCAGCCCGCGCCTCCGCCGGCCGTGCCGCAGGTCCTCGCCGATCCCGCGACGGTCGACCGGCTGACGACCATCATGCAGACGCTCTCGAAGTCCTTCCTCGACCTGCCGGTAGGCAACGTTCGCGCCGCGATCGAGGGGCGGCCACCGACCGCCGCCGACCAGCGCCGCACCGTCGGCAGCGAGACCGGCCTCAGCCCGCGCGAGCTCAACGCGCGAATCGCCGCGGCCAAGCCGCAGATCGAGCAGAGCATCAGGGCAGTGAACCAGGCGCTTCCGGAGATCACGCAAGACCTCCAGCACGCCCAAAGCTCGATCCAGCGCGCAATTTCGAACCTGCCCGACCCGAATTATCCGCGGCGCTAGACGGGGCGCACCCGCACGCTAAAGCTGCCGCGCCATGTGGCAGCTCTTTCAATTCCCGCTTTGCCCTTTTTCCCGCAAGGTCCGGCTGGTCCTCGACGAGAAAGGCGTCGGCCATGAGCTGGTGCGCGAGAATCCCTGGGAGAAGCGCGATGAATTCATCGACCTGAACCCGGCTGGAGAGACCCCGGTCATGGTCGAGCCCGACCAGGGCGTCACCCTGATCGGCTCGCAGCCGATCGTCGAATATTTCGACGAGACGGTGGACCGGATGCCGATGATCCACGGCAATGCGGCGTTGCGCGCCGAAATCCGCCGAATGACCGAGTGGTTCGACATCAAGCTTTACCGCGAGGCGGTCGAGCCGTTGATGAACGAGCGGATGCGCAAACGCCTCGTCAACCGCGAGAGTCCCGACACGCGAATCCTCCGCGACGCGATGCGCACCGCGTCAGAGCATCTCGACTATCTCGATTATCTGCTCGACCACCGCCGCTGGCTTGCCGGGCCGGGCCTGAGCCTCGCCGACTTCACCGCGGCCGCGCATTTGAGCGTCATCGATTACCTGGGCGCGCTCGACTGGCGCGGGCACAAACAGACCAAGGACTGGTACGCGGTGATGAAGTCGCGCCCCTGCTTCCGCCCGCTGCTCGGCGAGCGGATGGAGGTCATCGTGCCCCCGTCACATTACGACAAGGTCGACTTCTAGCGCAGCCGCGGAGGCTGCGCGCGCAAACGGCGCACGCGGCCGATGATCACCTGGACCGTGACCGCGACAAAGGTCGCGACAAGCGCCAGCGCGGTCGAGAAGAGGAAAAGTCCCAGAAAGCTCGTCGGCATGGGCTGCTCCTTCGCGGTGCCCGAGCTTAGCACGGGTTGGGCCGCGGCCGAAATCAGGCCGCCATCAGCGCTCCGCGAAGCACCTTCTCCTCGAGCGTCCGGCCGGCGCCGAGCGCGACGCAGCTCATCGGGTCGTCGGCGATCCTGACCGGAAGCCCGGTCGAATCCTGAAGCACCGTGTCGAACCCGCGGAGCAGCGACCCGCCGCCGGTCAGCGTAATTCCCTCGTCGATCACGTCGGCGGCGATTTCGGGCTGGGTGTTCTCGAGCGCGTCGCGGACGACGGCGACGATCTGGTTGACCGGCTCGGCGAGCGCCTCGGCGACTTGGGCTTCGCTCAGCACGATCTCGCCGGGCATGCCGCGCGTCACGTCGCGCCCGCGAACGCGCGTGGTCGCGCCGACCCCGTCGCCGGGGCGAACGGCCGCGCCGATCTCCAGCTTGACCCGCTCGGCCGTTCCTTCGCCGATCAGCAGGTTGAAATTGCGCCGGACGTAGGAAGTGATGGCATCGTCCATGCGGTCGCCGCCGACCCGGGTCGAGCGGCTGAAGGCGAGGCCCTGGAGCGAAATCACGCCGACCTCGGTGGTGCCTCCGCCGATGTCGACCACCATCGAGCCGATCGGCTCGGCCACCGGAAGCCCGGCGCCGATCGCGGCGGCCATCGGCTCCTCGATCAGCGAGACGGCGCTGGCGCCGGCGTTGGTCACGGCGTCGCGGATCGCGCGGCGCTCGACCGAGGTCGCGCCCGACGGGATGCAGATGACGACCTCCGGGCCGCGGGTGAAGCGGCTCGGGCCGCCGTGCGCCTTGCGGATGAAATGCTTGATCATCTCCTCGGCGACTTCGAGGTCGGCGATCACGCCGGCGCGGAGCGGCCGGATGGTGCGCAAATAAGCGGGCGTCTTGCCGAGCATCAGCTTGGCGTCCTCGCCGACCGCATGAACGCGGCGCTGGCCGTTGATGGTCTCGATCGTGACGACCGACGGCTCGTTGGCGACGATCCCGACGCCGGAGACATAGATGACGGTATTGGCGGTGCCGAGATCGATGGCGATTCCGCGAGACGCAAAACTGAACGGTGAACGCATTGGCAGACCCCCCGGCCTCGAAACAGAGATGGTTCGCAAAGGCTTAGGTCGCGCGTGCGACGGCGATAGGGGCGTTAACCATGTTAAATGCAGCCGGTTGACGGGCTGCGGCGAACCGAACCCCGTTAAACGCTGCCGCTCAAGCGTGGACGGCGGAGACGAGGTAGTTCAGGCGCACGTCGTCGCTGAGGTGAAGCCCGCGTGCCGGCGACCAGGCGATCCCCTCGGCATCGAGGCATTTGAGCCCCGCCTCGGCGAGCAGCGCCTTCATCCGCTCGGGCGCGATGAACTTGTCGAAGTCGTGGGTGCCGCGGGGGATCCGGCCGAGGCCTTCGCCGACGGTGATCATCAGCAGCTTCGACCAGCCGGTCGCGTTCGGCGTCGACATGACCAGCAGCCCGCCGCTCGCAAGCCGCTTCGCAAGCGCTTTGAGGAATGCCGCGGGATCGGCGACATGCTCGATCACTTCCATTGCGGTGACGAGGTCGAACTGCCCCTCCAGCGCCTCGACGTCGCCGACGCGGTAATCGATCGCGAGCCCCATCGTCGCGGCATGGCCGCGTGCGACCGCGATCACCTCGGGCGAAGCATCCACGCCGATCACCTTGGCGCCAAGTCGCGCGAGCGGCTCGGCCAGCAGCCCGGCGCCGCAGCCGACGTCGAGCGCGCTCTTCCCGTCGAGCGGCGTCCGGCTGCATTCGTCGGCCTGCCAGTGCTGGTCGATCCGGTCGCGGAGATATTTGAGCCGCACCGGGTTGAGCTTGTGGAGCATCGCCGAGCTGCCGTTCGGGTCCCACCAGTCGGCGGCGAGCTTGCCGAAACGCTCGGCTTCCTCCTTGACGATCGTGGTCGCGGCCATGCCTCTCAATGCCCCGGGCGCTTGCAAAGGAAAAGGGATGTGTGCGTTGGGGCGGCGATGGATCACTTCCGGATCAAGAGCGGCGAGCTTCACTGCGAGGATGTGCCGCTGGCGGCGATCGCGGCCGAGGTCGGCACACCGGTCTATGTCTATTCCAGTGCGACCATGTGCCGCCACGTCGAGGCGCTCCGTTCGGCGCTTCGTCCGCTGAACGATCCCCTGATCGCCTATGCGGTGAAGGCGAATCCGAACGCCGCCGTGGTCGCGACGCTGGCGAGGGCCGGGCTCGGCGCCGATGTCGTCTCCGGCGGCGAGTACCGCCGGGCGATTGCGGCGGGAGTCGCTCCCGACAAGATCGTCTTCTCGGGCGTCGGCAAGACCGAGGAGGAAATGCGGCTCGCGCTCGAAAGCGGGCTCTACCAGTTCAACCTCGAGTCCGTCGCCGAGGCCGAGATGCTGTCCGCGGTCGCGACCGCGATGGGACGCACCGCGCCGGTCGGCTTCCGGGTCAACCCGGACGTCGCCGCCGGAACGCATGCGAAGATCAGCACCGGCGCCGCCGAGAACAAGTTCGGCATCGCCATGGGCCACGCGGCCGAAGCTTACGCGCGGGCGGCGCGGCTGCCGTCGTTGCAGGTCCAGGGCGTCGCGGTCCACATCGGCAGCCAGCTCACCAGCCTCGACCCGCTCGAGC